>Ga0187815_10000002_pt1 | contig 131047 bp, 119 predicted proteins | sample NC_S_5_FD_132962 | JGI IMG/M metagenome (GOLD analysis project Ga0187815, IMG submission 132962) | Wetland sediment microbial communities from Neuse River Estuary, North Carolina, USA - ASW-S_5 | ecosystem: Environmental > Aquatic > Freshwater > Wetlands > Sediment | place: USA: North... | reverse complement strand
CGGCCGGTACGCGTCTCGGGGGTGGGATGCGGCACCGACACAATGCGCCTCGCGGACCGCCCGTTCGGGAAGGTCCCCCTGCATCCTCACGAGAAGGCGAGCGACTACGCGCACCTCCCCTACCCGGGCGTCCACTCGTTCCGGGCCGGGCGCGCCGCCGGCATCGAGGCCTACCGCATGGCCGGAATCACCGACCCGAGGAAGGAGCTCGACTTCATCGAGCTCCACGACGCGTACGCTTCGAGCGAGATCCAGACCTACGAGGACCTTGGGCTCTGCAAGTACGGCGAAGGGTACGACTTCACCCTCTCCGGCGCACCGTTCCTCAAGAACCTCGACTACGGGCTCGAGGTGCCCGAGGCGGGAAAGATCCCGGTCAACCCGTCCGGCGGGCTGATCGCGTGCGGGCACCCGGTCGGCGCGACCGGACTCATGCAGGCGGTCTTCGCGTTCTGGCAGCTCCAGGGCTCGGTACGTCGCCACTTCGGCGACGCCACCCTCCAGGTCCGCAACGCGCGGCGCGGAGCCATCCACAGCCACGCCGGTACCGGTTCGTCCGTGACCGTTTCGATCCTCGAGCGGGGGCGCTGACCGTGGCGAAGCCCAGGGTGTTCGAGCGCTTCCGCGACGTGCAGGAGGAGCTCGCTCGAACCGGATCGGCGGTCTTCCGCGACAAGGACTCGGTCGAGAGCCTGGTGATCGACGACCCGTACTCCATCCACTACATCCACAGCTACGCCGAGGACTCGCCGTTCTTCCTCGCGCTCGCAGAGGGCCGGATCCTCGGCTCGCGGTGCACGAACCCGCGGTGCCGCTTCGTCTTCGCCACCCCCCGCTCGCACTGCATGTTCTGCGGGCGACCCACCGAGTGGCAGGAGCTTCCCCAGAAGGGGCGGGTGCACTCCTGGACGACGTGCCATTTCGGAAGCGAGGCGTTCCTCAAGGAGACCCCGTACAACCTCGCGCTCGTAGAGTTCGACGGCGCCGGGAGCCTCCTTCTCTGCCGGCTCAAGGACGCGGTCGAATCGGAGATCTACGTGGGAATGCCGGTGGAGGCGCGTTTCGCCGATCCTGCCCGCTACCGGATCACGGACGTCTGGTTCGTGCCGTCGGGGACCTAGGCGGGCCCCCCGTCGAGGGGATCGAGGCCGGCGAGGGCGAGCACGTCGCCGTGCCCTCGGGCGAACGCGTCCCGGGGCGTCGCCGCGACCTCAACGAACCTCAGCTCCTTCCAGAGCCTTCCCTTCGACCGTGCGATCTCCCCTCCGGGCCATTGCGCGCGGTAGACGAAATGGAAGTCCCAATGCGGGTCGCTCGAGCCCGCGTTGTCCCGGGGGTACGCTTCGGAGAAGACCTGGACCGTGCCGAAGTCGAGGTCCGTGCGACCGAGCTGCTCGGCGGTGATCCGTCGAGCCGCCGCCGCGGGGTCTTCGAAGAAGAGGAGCTGCGAAGCGGGGAGCACCCAACGGTCGCGGAACGAGGCGATCCGCGGTGCGTCGACCGCCGCAGCGTCAGCCCAAGGGCCGTTCGGGTCCATCCGGCCCGCGAGGACCTCCCGGGGTCGTCCCGTCGGGTGAACGAGGACGAACGCCGACAGGCAGAGCCCGTCGTCGGGCAGCGGGAAGACTTGAGGCCGTCCCGCGACCGGGTCGTGGCGAAAGCGCGCGAACCGCCGGAGCTCGCTCATGGAGGACGGCACCGAGGGCGCCCCGAAGAAGGTTTCCGACGAGCGCGGCCCAAACGATCCGTACTCTCGAGGGCCGACGGGGGTTCTTTATGGGGGTGGCGAGTGGCCGACCCGTGGCGATCCCGGCCCGATTGAGGCGCTGGCTTCTGGACGGGGCCGACCCCAGCGTCCGCCACCGAGTCCTGACCGAGCTTCTCGGTCGGCCGGCCGACGACCCCGAGGTCGTTCGGGCGCGGAATGAGATTGGAAAGGTGGGATGGGCCGCCCGGATGCTCCACGAGCAGCATCCCGAGGGTCATTGGGATACGCCCGGGACGTCTGCCCGGGAGCTCTACCGTCCCAAGTACATCGCCACGAACTGGCGTCTCCTCGTCCTCTCCGATCTCGGAGTTAGGGGAACGCATCCGGGCGTCGCGAAGGCTCTTCGCCTCTATCTCCGAAAGTTCGGCGGGCGCGACGGAGGGCTCGGGGGCCGGAGCAGCGAGGTCTGCTTCACCGGCAACGCGCTCCGAATGTTCGTGAGGTTCGGACGGGAGGACGAGCCGGCGCTCGAACGTTCCGTCGACTGGCTCGTTCGTCATCAGAAGGCGGACGGCGGGTGGCACTGCTTCCCCTCCCGAACCGGGACCCTCGACGGTTGGGAAGCGATGAGCGCGTTCGCCGCGCTCCCTCCCCGTCTCCGATCGCGGGCGGTCGAGCGTTCGATCGAGCGGGGCGCGGAGTTCTACCTCGACCGGCGCCTTCTGAGGGAAGGCCAGGGACCGTACGCGCCCTGGCTCCGGCTCCACTTTCCGGCGCACTACTACTACGATTACCTCGTCGGGCTCGACTTCCTGACCGCGCTCGGGTACGGGGGCGACCGGCGGATCCGTCCGGCGCTCGACCGGCTCGAGAAGGCGAGAAACCCGGACGGAAGTTGGAACGTCGACGCCGTTCACCCCGATACGGAGGACCCGAAGTACAACCCGCCCGGACCGTTCTACCCGATCTGGCTCGAGCCCCCCGGTCGCCCGAGCCGATGGATCACGACGACCGCACTCCTCGTCCTCAAACGAGCGGGGCGCTGACCCCGGATCGAGGGGAGCACTACGCCGTCCCCAACGACCCCGGCACGGGGACCCGTGCTCTGACCCGACACCGAAGGCCCACCGCCGCCATGGATCCGACGAATAGGCCCCGAAGGCTCGGGGAAGGTGCCGCGGGCCGGGCTTGAACCGGCGGCTTCAAGATCTTCAGTCTTGCACTCTCCCAAACTGAGTTACCGCGGCGCCGAGCGACCGGACCCGCCGGCCGTTATAAAAGGTCCTTCGGAAACCGGTCGGCGGGAGCGCCGCCCCGGGCCGCTCGGGGATCCGCGCGGCCTACCCGATATGGAGGATCGAGCTCCCTTCGATATCGATCCGCACGGGCTTCTCGACGAGGCCCATCCCCTCGAGGCCGCGGGCGACGTCGTCCCGGCGCTCCGGAGGTACGAGGAAGAAGAGGAAACCCCCTCCGCCCGCTCCCATCACCTTCCCTCCGAGCGCTCCCTCCTTCATGGCCCGCTCGTACCAGCGGGTGATGAGGGAATCGCTCACGCCGTCCGCGAGCTTCTGCTTGAGTTCCCAGTTCTCGTCCATCAGGTGGCCGATCTCGGGATAATCGAGCCGCTCGAGGGCCCGAGCGATCCCGAGGGCGATCTCTCGCATTCGCCCGTACTCTTCGATGTGGTCGGCGACCGCGTTCTGCTGACGCGCATGGATTTCCGCCGACGATCGCTCGACGCCGGTGAAGAACAGCATCAGGTGGCCGTTCAACGCCTGAAGGCCGTCGTGGTCGAGGTTGAGGCTCTGGACCGAGACCGAATCGTCCCGATCCACCCGGATCAGGTTCAGGCCGCCGTAGGCTGCGATGTACTGGTCCTGGATCCCCCCCGATTCCTTCAGGATCTCGCGTTCGATCCGGACGGCCTCGCGGGCCAGCTGGCGCGGGCCCACCCGATCCCCCCGCCAGGCGTGCAGGGCGTTCAGCACCCCAACCGCGCAGCTGCTGCTCGAACCGATCCCCGTCCCGCGCGAGGGCATCTGGGTCGCGGTGATCACCTGGAGGCCGCTCGGGATCCGCAGAAGGCGCATCGCCTCTCGGATCGACCCATGGGCGATCTCGTCGAGGCTGTGCTTCGCGTCCTCGGTGACGCGGTAGCTGACCCGGATCTCGGCCGCGCTGAAGTTCTCCACGACCATCACGTAGATCCCCTTGTTGATCGCGCCCGCGACGCAGGCGCCCGGTCCGTGCTGGCGGTAGTACGCCGGAAGGTCCGTGCCCCCGCCCGCGAACGTCACCCGAAACGGGGTCTTGGAAACGACCGCGTCATGCGCGAACATGCTGCACCCCGCGCCACGGCGTCCGCTCATCGGCCGGGCGGGCGCTCACGGGGATCGCGGCTGGCTCGCTCGGCGCTCTCATCTCGGCGGACGGTCTCTCATCGTTCTCGACGTTAAGAGGTTGGCGACGGGCGCCGATCGTACGCGCCGCCAGGTCCTGTATCCGGCGACGGGGCGGTCAGGGCCACGGCCCGGTGGGCAGCGTGGCGCCCCCGCGTCGCCCGGAGGTCCCAGCACCGATCGACGCTAGGGTACTCGCGGACCGAACGCGCGCGCCCACGTTCTGAGGCCGACCGTCGCCGTCGTCGGCCCTTTCCTTTATCTACGGCGGGCCGCCTCGATAACGTCCCGTGGCCCGCACACTCGTGGTCGCCGAGAAGTTCAACACGGCGTTGCGAATCGCCGTCGTCCTCTCCGACGGCCGCATGAAGCGCTCGCGAAGTGCCGGGACGAACGTTTTCGAGTTCGACCGCCCCGAAGGTCCCTACGCCGTCGTCGGCCTGCGCGGACACATCGTGGAGCTCGACTACCCCAAGGAGCTCTCGGAGTGGTCGCTCTCCACCCTGCCGAGGCTCCTCGAGACCCGGCCGGAAAAGCGGGTCACCGAGGAGGGGATCGTCGGGACCCTCCAGTCGATCGTCCGCGGGTTCGACCGGGTGATCATCGCGACCGACTTCGATCGCGAAGGCGAGCTAATCGGCCAGGAATGCCTCGAACTCTTGCTGAAGGTGCACCCCGCGATCGAGGTCAAGCGGGCCCGGTACAGTGCCCTCACCCGCGACGAGATCGAGCAGAGCTTCGCCCACCCGGCCGAGGTCGACCGCGCGCTGGCGGCGGCCGCCGAGGCCCGCCAGGAGATCGACCTCGTCTGGGGCGCCCTCCTGACCCGGTACCTCTCGCTCACCGCGGACCAGCGCGGGCGAGGATTCCTTTCGGTCGGGCGGGTCCAGACCCCGACGCTGGCGCTGCTCGTCGAGCGGGACCAGGCGATCAAGGAGTTCGTCCCGACGCCGTACTGGGAGATCACGGCCGAGGGGACGAAGGACGGCGAGGCGTTCTCCCTCCGCCACGTCCACGGGATCTGGGAGGCGAAGGACGAGGCCGAGCGGGTCTTTCGCAAGCTCGAGGGGGCGAAGGACGGCGTCGTCCGCGAGTTCACCGAGGAGGAAACGCGGCGTCGTCCGCCGATCCCGTTCTCCACGACCTTGTTCGTCGCGGAGGCGGTTCGTCTCGGGCTGGGGGCCGCGATGGCGATGCGGATCGCGGAGGATCTCTACACCCGCGGACTGATCAGCTACCCGAGGACCGACAACACGGTCTACCCCCGCGGCCTCGGGCTGCGGACGCTCGTCGAGAAGTTCCGCGAGGGGCCGTTCGCGGAGGCGGCAGCGTTCGTCCTCGCTCAACCGTCGTTCCGGGCGACCCGCGGGCGCTCGGAGACGACCGACCACCCCCCGATCTACCCGACCGGGGCCGTCGACCCGAAGAAGCTACGGCCCGATGCCGCGAAGGTCTACGAGCTCGTGGTCCGGCGGTTCCTCGCGACCGTCGCGCCGGATGCGATCGGCCGGAGCCGGACCGTCGCGGTCGAGGTCCGCGGCGAGCGGTTCCAGGGGAAGGGCCAGAAGGTCCTCGACCCGGGCTGGTACCGGGTGTACCCCTACTCCCAGCCCGAGGAGTCCGCGATGCCGCCGCTTCGCGTGGGCGAGACGGTCGGGATCGTCTCGGTCGACCTCCGGGAAGAGCAGACGAAGCCTCCGCGCCGGTACACGCAGGGCACGCTCATCCAGGAGATGGAGCGTTTGGGGTTGGGGACGAAGAGCACGCGGCACGACGTCCTCCAGAAGCTGTTCGACCGGCACTACGTAAGCCAGCGGCAGCTCGAACCGACGTCGACGGGGATCGCGGTCACGGAGGCGCTGCGGGCGCACGCCCCGGTGATCACGCGTCCCGAGATGACGCACCGTCTGGAGGAGGACATGGAGCTCGTCGCCGAATCGAAAAAGCCGAAGGAGGAGGTCCTCGCCGAGTCGCGCGACATGCTCCGAGAGGCGTACGCCCTCCTCTCCGCCAACGCCGCCGGCGTGAAGGAGACCCTCACGGGGGCCCTCGACCGCCAGCACTTCGTCGGACCTTGCGCGAAGTGCGGCGGCGCCCTCCGTCTCGCCCGCAGCCCGCGCGGGGCCCGCTGGGTCCAGTGCGTGAACAACCCGGGGTCGTGCACGGCGAACTACGCCCTGCCGTCCGCCGGGTTCATCGAGCCGGCCCCGGAGTTCCTTTGCGGAACGTGCAAGGTCCCTCGCGTGAAGATCACGTTCCGGGGCCAGCGTCCGGAGCTCTACTGCATCAACCCGGAGTGCGCCGAGCATCACAGGGCGTTCCGCATCGGGGTCTGCCCGAGCTGCGGAAGCCCCCTCCAGATCCGGTACTCGTTCGCCGGGAATCGGTTCGTGGGTTGTTCGGGCTACCCCGGCTGCCGGGTCACCTACCCGCTCCCCCAGCGCGGGAAGCTCGACAAGGACCAGCCTCCGTGCCCCGTCTGTCGCGCACCGGTCGTGACCGCCATCGAGGCGGGCCGACGGCCCTGGACCCTCTGCATCAACCCGGAGTGCCCGACGCGCGCGAAGGCGAACGAAGCGAAAGCGGCTCGGGCCGCGACCGTCGCGCGGAAGAAGCGGGCCGCCACCCGCACGCGCCGCGCGGCCTCGGGGAAGGCCGCGGCGCCTCGCTCGCGTCGCAAGCCCGTCGCCGAATCTCCCGCCGACGTGACCCCGGTGCCGGAGCCCGCCCCCCCGGTAGGCCCCGGGGAAACCGAGGATCACCGGACCCGGGACTAAGAGCTCGCCGCCGCGCCCGTCCGTCAGCGAGCGTTCCCCAACCTCTCGGCCCGCGTTAAATATCCCGCCCCGGTCGTTCGCCCGTGAGCTCCTCGCGTCGCCTCCTCGACCTGGACTCGCGAACGTTCGAGCGCCGGCTGGCCTCGAACCCTCTGGTGATCCTCCCGGTCGGGGCCCTCGAGGCCCACGGACCGCACCTGCCGCTCGGCGCGGACCAGATCCAGGCCGAAGTGACCGCGTTCGCGCTCGCGGAGCGGGTCGACGCGCTCGTCGCTCCGACGGTGGCCTACGGCTCCGCGCCCGGGGCGCGCCGGTTCCCGGGTACGGTCTCGCTCCCGATGAACGAACTCGAGGCCCACGTGGAAGGAATCCTCGGCGAGCTCGTTCGGGGCGGCGTGCGTCGCCTCCTGGTCCTCTCGGGCCACGCCGAGCGGGGCCACATCGCCGCGCTCCGCGAGGCCGCGGACCGGACCGTTCGGAAGGAGCCGGCGGCCAAGGTCGTCGTCCTCTCCGACTACGATTTCGTCTACGAGCTGAGGGGCCGCGAATCGCCCTCGACCGACGGGCACGCCGGCCTTCTCGAGACCTCCCGCCTCCTCGCCATGGCGCCGGAGTCGGTCGGTCGGGAACGACCCGTCGTCGAGTACCGCCACAGCCCCTTCGTCCCCGGGAGCCCGTCCCCGGAAGCCTGGCCCGAGAGCGTCATCGGCGACACCCGGTCCGCTTCCGCCGAACTCGGCCAACGCGTCCAGGCTCACGTTCTCGATCGACTGGTCGAAACCGTCCACGCGCTCTTGCCCGCCTGATCGAACGGACGATGGCGGACGCAAGCGGTGCCATCCGAATCCGCGGCGCGCGCCAGCACAACCTGAAGGACGTCTCGCTCGACCTCCCTCGAGGGAAGTTCATCGTCATCACGGGGGTGAGCGGGTCGGGGAAGTCGTCCCTCGCCTTCGACACGCTCTACGCCGAGGGTCAGCGCCGCTACATCGAGAGCCTCTCGTCCTACGCGCGCCAGTTCCTGGGTCAGATGGACAAGCCGGACGTCGACTCGATCGAGGGACTGTCGCCCGCGATCGCGATCCAGCAGCGCGCGGGGAGCCGCAACCCGCGCTCCACGGTCGGGACCGTGACCGAGCTCTACGATTATCTCCGTCTCCTGTTCGCCCGCGTCGGCGTCCCGCACTGCCCGAACGACGGGGAGGAGATCGCCCCCCAATCGATCGACCGGATCGTGGACGCGGTCCGACGGGCGGCCGGGGGCGAGAAGGTCGACGTGATCGCGCCCGTGGTCCGGGCGATGAAGGGGGAGCACCGCGACGTGATGGACCGGCTCCGCAAAGCGGGGTACCGCCGGTTCGTGATCGATGGCGTGGAGGTCCGCCTCCCCGGACGAGAGGTCCGGCTCGAGAAGAACAAGAAGCACACGATCGAGGTCGTCGTCGACACGATCGAGGTCGCCGGAGAGGAGTCGAGCCGGCTCGCCGAGTCGGTCACCCTCGCTCGCCAGCTCGGGGACGGCCTGGTCGTGCTGCGACGACCCGGGGCGAAGCGGACGACGTTCTCCAGCCGACGGGCCTGCCCTCGCTGCGGGTTCTCGATCGAGGAGCTCACCCCGAGGATGTTCTCGTTCAACAACCCGATGGGCGCCTGTACGGAGTGCCTGGGGATCGGGGCGACGCTCCACGCAGACCCCGATCGGATCGTTCCCAACAAGGACAAGCCCCTCGGGCGGGCGATCGCGGTCTGGGGCCTTACCCCCGAATCGGAAGGGCTCGAGCGGTTCGGGGCGGCGTTCGGCTACAACTCCCGTCGGCCGATCCGCGAGCTCTCGGAAAAGGGCTGGAAGGCGCTCATGTACGGTTCCGACCGGGGGATCGGCCCCGGGGTCCGAGGACCGGGCCACTGGTGGGCGACCGGCTGGCTACGGGAGGGACTCGTGGCGGCGGTAGAGCGCCGCTGGAAGTCGACGAAGAGCGAGGGCGCGAAGGAGTACTACCTCGGGTTCATGTCGTTCGTGAAGTGCCGGTCGTGCGACGGGCGGCGGCTGAAGCCGGCCAGCCTCGCGGTCACGGTCGAAGGCCGGTCGATCGCCGACGTCGCGGCGATGACCGTCCAGGAGGCGGCCTCGATGTTCCGCGACCTTCCGCTCCTCGAGCGGGACCAGCAGATCGTCGGGCAGGTCGTGAAGGAGATCCGGGCGCGCCTGGGCTTTTTGGAGAACGTCGGCCTCACCTACATCACGCTCGACCGCGCCTCGGGGACGCTCTCCGGCGGCGAGTCCGAGCGGATCGCCCTCGCGACCCAGATCGGCTCGGGGCTGGTCGGCGTTCTCTACATCCTCGACGAGCCGTCGATCGGGCTGCACCCTCGGGACCACGCAAGGCTCCTTGCGACGCTGAAGACGCTGCGCGACCTGGGCAACACGCTGCTCGTCGTGGAGCACGACGAGATGACGATGCGCGAGGCCGACTGGCTGATCGACCTCGGTCCGGGCGCCGGCGTCCACGGCGGCGAGGTGCTGTACTCGGGGTCCCCCGGCGCGATCGCCGGAACCCCGCGCTCCCTCACGGCCGAATACCTCTCCGGGCGCCGCGCGATCCCCGTGCCCGACACCCGGGCGCCTCCGGCCGGCCGGTGGCTCACGATCCACGGCCCCCGCGAGCACAACCTGAAGGGGGACGACGTGAAGATCCCGCTCGGGGTGCTGGTCGCCCTCTCCGGGGTCTCGGGGAGCGGGAAGTCGACCGTCCTCGAGGAGATCCTCTTCAAGGCCGTGCGCCGACACCTCGGCGTAGGACGGGATGCCCCCGGCCGCCACGACTACATCGAGGGGATCGACGCGATCGACCGCGTGCTCCTGATCGACCAGTCGCCGATCGGCCGGACGCCCCGGTCGAACCCGGCGACGTACACGGGCGTGATGACGCCGATCCGGGAGCTGTTCAGCGGGCTTCCCGAGGCCAAGGCCCGCGGGTTCGCGCCGGGCCGGTTCAGCTTCAACGTCGCCGGAGGGCGATGCGAGGCGTGCGAGGGCGACGGGGTCCTGCGCTACGAGATGCACTTCCTTCCGGACGTGTACGTCGTCTGCGAGGAGTGCGCGGGGAAGCGGTTCAACTCGGAGACCCTCGAGGTGTCGTTCAAGGGGAAGACGATCGCGGACGTCCTCGCGATGACGGTCGAGGAGGCGCTCGCGTTCTTCGAGAACCATCGCCGGATCGCCTCGCGCCTCCGGCTGCTCAAGGACGTTGGCCTCGGCTACGTCCGCCTCGGCCAGAGCGCGACGACCCTCTCGGGGGGCGAGGCCCAGCGGATCAAGATCGCCTTCGAGCTCTCGAAGCCGCCGACCGGTCGGACGCTGTTCCTCCTGGACGAACCGACGACGGGGCTCCACTTCGCGGACGTCCAGAAGCTCCTCGAGGTCCTGTTCCGGCTGCGCGCCGGTGGCAACACGATCGTGGTCATCGAGCACAACCTGGACGTCCTCAAGAGCGCCGACTGGCTCATCGACCTCGGGCCCGAGGGCGGGGACGCCGGAGGGCACGTGATCGCCGCCGGGCCTCCCGAGGCGGTCGCGCGGTCGCCGCGTTCGTACACGGGCCGGTTCCTCTCCGACCTCTTCCGCCGCACGGTCGCGGCGGCGCCGCGTTCCCGGGCATGACCGACCGACCGACGTCGGAGCTTCCCGCGTTCGTTCCGGCGAGCCAGCTTGCCGCGGAGACGCGGGAGGGGTTCCGCGCAGGTCCCGACGTTCCCGGGGTCTACCTGTTCCGGTCCGCAGCCGGCGAGGTCGTGTACGTGGGGAAGGCGACCAGCCTTCGCCGTCGGGTCCTCGACCATCTCCGCGCGAGGATCGAGAAGGACGGGTCGATCGTCGCCAGCAGCGCGAGCGTCGAGTTCGTCCCGACGGCGACGGAGCGGGAGGCGCTCCTCCTCGAGGCGAGCCTGATCAAGCAGTACCAGCCGCCCTACAACGTCCTGTTGAAGGACGACCGGAGCTTCCCGTACCTCGCCGTCACGCTGGACGAGGAGTTTCCCCGGATCCTCCTCGTCCGCCGGCCCAAGCGACGCTCGGGCCTCCTCCTCTTCGGGCCGTACACCAGCGTCCGGGAGGCGAGGGGCGCGGAGCGCCTAGTCGCCGACCTGTTCCGACTGCGGCGGTGCGTCCGTCTCCCGAAGGCGGCGTGCCTCTACTACCATCTCGGGGTGTGCAGCGCGCCGTGCATCGGCCGGATCGACCGGGACGGGTACCGCAAGGACGTCGACCGAGCGATCGACATCCTCCGGGGGAGGGTGGCGACCGTCCGCCCGACGGTCGAGGAGGAGATGCGCCGCGCTTCGGCGAAGGAGGAGTTCGAGCGCGCCGCCCTTCTGCGGGACGCGCTCGCCGGCCTGGGCGCCCTCTCGGAGCGGCAGTCCGTGGTCGGACCGGGGTCCGGCCGTGCCGACGTCCTCGGGCTCGCCTACCCCCACGAGGCGTCGACCCTGCGCGTCGCCGTCGGCCTGGTCCGGGTCGAGGACGGCGAGGTCCGGCACACGGAGCCCCACCTCGTCGCCATCCCCGCGGACGACGTGCCGGAGCCGGGAGAGGTGCTTCGGCAGTTCCTGACGCAGTACTACGGGGGCCGGCTCGAGCTGCCGGACCGGATCTACATCGCGGGCCCCCGTCCTGCGGGGATCGACACGACGATCGACGAGCTGTTCGGCCTGCGCGGCGTCGAGGTCCGGTTCCGGCCGACGGGCCGGTACGCGTCGCTCGCGGGCCTCGCCGAGCGCCTCGCCCGGGCGACCGTCGACCAGGTCGTCGCACGCCCCGCCCCCCGAACGGTCCTCGCCGCCCTCCAGTCGCTGCTCGACCTCCCGACGCTTCCCACGCGGATCGAGGGCACCGACATCTCCATCCTGCAAGGGTCGGACGCCGTAGGGTCGCTCGTCGTCTTCGAGCGGGGCGTCCCGCGCCGCTCGGAGTACCGCCGCTACCGGATCCGGTCGGTGCCCGGCATGAACGACTTCGCGATGATCGGCGAGGTCGTCCAGCGCCGGTACCGCCGTCAGCTGGCCGAGTCGGAGCGGCTGCCGGACCTCCTGGTCGTGGACGGGGGGGCGGGACAGCTCACCGCCGCCGTATCGAGCCTCGCCGCGCTCGGTCTCGCGGACCGCCTCCCGGCGATCGGCCTTGCGAAGCGAGAAGAGGAGGTCTACCGGCCCGACCGGTCGGAGCCGATGCGCCCGAACCCGAACGCTCCGCCGATGCTCCTCCTTCGCGCCGTCCGTGATGAAGCGCACCGGTTCGCGGTGACGTACCACCGGACCCGACGCCGGATCCGCCTTCGGAACGAGTTCGCCGAGGCCGCCGGAACGGTCGACCCCTAGGCCCTGCGCCGTCGTCCGGCCCGTGCACGCCCCACGTCGAGCCACGTCATCTCGGGCGGCTTGAGGTCGTCCTGCCAGAGCGCCCCGATGATCTCGCCCAGGTGGTGCGCCTCCTCGAACGTCACCTGGAAGACGGCGTCCCGGAGCGTGTAGCGACCCGGCATCCAGAATGCCTTCACCCTCCGGTCCAGGTCGCTCGGGGCGACGCGGGCGAGGGTCGAGTCGACCCCTTCCCAAACGCGCTCGGCGTACGCGTCGAACCCGTTCCAGTTCCTGGGATGGCGGCGCGCGTCGTGGAAGAGCCGAGTGAGCTCCCGGTCCGAGTTGCGCCCTCGAGCGACGTAGACGAGCCAGACCTCCGCGACGTTCAGGACGTGGACCAGGGTGTCGAAGAGGGACTCGTGCCCGATGCCGCGCGGCCGGGAGGCGACCTTCCACGGAAGGCGGCGTACCCGGCGCACGAACCGCTCGAAGACCGCGCGGTCGTAGTCGACGAGCGCCTTGACCCCCTGCGGTGAGAGCGGCGGGGTTCGATCGGTCTTGGCGTTCGAGGACCGACGGGCCGCCATCGGCGTTGAGGCGTCTACCGCGTCGATCCCTTCTTGTCCGGGGCGCCGATGAACGACATCCCCTGGACGCGGCGGGCGACCTCGCTGGGCGAAAGGCGGCGGAGCTCCGTTTCGGGTTCGAGGATGGAGGCGTCCAGGGCTTCGGGTGGGAACGGCGTCGGCGAGCCCTCCGCCACGGCCTGGACGGCGAACCGGAACGCGGTCTCCTCGTTCGCCTTCTCGGGGAGCTTCTCCTCGAGGAAGTCGGCGACGGCCCGCCGGTTCCGACCGATTGCATACGCCTTCCAGCCGATCGTGGCTCCGCTCGGGTCCAGCTCGATCAGCCCGGCCGTCCGGCCGTTGAACCCTCCGAGGAGGAGCGAGACGGCGAACGGGCGCGTCCCGCCGAACTGGGTGTACTGCTGGAGGAGCGTTCCGAGAGAATGGCCGAGCACCGAGTACGGTGCCGGTTCCCCGTAGGAGAGACGGTGGCGCTGCGCCTCGACGCGCAGGAACTCTACCAGCACACGGGAATCCGCGATGAGCCCCGCCGTGACGCATCCGAGGCCGCTGTCGATCGCGAAGCTCTTCTCGATGGAGCCCGACTCGGCGAGCGAGCTCACCGGGAGGTTACGGTACGCGACGAAGACAATCCCGCCGTCGTACGTCACGGCGACGGCCGTTCCGCCCATCTGGATCGCCTGGAGGGCGTACTCGACCTGGAAGAGCCGTCCGTCCGGCGAAAACACGGTGCTCGCGCGATCGTAGGCCATCTGGCCCGGCTGCATCTCCATCGATGTCCGTCCCCCGAGTTCGTGGGTGTCGAGACAGGTCGGGGATTTGAGGCTGAGCCCCCGGCCTGCCTCCACCCCACTTGGTGGCGTGAATACACCGTCGGCGGCCCGGCCCTCTCGGCGGCCACGCGGTGTGGGGATTCGAAGAGCTTAAGCCCGGGCCGAGAGGTCAAGCCGCGATGGATGGCGATTCGCTCCATCGGCTGCCGATGGCCTCGAGCCATCGCGGTGAGCTCTCGCCGGCATGCCGGCAATGCGGTGAGGGCCGTAAGCTGGTGCTGTTCGTCACGGGCCTCTGCCGGTTCCGCTGCTTCTACTGCCCGGTCTCCCCGTCCCGCAACCAGCACGACGTCGTCTACGCGAACGAGCGTCGGGTCGAAGGCGACGGGGACGTGATTGACGAGGCGCGAGCGATCGGAGCCGCCGGCACAGGGATCACCGGGGGGGACCCTCTCGGGGTGATCGACCGCGTCGAACACTACGTTCGTCTCCTCAAGGCGACGTTCGGAGCCTCCCACCACATCCACCTCTACACCCACGAACCCAACCCGGAGAAGCTCCGAAGGCTGGCGGCCGCCGGTCTCGACGAGTTCCGTCTCCACATCCCGCACTATCTGTGGGGACCGCTCGCCCACGACGGCGGCGCCTACCGCGCCGTTCTCGAAGAGGCTCCCCGGTGGGGGGTGAGGCGGGGAGTCGAGGTGCCCGTTCTCCCCGAAAAGGAGCCAGAGCTGCGGAGCCTGTTGCGCGCCCTGGACCGGATCGGGGTCGATTTCGTGAACCTGAACGAGCTCGAGTTCTCGGAGACGAACGAGGAGAAGATGCGAGCACGCGGCTACGCCGTCGACCCGAGGAACGGTTGGGGGGTCCGCGGGAGCCGCGCGCTCGCCGAGCGCCTCGTGCGCGAGGAGCGCCTGGCGATGCCCGTCCACTACTGCTCCTCCCGGTTCAAGGACGGGGTCCAGCTGCGCCAGCGGCTGTTGCGTCGGGCCGAACGGACGTCGCCCGGGTTCGCCGAGAAGACGTCGGACGGGACGGTCGTCCTCGGCATCGTCGAGGCACCGGTCGGCGGCGACCTCCCGCGCTGGGCCGCGCGCGTCGCGCGCCGCGTCCGGGCCGCGGAGGGCGATTACCGGCTGGACGTCGGGCGACGGCGCGTCGAGCTCGCTCCGGAAGCCCTCCGCCGGGTCGCCCGGCGCCTCCCGTGGCCGGCGTTCGAGGTCGAGGAGTACCCGACGTCGGACGCGCTCGAGGTCGAGCGCGCCCCGCTCAACGGACCCGGCCGGCTCCGGCTCGGGGTCGGCGGGACGTACCCCTCGTCGCACTCGTGCCCCCCGTAGGTGAGGTAGCGCACGTCGCCGCGGCGGTTCTTGATCGAACAGGGACCCCATCCGCCGTCCTCCGCTCCATACCACATCGGACAGTCCTGGCAGTGGAGCGGCGCGGCCCGTGCGCCGTTCGGCCGGCGGCCGGTCGCTCGGGCCGGCGCGGTCATGTGCCTCCCTCCCCCCGGACGAGAAGCTTCCAGGAGCGCACGGTGCTCGCCATCAGCTCGGCGACCGTAACCGGGCCGACCCCGCCGGGGACCGGCGTCAACGAGTCCGCCCAGCCGTCCAGCGAGGAGGCGTTCGCATCGCCCGCGGCCCGGCTGACACCGGGGCGGTCCGGGTCCGGCACGCTGGAGAGCCCCACGTCCACGACGTGGGCTCCCTCGGGGACGACCGTGCGGTCGAGAAGCCCCGGGCGGCCGACGCACGAGAAGATCGTTCGAGCGCCCGCGAGGGCGGCGGCGAGGTCGCGGGACTTCGAGTGCGCGATCGTCACGGTCGCGTTGCCTCCGGGAGGGCGCCCGGCCAGGAGGAGCGCGAGCGGCAGGCCGACGGTCTCGGACCGGCCCAGCACGGTCACGCGCTCCCCTTCGAGGGGAAGCTCGTAGTGGCGGGCGATCTCGAACGCGGCCCGCGCCACCGCCGGGACCTGGACCGGGCGCTGGGCGACCAGACGGCCCAGGTTCCTCGGGCCGACGCCGTCCACGTCCTTCTCCGGGCGGAGTTCCTCCATCGCTCGGAAGAAGTCGAACGGGGCCGGCAGCGGATGTTCGAGCAGGACTCCGTGGACCGACGGGTCCCGATCGAGCGAGCGTACCCGGGCGACCAGCTCGGCCGGCCCGTCTCCCGCCGCGAGCGATTCGTCGCGGAAGGCGATCCCGAGCGCCTGCGCGGCCTTCGCCTGACGCTTCAGGTAGAACCGGAACGGGCTCTCCACCCCCCGGTGGAGACTGACGAGCGAGGGCGGGGTCGCGGCGGTCCCGACGGCCTCGATCGCGCCCCGGGTCGCCCGGTCGATCGCCTCCGCCACCGGGCGACCCTCGAGCCGACGCGTCACCGTGGGGGCCTCGTCGGCGACCGAGCTCGCCTCGGTAGATAACGAGAGGCCCGGCGTTCCCGAGCGGGCGGCGATCGCCGAGAAGGCGGCGCCGGTAGCCGTACGGAGGGCCCGGTTCCGCCGAGCGTAACCGAGAGGATTTATACGGGCCCCCGTCTAGAACGACCGGCGGAGCGACTCCCGCGGGGCGGAGGGCCGGAACGCCGTCATGGCAGAGGGAGCGGGAACACCGTCCGGGGACACCGGGGAGTCCTCGCCGCACAACGAGCTCGACGCGTGGGGAAGGACGCTACCGTACCAGACCAGCGCGGACGTCGAGGTGCCGCCTCGCCTCCTCGAGCAGGTAATCGGCCAGGACGAGGCGGTGGAGGTCGCCCGAAAGGCGGCGACCCAGAAGCGCCACATGATCCTGATCGGCGACCCCGGGACCGGGAAGAGCATGCTCGCCCGGGCGATGGTCGACTTCCTGCCCAAGGAGCAGCTGCAGGACATCCTCGCCTACCCGAACACCGAGGACCCGAACGAACCGAAGATCCGGGTTGTCCCGTCGGGAAAGGGGAAGGAGATCGTCGCCGCCCAGAAGATCGAGGCCGCCCAGAAGAAGGAGCAGCGGACGATCCTGTTCATCGTCCTCGCCCTGGCCGTGTTCGCGGTCGTCCTCTACATCGTCCTGACGACGGACGACCTGACGGCGCTCCTCCTCGGCGTGCTCATCGTCGTGTTCATCTACGCGCTCTCCCGGTTCTCCGGAGGGCGAAGTGACTCCGGACCGGGCGTCGCGAAGCTCCTCGTCTCCCATACCCCCGACGAGAAGCCCCCGTTCGTGGACGCGACCGGGGCTCACGCCGGGGCGTTGCTGGGGGACGTCAAGCACGACCCGTTCCAGTCGGGAGGGCTCGAGACCCCGCCGCACGAGCGGGTCGAGGTCGGAGCGATCCACAAGGCGAACGGGGGCGTCCTCTTCCTCGACGAGATCAACCTCCTCAAGATCGAGAGCCAGCACTCGCTCCTGACGGCGCTCCAGGAGCGCAAGTTCTCCATCGTGGGCCAGTCGGAGCGCTCGGCCGGAGCGATGGTCAAGACCGAGCCCGTGCCGGCCGATTTCGTCCTGGTCGCGGCGGGCAACGTCGACAGCGTCCAGACGATGCACCCGGCCCTGCGTTCCCGAATCCGTGGCTACGGCTACGAGCTCTACGTGAAGACGACGATGCCGGACGTCCCGGAGAACCGACTCAAGATCGTACGGTTCATCGCCCAGGAGGTCCTCAAGGACCGCAAGATCCCCCACTTCGACCGTGAGGCGATCGTCGAGGTGATCCGGGAGGCGCAGCGGCGTTCGGGCCGCTCCGGCCAGCTCACGCTGAGGCTCCGAGAGCTCGGCGGGCTCGTGCGCGTCGCGGGGGACATCGCGCTCTCGGACGGCGTTCCGCTCGTCCACGCGGAGCAGGTCGTCAAGGCGAAGCGGGCGAGCCGCTCGTTGGAGCAGCAGATCGCGGACCGGTACATCGAACGGCGCAAGGAGTACCGGATGTTCTCGACCGAGGGGAGCGCCGTGGGGGTAGTGAACGGCCTCGCGGCCATCAACGCGCAGTCCGGCATGGCGGAGTTCTCGGGGATCGTTCTCCCAATCGTCGCGGAGGTGACCCCGGCCCAGACCCGGGACGGCGGGGTCGTCGTGGCGACCGGCAAGCTCGGCGAGATCGCCCGCGAGGCGGTTCAGAACGTGAGCGCCCTTGTCAAGAAGTACACGGGCGAGGACATCTCGCGCTACGACATCCACATCCAGTTCGTCGGGACCTCGGACGGGGTCGAAGGCGACAGCGCGTCGGTGTCGATCGCCACCGCGGTCATCAGCGCCCTCGAGGGGGTCCCGGTCGACCAGGGCGTGGCGATGACCGGTTCACTTTCCGTCCGGGGGCAGGTTCTGCCCGTGGGCGGTGTGACGGCGAAGGTCGAGGCTGCGGCAGACTCGGGGATCAAGCGGGTCCTCGTTCCCGCCGAGAACGTCGAGGACCTGGTGCTCGAATCGCGCTACCGAGGCGTGGTCGAGGTGATCCCCGTTCGGACGCTCCGGGACGTGCTCAAGTACGCCCTCGTCGGCCAGGGCGCGAGGAAGGAATCGCTCCTCGGCCGCCTGGCGGCGATGGTCCACGCGACCAGCCGGTCGGGGGAGGAGGCGCCGGTGCTAGGGACCCCGCCCGCACCGCCGGGCCGTCCGGCGGGATCGTGAAAGCCCCCTACCGACTTCCCCCTCGCCCCGTTGCCTCCGCACGACCGACCCCCCCGACCGAGCCGGTCGAGGAGGAGCACCGTTTCTTCGACCGTCCCTGCTACGAGTTCAACCGCCGGCTGCTCCCGGCCTGGAACGACCGCTACTGCGAGCACTGCCGACACTACCTTACCCCGCGCTGCCCCCACATCGAGGAGTTCTTGGACGACGTGGAGGATTTGAGCCCCGAGTGATATCGCGGCGTCGGTGCGCGGTCTTCTCATCGGTCGGTTCCAGCCGTTCCACTCGGGCCACCTCGGCCTGGTCCGCGCGATCCGCGAGCGTCGACCCGAGGCCGGCCTGCTGATCGGGATTGGGAGCGCCGAGGAGTCGTTCACCCCCGCGAACCCGTTCACCGCGGGGGAGCGGTTCGAGATGATCGACCGCGCCCTCCGCGAAGAGGGCCTCACGGGGGTCGTGATCATCCCGGTCGCCGACATCCGCCGGCACGCGCTTTGGGTCCGGTATCTCGAGGAGCTGCTCCCCCCGTTCCGCGAGATCTACACGAACAACCCGCTCACGAAGCTTCTGTTCGAGAAGGCCGGCTACACCGTCGAGACGCCTTCCCTGATCGAACGCGACCGTTACGAGGGCGCGAAGATCCGCGAAGCGCTGGCCACGGGCGGCCCGTGGAAAGATCGCGTCCCCCTCTCGGTCGCCCGGTACCTCGACGAGATCGGCGCGCCGGCGCGCCTCGCCACCCTCGTCCGAGGTTCGTCGCGACCCGCCCCGTTGGGGCGCCCGTGACCGCGGGCTCGAGCTCCGGAGCGAACCCTCGACCGGGACGCCGACGCCGATTCCGTCCGCTGCCCTCGTGGGCGAGCCCGGGGACGCGGCTTGTCCATGCGGGACAGTACCCCGACCTCAACGCGGGTTCGGTCGTTCCCCCGATCTACCAGACCTCCACGTTCCGTTACCCTGCCGAGCACTCCGAGTCGGCGGAGACGGGGGATGTCTACCTCTACAGCCGCAACGCCAACCCGACGGTCGAGGGGCCCGAGGAGGTGATGCGCGAGCTCGAGGGCGGCGAGGCCGCACGGCTGTTCGGCTCCGGGATGGGCGCGATCGCGGCGACCGTCCTATCGCTCGTCGGGCCGGGCGATCGCGTGGTCGCCCTTTCCGACCTCTACGGAGGGACGACCGAGCTCCTCCACAGCCTCCTCCCCCGCTTCGGAGTCTCGGTCGCGGAGGTCTCCGAGCCCGAGGCCCGCGCGCCGGAGAACGTGGTCTCCAACCCCACCCGCCTCGTCTACCTGGAGACCCCGACGAACCCGCTCCTCCGGGTGCACGATATCGCTCGATGGGCGAAGGCGGCGGGGTCGGCGGGGGCGTTGCTCCTGGTCGACAACACGTTCGCGACACCCGTCAATCAGACCCCGCTCGCGCTCGGCGCCGACCTCGTGATCCACAGCGCGACGAAATACCTCGGCGGGCACTCCGACCTTCTCGCCGGGGTCGTCGTCGGGTCCAGCTCTCTTCTCGAACGGATCGATCCGAAGAGGGTCCTCGGCTCCCCGCTCGACCCGTTCGCAGCGTTCCTCCTGCACCGGAGCCTCCGGACCCTTGGGCTCCGGGTGGCCCGGCACAACGAGGCCGGTCGGCAGGTCTCCCAAGCGGTCGAAGGGCACCCCGCGGTCCGCCAGCTCTACTATCCCGGGCGCGCGAGCGCTGAGGACGAATCGATCGCCGCGCGTCAGATGCGCGGGCGGGGCGGGATGGTCGCACTGTCGCTTCGCGGAGGAGCGCCGGCGGTCGATCGCTTCCTTCGACACCTAAGGATCGTCGAGGTCGCCGCGAGCTTGGGTGGGGTCGAGAGCCTGGTCAGCGTACCGGTCCGGACGTCGCACACGCATCTTTCGACCGAAGAGCTCGTCGTGCGGGGGATCGACGCGGGGTGCGTCCGTCTTTCGCTCGGGATCGAGGAACCGGAGGATCTCGTGAGGGACGTCACGGAGGCTCTGGACGCCGCTCGGTGAGCGTTTCCGCCACCATTATAGGCGGACTCCGGTCGTCCCGCCGCCGGTGCCACTGTAGCTCAGTCTGGCAGAGCGGCTGATTCGTAATCAGCAGGTCGGGGGTTCAAGTCCCTCCAGTGGCTGCTTTTCTCGACAGTTCGCCCTTCGCTTCTCTGGTCAGGTCGGCTACCGGCAGGCACGGAGTCTATGGGGTATTGTTCCGGAACGGAGTTGAGAGGTCAAGACGGCAGACAACGCGGCCATGCGACGTTCGAGGCGGACACCTTCGAAGGGTTAAGCCGTCCAGCACATGCCCACAGGACGGGAACCAAAGTCTGGTGCGAGGGATGCCCGAGGGTGCTTCGAAAGGCAAGGTGGCGGATTTCTCCGTCAGAGAGTCCAAGATCCATGGCCAAGGGGTCTTTGCCAAGAAGGCGTTCCTCAGGGGCGACATGCTCCTAGAGATTGACGACTCGGACCCTGTCCTCGATCGAGGCGAACTGACCCCTGAGGAGGAGATCTTCATCGATGTGTTTGTCACCGCCGATGGAAAGCAGAAGGTCACGTGGATGAAGTCGCCCGAGAGGTTCATCAACCACTCGTGCGAGCCCAACAACTACGTTCTGACCGACATGACAAACGGTATCCGGCGGGCATGGGCACTGAAGAACATCCGGATCGGGGACGAACTCACCTGGGATTACGCGCTAAACATTTGGGAGGAGTGGATCGGTCCCGTGCCCTGCAACTGCGGCGCCGAGACTTGCCGGAGGATGATTCGAGGAAACTACTTCACTCTCCCCAGAGAGATCCAACGAAAGTACCTACCCTTACTAGACGAGCCCTTCAAGAAGCGATTCACGAAGGAGATCCAATCGCTGAATCTCATGGCAGGACCCGACCCTGCGTGAACGACTCGGCGTGACTGACCGGCGCGAGCGAATCGGTGGGGCGCGCGACTTGCCCTTCTCACGGAGGGCATCGTGCGGGTCGCGCTGGGAAGTGATTCCTCGTCGCGGGGCCAGGGGCTGCGCGATGCGAGGACTTCGGGAGGGCCCCGGAGCAGGGAGTTGAACCTTCGGTTCGGGCCCCTCCAGTGGTTCCGCGACTGTCGCGAGCGGTGCGGTCGCCCGGGACGGGTAGGGGACTTGGACAGGGAAGGAGGGACGTGACGGGATTCCCGCCGCGGCCCGACGGACGGGGCGGGGTTCCTGGGAGACCGAGCCCCCGAAGTACTCGAGGGAGGATTGGCCGTAGCGTGCGTTGAGCGCCGACACCTCGATGACCGCGATGCCGAACTGGGTCGAAGGCTGGGTGTTCGTTGGATTCCCCGACGAGCGGCTTCGCTCGATGCTACGGCCCGGTACCGTTCGTCTCTGGGACGACGCTCGGACGATCGGAAAGATCCCGGGTCAACCCGTCCTCTTCCTCCAAACCATGGAACGAGGAGCCGCGTGGGTCGGGTCGGGGATCGTTGCAGAGGTGGAAGAGCGGTGGAAGGCGTTCGGGGTCTACGTGGAGACCCGGACCGTACTGGCTCGGATGCTCGCGACCGTGAGATGGGAAGCTTCGGGCTCGGCCAAACCCGGCGCCAGCGCTTTCGATTCCCTCCGTTCGCGAGGCGTGGCCGCGTGGGAGAACCGTGCGCTCGCGGCGCGGATCGGGATCGTCGACTTCCGGTCCCGAACTCCGTACTTGGAGGCGGAACGAGACCTCCGCCTGACCGTTTCCGACTGGGCCGTCCTGTTGGATCTCCAACCGGCACTGCGCGATCTCTGGCCCTAGTAGAGGCGTTCGTCCCCCCCGTTGGGCGAGTACCGGCACCCGCCGGACCGTGGTGGCAGGCACCGGGGCCTTAAGCCGGAGGAGCGTGGGTTCGTCCGCCGGACATACGTCCGCGCATGAGGCAGGTCCTCCGGACTCATGGCCCTCAGATTGAAGCGCGTCTACGCGCCCCCCTCGTCTCGCGACGGTCGGCGCTACCTCGTCGACCGGCTCTGGCCTCGTGGCTTCACGAGGGAGGACCTCCGCCTGACCGAGTGGCTCAAGGATCTCGCCCCCTCCAGGGAACTCTGCACGTGGTTCGGGCACGATCCCCTTCGGTATCCCGGGTTCTGCCGACGGTATCGGGTCGAGCTCGAGCGCCGTTCAGAATCGCTCGAACGGTTCGTGCGGGAAGCGCGCTCGGGAACGGTCACCCTTCTCTTCGCCGCGCGCGACGTCCAGCACTCCAACGCCTCGGCGCTTCGGGAACTCCTGGAGGAACGGATACGACGCCCACGGGGCGGGTCGAAGGCGAACGACGGAGCTCGATCGGGGTCGAGACGCGGCTCTGCTCGTGGCGATCGATCGGAGTCGTCCCCCGCGACCGTGAATTGAGGGCCGCCCGCTGGGCGGCGCGTGCGACGGCGCTCGAAGCGGCCTGCCCGTCACGAGGTCGACGACCCCACTAGAATGCGGTTCGTCCCGCGGCGACCAGGACGGAGAGCGCGTCGGCGGTGACCCACTCGTTCGGCCGCGAGGGGCCGGCCCCGCCCCAGTCGACGTAGTCCGAGTTCGCCTTCCACGCCCTCGAGGCGCCCCGGTGGTACCGCCCTTCCGCTGGCCACCCCCGGCCCGTGAGCCGCTTGTTCTCGAGCAGGTCGAGAGCCTCCGCGCAGCGGGGATCCCGGACCTTGCCCGCCAGGACCAGGGCGTTGAGCCCTCCGAGGAAATCGTAGTGGTAGTAGAGCGGATAATGAAGGGTCACGAAGTCGTCTCGGATGATCCGGCCGTCCCTCACCCGCCGGAAGAGCCGCCGCCGAAGGAACACCTCGGCTGCTCTATCCACGGCGTCGGATGCGATGGACGAGCTTCGGTCGCGAGCATAGGTCGCGAGGCCGATCAAAGGGTGCCTCGTCTCCATGAACGACGAGGTATCGGCCTCGGGACGGCGGTCGCAGTTCCATCCGCCGTCCGGCCACTGCCAGCGAAGGAGCCGCTCCACCAAGAAGTCTGCCCGCTCGTCGGCGATTCCGAGCTTCATCAGGAAGTAGAGCGCGTTCCCTTGCTGCGAGGCGCACCGGCGGTAGCGACCGCGTATCCGGGGTACTCCGGACCGATGGGTCTCCGCTTCCGACCGTGGGGTATACTCGAGAAAGTACGACGGCCGGAGCCAGAGTTCGAGAATCCGGTCACGGATCGGGTAGAGGCTCTCGTCCCCTGAGGGGTACCCGATGTCGGCGAGGCTCGCAAGGACCCAGTGAACTCCCTGCCACTTGTAGTAGACCTTCCGAACTGTGCCCGGAAGACCGAGCTGTTCCTTTCGGGCAAGGAGCGAGCGAACGGTCGGGGAACTTCGGATTTCGCGCTCGAGAGCCCGGACCGCCTTCGAATCCGGCTCGTCGCCCAGAACGTGAACCCGGGCCTTCCATCGAACGGAAGGGTCCTTCGCCCTCAGCAGGGAAGCAAGGATCGTGTGGGCCTCTTGCCTGGCCAGAGGTCCTGGGGATCTCGCAGGGCTCATCGAACCGGGCCCCCCGTTGGGGGACCGAATCGACCTTGAGCCCCTGCACCAGCGCCGACTCGAGGCGAACCGGTACCGTTGAGTCTCGCCCGAAGGTCCTGCTCCGCAGCGAGAGGCGAGAGCCACATCGTCAAGGTCGATCGCGGCTCGGGCGGGGTAACCAGAGGTTTATCGCCATATGCAGGTGGGGACGATGCGATGGCGTCAGTCGCTTCGGCGCCCTTAATATCCCCCTCCCGACTAACTACGGTCACGGACGAGCCGGAGACGCGGGTCTCTCCTTCCATGGGTCCCGAGATCACGATCAAGAAGGTCGCCTCTTCCGCTAGCGAGCGTTGCCGTTGCGGCACGCGCCTACCTGCCGGAGCCGATCGATTCGTCATCTCGAACCCGCCGTCGACCGTCGAGTACCTCGTGTCGAGCCAAGCGTTCTGCTCGGTGAACTGCGTGCAGGCGTTCCTGCTCGAATCGATGGCCGAGATGGAGTCCCTGGCGTCGTCCGCGGCCGAGCAGACGGTCATCGACATCCGCGACGCGTACCTGGACCTCTCTCGCACGTTCGACGAACTGCGATCCGGACCCTCGGGTCGTAACCTCTGATTCTTTCCGGTCCACAAGCGTGCGGTCGTGCCTTCGATCGGCTCGCCCGGTCCAAGAGCGGACTTCGAACGGATCGTCCACGCCCCGAGGACCCCGCCACGATGGCAGCGCCGTTAGAGGAGGTCTTCCGGATCGGACCGGCTCTCGCGGGGCGAGGATAGGTCGCCCGAGGGAGATCGAAGCCCGAACCCTGTCGAGGCCAACCTCCGTCGGAAGGCCAGAGACGGCCGCGCCCTAATGCATCGGGTCCGCGAACGACCTGGGGGTCGCGGAGGGAGCGGGGTCCCGCTCTCCGGGTCCTAGGGGAGACCCGGCCGAATCGACCGTCCGGGGCGAATCCAGCCGTAACCCCATCAACACCTCGCCCGATACGAGAAGCATCCGGCTCCGCAGACCCCAGGCGCCCAGTCCGCCCTCTTGCCAGCCTGGTTCCTTCCTCCCAACCTCGCGGAATCCGCGCGACCGAAAGAGCTCCCGCGAGGCCGCGTTCTCTTCCTCGGCCGCGGCATAGACCACCCGAACCGCGTCCGAGCGGAATCGGGCGAGAGCGTCGTCGAGGAGCGCCCCCCCGATACCTTGACGGCGGTGGCCCTCTCCCACGAAGAGGTAGTAGACGTAGCCTACCTCGGGGAGTAGCTCCTCGAGCAACGCCGCCCCCACGATCTCTCCGCCGACCTCCGCGGCCCGTACCGTGGCGATTTCGCGCAACGTTCGCTTCGCGTGCCACCGGTAGATACCCTCGAACGATTCCTTGAGGATCGGGATCGCCCGGTCGCGAGTCTCGCCGACCAGGTCGACCAGCCGGAACGAGGGTCCTGCCGTCACGTTCCGGCTTCTGGCGTGGGGAACTCGTAAGCGCTAGCCCAGCGGGACCCCCTCGGGCCCGGCCGGGTCCCCCTAGGGCGACGAAGGCGCCCCATCCTCCGAAGTCGGGCGCCGCCCGAACGATCCGCGGCGCTCACGCCCCGGAGAGGGTCAGCTCGACGATTCGCACCGGAGTGCGAGGTCGATCGCTCGAGTCGCGGGGGACCGCCGCGATCTTCTCCACCACATCCTGACCTCCGCGAACGTGACCAAAGATGGCGTGCTTGCCATCGAGCCACGGCGTCGCCGCGAGCGTGATGAAGAACTGGCTTCCTCCGGTGTTCGGTCCCGCGTTCGCCATCGAAAGCACCCCGGGCGAATCGTGGCGGAGCCCCGGGCCGAACTCGTCAACGATGGTGTAGCCGGGGCCGCCCGTACCGTCGCCCTTGGGGCATCCCGACTGGACCATGAAGCCGGGGATCACCCGATGGAAGGTGAGGCCGGTGTAGAACCCCTGGCGGTTGAGCTTGATGAAGTTCTCGGCGGTCTTGGGCGCGCGATCGCGGAAGAGCTCGATCCGGATATCGCCGAGGGTGGTTCGCATGGCGGCGGTGGGGTTGGGCATGCCGCGTCACGGGCGCGAGGGGCTAAAAGTCGCTCGGCGCCGCGGGTCGTGCCCCCGGTTTATCAGGTAGGAACCGGCTAGGCTCCGGCGGGCGGTGTCGACCCACCGCCGCGCGAGATGAACCGGTCGCTGGGGTACATCGGGATCGGAGTCGTGCTTGCCGGGCTCGCGCTCGCCGCGTTCCCGATCGTCGTCACCGGAGCGGAGACGTTCGATTTCGAACAGGAAGCCGGTCTCTTCGTGGCACCGGTCGGCCTCGTCGTCGTGCTGCTCGCGGCGCTGGCGCCGGATCCGCGCAAGACGACCGTCGTCGGGGCCTTCGGAAACCCCGACGAGGTCGTCCGCCGGCCGCCCGTGGCGGGCGCCGCCCCGGGCCCGACGCGGCGCTTCAACCCGAACGAAGCCGCCTCGTGCCGCTACTGCCGCACGTTCATTCCGGCCCAGATGGCCCAGTGTCCCCGCTGCGCGAGGGCCCGGGATTGCCGGACGTGCGGGCGACCGCTCGGGTTCGTCCTCGACCGCGCGACTTGTCCACGGTGTGCTCGCCCGGAGGCGCTCTGCAACTGCTCGGTACTCGTGGGCGTTCCGGCGCCGGCACAGTACCGCGGCCCGACTCGGAGTGGGGGGTGAGCTGAGCTGCACGACGCTCGCGTCCCTCGAGGGATCGCGGCGATTGGGACGGGACCGGTGGAGGTCCATTTCGACGGGGCCTGCGAGAAGAGCCGGCGGGGAGCGATCGCCACCTACGGCTACACGATCTCGGGGGCAGGCCTCGCCCACGAGGGCCGTGGTCTGGCCGTCCCTCCGTTCCATCCTCGATCGACCAACAACGTCGCGGAGTATGCCGGGGCGATCTGCGCGCTTGAGTGGGTGGTGCGAACCGGCTACGACGGCGAGGTCATCGTACGCGGCGACAGCCAGCTCGTGATCCACCAGATGACGGGCGAGTACCGTGTTCGCGCGCAGCACCTCAAGCCCTACCAGGAAAGGCTCCGCCAACTAAGCCTGAAGTTTCGTCGTGTCGAGTTCCTCTGGGTTCCTCGGGGAGAGAACGAGCGCGCGGACCTTCTATCGAAGATCGCGATCCGGGAGGCCTCGGATCCCGCTTCGGCGAGCCGAGGGGGCGCGGGCGGAATTCCACCGGGAGAGGAGACGCGCCCGGACGACGCGGGCCCCTAGCTCCAGCGAACCGTGTAGACGAGGGTCCGACCCTCGACAGCGGCGCGAGCCCGCGCGGTGTCCACGTACGTCGCGAACGCCGCGGCCGCGTCGGGCGACAATCGAGGGGGAGCGCCGTATCCACGGGGCTGTCCAACCCCTAGGCTCACGGGCGGTGCGGCCCGAGGCTCGATCTTGGGCCCCCGGACCCCGGAGGTTCTCAAGGGGGGCTCCACGACGGTCGTACGGCTGGGGTGGGGAACCGTGGGGTTCCCGACACCGGGGCCAGACATGGGAGAGCCGCGAGGGGGGTGGGCGCCTCGCGGCGGAAATCGGAATCTAGGGGGATTGCAGCGAGGAACGGGTGCCGCCCGGAGGCGTCCGACACTGTCAGTCGAAGATTGTCAGACGCATGTCGTACATAAATACAGAGTTCGAGTGGAAACAGGGGGGTTGGCACCTCTATTGACTAACGGAGGAGCGTGGCGGACAAAGGGCGGACCGATGCGACCGCACGTCCGGGGCGTCTTCGGCGAGACTCGGAGCTTCGACGGATCACGCCCGAGGTTGACCCGCTCGGGCGACACCCAATGGGCCCGGGCTCACGGGCCATCGCCACGAGATACCATCGGGAACCGGTTCCCCCCGTAGTCCCTCGTCGGTTCCGGGCCGATGAAGGCAGAGTCGCCGAGCGGAGCTCCCCGGTCGACCGCGCGTTCGGGATAGATAGTTAAGGGCGGCCCATCTCGCGGCGCGCGAGGGCATCGATGGCGCGCCGGCCGAATCCGAAGGGCGGATCGGGAATCCTTCAACGGGCCGAGGACGAGCTCCTCACCCTCTCGATAGAAGCGCAGCGCGCGGACTGGGTCTACGCGACGTACATCACTTCCGATTCGGAGGAGCTCTCCTCGAAGGCCCTGGCCCGGCTGATCGGATCGACCCTTCGCCTGATCAAGGAAACGGCCCGCATACCGGCGGCGGGCCTCTCCCCGGAGGACGCTCGTAAGGCGAAGCTCTTGAGGCTGTCCCTTCCCCTGGTCGGACCCTCGGACGCCACGCAGTCCGAGAGGGTGACCAAGCTCGTGGCCTCGATGCAAGGGGCGTATGCCAAGGGCCGCCACGTCCCTGCCGGCGGGAACCAGCCTTTGGACCTTCAGGCCCTCTCCCGGATCCTGGCGGAGAACCGTGACCCGTCGACCCTCGAGGACGTGTGGACCGGCTGGCACCGGGTGGGACGCACGATGCGCCCCGAGTTCACCGAGTACGTCGACCTTGCCAACCGCGGGGCCCGCGAGATCGGCTTCTCCGATACGGGGGCGATGTGGCGCTCGAGGTACGACATGGATCCGGAGGCGTTCGCGAAGGAGGTGGACCGGCTGTGGAACGACGTCCGCCCGTTCTACGAGTCGTTGCACGCCTTCGTGAGGAATCGGCTTCGTTCAGCGTACGGCCCTGACCGCGTTTCCGACAAGGGACCGATCCCCGCACACCTCCTCGGGAACATGTGGGCCCAGTCGTGGGAGGAGATCTACCCTCTGCTCGCGCCCCCTGGCTCCGACCCCGGGTTCGACCTCACCCGCCTCCTCATCGAACGACGGACCACGCCCTCCGAGATGGTCCGCTACGCCGAGCGGTTCTTCGTCTCGCTCGGCCTCGACCCTCTGCCGGCCACGTTCTGGGAACGGTCGATGCTGGTCCGGCCGAAGGACCGCGAGGTCGTCTGCCACGCGAGCGCGTGGGACCTCGATTTCGTCGACGACCTCCGGATCAAGATGTGCATCGATATCACGGCGGAGGACTTTCAGACGATCCACCACGAGCTCGGCCACAACTACTATCAGCGAGCGTACAGTCGTCAGCCGTTCCTCTTCCGCGACAGCGCGCACGACGGCTTCCACGAAGCGGTCGGAGACACGATCGGCCTCTCCGTCACGCCGGAGTACCTGGCCCAGGTCGGGCTCCTGAGCCAGGTCCCCGACTCCTCGCGCGACATCGGCCTCCTCCTGAGGCGCGCGCTCGAGAAGGTCGCCTTCCTTCCGTTCGGGCTCGTGATCGACAAGTGGCGTTGGGAGGTGTTCTCCAGCGATATCCCTCCGTCCGAGTACAACACGAGCTGGTGGGCGATGCGAGCCCGCTACCAGGGCGTGGCACCGCCACGGCCCCGAGACGAGTCCGAGTTCGACCCGGGCGCGAAGTACCACGTGCCGTCGAACGTTCCGTACGTGCGCTACTTCCTAGCGCACATCCTCCAGTTCCAGTTCCACCGCGCGCTCGCCAAGACCGCCGGGATCTCGGGGCTGCTCCACCGGGCATCGATCTACGGATCGAAGGAGGCGGGACGGCGCCTCAGCGCCATGCTCTCCATGGGGATGAGCCGCGAGTGGCCGGACGCGCTCGAGGCGCTGACCGGCGATCGCCGGATGGAGGCGGCCGGCCTCCTGGAGTACTTCCAACCGCTCCGACGATGGCTGGACGAGCAGAACCGGGGAGTGCCCGTCGGCTGGTGAGGGGTCGTTCCGTGTCCCCTTCCCGGCGACCCCCGGTCGACCCCTGAGGCTGGACGCAAGGACGGACGGCCTTAGGACGCTCGCATGCTGCTCCGTTCGGGTGAGAGCATCCTCCGAAGCGCCTACGCCGTCGAGGAGGGGCCGCGCGAATCCCCGACCGGACGAGGTCCGGGGGTCCTCTACCTGACGAACCGGCGTCTCGTCTTCGAGTCGCACGTTTCCCGGGGCATGGTCCGCGACCTCGTCGGGGGCCGGGAGGCGCGAATCCTCCTGGACGCCGGCCTTCACGACCTCACGAACGTCTCCGTCCGGCGAGGGCGCCTCGGCCGCGCGCGCCTGGTCCTCGAACTTCCCCACGGCCGGCCGTCGTTCGACGTCCTGGACCCCGAATCCTGGGCGAGCGCGATCGCCGAGGCCCGGCGCGAGCTCCCCGCGGTGCTCCCGGGGCCTGCCCCTTCCGTTCAGACGGTCGAGCGCGAGGTCGTGAAGATCCGGTGCCGGTACTGCGGCCAGCTCGGAAACGAAGTGAACGGGCGATGCCCGAGCTGCGGCGCCCCCCTCTGAACTGCGGCCGGCATCGAGGAACGTCTCGCGCGGGGCGCGGGTCAGTTCTCGATGGCCCAAACGGGAGCGACGGCGGCGAAAGCGCGGACCCGGACGTCGCCCTCCGGCACCGCCTCGCCCGACGGCCTTACCGCCTCGACCGCGTGGTACAGGAGCTCGTACGCTGCCTCCTCGGACTCGATCGGGTCGTCCGAGGTCGCGCCCCCCGGCACGTAGACCTGGAGGGACCCTCCGGTCACCCCGAGAAGGGCCATGCCGCTCCCGTCCCTCCGCGCCCAGGCGAGGAGCCGCCCCGAAGGCCGCTCGATCGTTCCCACCCACCGCAGCGAGCCGAACCAGCGCCCGGCAAGCCGCTCGACGAGCGCGGCCGGACGAACGGTCGGAGGGATATCCACGCGGGCGATCGAACGCAGCTCGTCCGCTGAGGGGGCATCGAGGGGCGGCGAGGGTCCTAGCGCCCGGTAGCCCCCGTCGGCCCGCTCGACCAACCCCTCCCGTTCGAGACGGACGAGCGCTCGAGTCAGCGACTCCGGGTGGGCCCGAAGGACCCTGCGGAGTCCGCTGAACGCGAGACGACCCCGAAGCCCCTGAAGCGTCTCCAGGACCCGGTCGTCCAATCGACCCGAGACCGATCGTTCGGGCGAGGCGCGGTCCGCTCCCATGCTCCTGTTGGGGTCGGCCTCGGATTTAGCGGGTCGCTATCCTCACCGTTACCGATCCGAGCCCCTCGTTCTCCTATCGGCGTGACCGAGGCTGTGACCGGGCCGCCCGCCTCCCGCTCAATATCCTCCCCCGTCCGCTGGTGGTCTTCGGACCGGATCGGTCAGGAAGCAACGAAGATGACGGACGACGAATCGGATTGGGGCCACGGGCGATCGCGACACGGGCCATGGGTCTGGACGGCCTACCGGGCGTACAACGAGCTCCTCCGGGAGAAGGTGAAGAAGCGGTTCGAGGCCCAAGAGGGCCCTTGGATGGAGAAGGTCGCCGACCTGCTCGTTGAGATCGTCAACGCGCGTTGGGAAGGCGGGCGCAAGAAGGAGAAGGAGGTCGAGGAGCTGTTCGCGAAGCTCGACCGCCTCGTCTCCGAGTGAGGTGGGGTCGTGCCTCCCCTCCCTTCCACCCCCGCGCCGCCGATCGGGCCCGAACCGTCGCTCCCCCGACCAGCCCACTAGAGCGGCCGCTCGCCGGGGTGAGCACGACGGCATGGGGCTCGAGGAGCTCGACTCGAAGATCGCCGCGTCGGTCGAGGCGATCGCCTCGAGCGTCGTGGTCGTGGAGAGCCTCCGGGTCGGGCGGCGCCGGGGGGCGCCGCAGATGGCGATCCCTTCCCAGGCGACGGGAATCGTGGTCGACCGTGGCGGCCACATCGTCACGAACCACCACGTGGTCGACGGAGCGACCGAGGTCCGGGCCCGGCTCCCCGGGGGTCGAGAGGTCGAAGGGGACGTCGTCGGAGGCGACGCGGTCACGGACATCGCCCTCGTCCGAGTCGACCTCAACGACCTCGTCCCGGCTCGCGCGGGCGATTCCGAATCGCTGAGGGTCGGCCAGATCGTCCTCGCCGTGGGCAACGCTCTCGGCCTCCCCGGCGACCCCACGGTCTCGATGGGCGTCGTGAGCGCGCTCGGTCGACCGCTCCCGGGTTCGGACTTCGTGTTCGAGGGTCTGATCCAGACCGATGCCGCGATCAACCCCGGGAACAGCGGAGGACCGCTGGTCGACCTCTCGGGGTCGGTGGTCGGGGTCAATGCCGCGATGATACCGTTCGCTCAAGGCGTCGGGTTCGCCATCCCCATCCACGCCGTCGCTCGGATCACCGAGGAGTTGAAACGGCGGCACCGCATCGTTCGGCCCTGGCTCGGTGTGATGGTCGCCGAGCTTCGCCCCGAGCTCGCCCGCCAGCACGGGCTCGAACCTCGGTCGGGCCTCCTGGTCGCTGAGGTCGTTCCCCGGTCTCCCGCGCACCGGGCCGGATTGAAGCCCGGGGACGTCGTCGCCGGGGTCGGGCCGTTCCCGGTCCGATCCGTCCGCGACCTGTTGGAATCGCTCTCCAAGTTCCCGGTCGGCTCGGACGTCGACCTCTCGTTCCGGCGCCGCGGCAACGTCCTTTCGGCCAGCGTGCCGCTCGTGGAGAACCCCGAGATCGCGGCCACTCCCGCCTGACCGCGGCTGCCGCCCCGCGGGACGAGCCAGGCAGGTCCTTTCCCTCGCTCCTTTTACCCTGCGGGGCCATGGCGCCCCCTGCGATGCTGACCGATGCGTTCGGTCGCGGGGTGACCGACATCCGCATCAGCGTGACCAAACGCTGCAACTTTGGATGCGTCTACTGCCACGACGAGGGCCTGGGCCCCATCGCTCGTCCCCGCGCTCCCCACGGCGAGGAGCTCACGGTCGCCGAGGTCGCGAGGATCGTCGCGGTCGCCCGTGAGTTCGGCATCCGGTCGGTCAAGTTCACCGGAGGAGAACCCCTGGTCCGGCAGGACCTGGAGGCGCTGACCGCGGAGACCGTCCGTCAGATCCCCGACGTCTCGCTGACGACGAACGGTTCGATGCTCGAGGCCCGGGCGGAGGGCCTCAGGGACGCGGGGCTGAAACGCGTCAACGTCTCGATGGACTCGGTCGACCCGACCCAGTTCCGGTCGATCCGAGGCGGTTCGCTCGGTCCGGTGCTCGCGGGCGTGCGGGAGGCGCTCCGCGTCGGCCTCACCCCGGTCAAGATCAACCTCGTCGTCTTCCGCCCGACGCTCACGAACATCCCCGCGATGATCGACTACGTCGGGAGCACCGAGGGGTTGAAGCTCCAGTTGATCCAGTTCATGCCCGAGCTCGTCCCCCATCAGGACTGGGCCGTCGACATCGGTGAGGTGCGCCGGTGGCTCGAGGAGAACGCCTCGCGAGTCCTCGTCCGCGAGATGCACCACCGCAGGGTCTACCTGTTCGACCGCGCCGAGGTCGAGCTCGTCGATCCAGTGTACAACCCCGAGTTCTGCTCGAACTGTCACCGGATCCGCGTCACGCATAAGGGGGAGCTCAAAGGGTGCCTCAACCGGAACGACGACCTCGTCCCTACCCGCGGACTCGACGATGCCGCTCTAAGGGCCGCGTTCCACCAGGTCATCACGACGAGGGTGCCGTACTACGGAGGGTACATCACGGACGTCCCTGTCGCCGAATCGGTGGGCGCGAAGCTGCCGATGCTCCCCGTCATCCGACCGACCCCCGCAACCGATTAACGGCGGAGCGCCTCCCCCCTCGAGAGGTCGTCATGACGGTCGATTTCGGATGGGGGAGGACCCCGAAGCTTCGCGTCGCGTCGGTTGCATGGAAGGGCCCCTGGAAGGAGGCCAAGATCCGGTCGCAGTTCGAGAAGGTCGAACGATGGGTGAAGGCCCGCAAGCTTCGCACCGGTCGATGGATCTTCCAGGAACCCGGCGCGCGGAGGTGGGAGGTCGCGATCGAGGTCAAGGGCGCGGCGCGGGGCTCGGGCCCGGTGCGGATCAAGACGTTGAAGGCCGCCACGGTCGCACGGGTCGTGTTCGACCCGAACGTCGTCTCCCCCCGGGTCATCTACCACGGTCTCAGCGACTGGCTCCGGTGGCGGCGCAAGGAGCACGAGATCCGATCCGTACGGTCCTCGAGGGAGGTCTACCTCGGGAACCCGTGGCGCGATGCCAAGGCGTGGGCGCGGACCGAGGTCCAGTTCCTCGTGCGCAAGTGAGGCGGCAGGTGGGCCGTCGCTCCGTTCGAGCCCCGCCGAGGGCTCGGACCGCGAGGCCGGGCACCGGTCGATGGAGGTCGAGCGTTCAAAGGCTTGCGCGGGCTCGCGGCGGGCGAACATGATGGGGTCGCGACCGGACCCGGGGGCTGCGGACGCCGGGTCCGAGACGGCCACGCTGGCCGGCGGCTGCTTCTGGTGCACCGAGGCGGTGTTCTCTGAGGTCGTTGGCGTCCGTCAGGTCGATCCGGGCTACGCCGGCGGGAGCGTCCCGAACCCTTCGTACGAGGACGTCTGCACCGGACGGACGGGCCACGCGGAAGCGGTCCAGGTGACGTTCGACCCCCGGACGGTCTCCTACCACGACCTCCTCGTTGTCTTCTTCACCACTCATGACCCGACGACGCGGAACCGACAGGGGAACGACGTCGGGACCCAGTACCGGTCGGCGGTCTTCTACCATACCCGGGAGCAGAAGACGACCGCCGAATCGGTCGTCCGCGAGATCGAGCGCTCGGGGATCTGGCGGAAGAAGATCGTGACCGAGGTCGTGCCGTTCTCCGTCTTCTATCCCGCGGAGGCGTACCACCGCGAGTATTTCCAACGGAACCCCGAGAGGGCCTACTGCCAAGCGATCATCGCACCGAAGGTCGCCAAGTTCCGCAAGGAGCATGCGTCCCTCCTCAAGGGAGAGGCGGCTCCCGCCGTGCCGGGCGCTCAGCCGCGGATCGCGAGGAACGCGAAATAGCCGGCGAAACCGAGAACGATCGCCGCGGACACGATGGCGATCGGTCGTTGCGCGCCGGGGTGCTTCCGGGTTCCGGCGTGGACGGCGAAAGGGAACGTCACGATCCAGACGGCGATCGCGCCGAACAAACCGGCGAAGAGGACGGGCCCACCGAGGTAGGCGAACGCGAGCCCGGCCGTCATCCACCAAACGCTCTGGAACGGGTTCGTCAGTCCGAGCGCGAGCGCACGGACGAACGTCCGGACGTTCGCCTCGGTGTTCGCGGCGTCTCCCACCGGCGTGCGCAGGATGCGGCTCCCGAAGTAGAGCATCGCTCCCGCCCCCAGTGCGTAGACCCAGCGTACGAACGGGGCGAGATCGACCACGGTGTAAAGACCGAAGACGAGACCGCCCAGGACGAGGTCGGCGCACATCGCCCCGAACCCGGTGACGACCCCGCCCCGGTAGGACCGGGCAGCGACCGACGCGATCAGCGCGTTCATCGGTCCGGGCGGGATCGCAAGCGAGCATCCCAGGACCAGGCCAAACCCAAGGTCCGCGACGACGCTCATCGTCGAACTAGGCCGTTCGGGATCGAGATCGTACTAGGCTCGCCTTGGCCCCGCCGCCCCATGGTCGCTCGCGGCATCGCGCCGGCCCGGCGTCCATACCCGGGAATCGACCGCGCTCCGCTAGGTCCAGGGAGGGGCGACGCCCGGTGGGGCCGTCCCCGGCGCCGCGGGAGGCGCGGGTTTCCAGAGTATCGCGAGCACCCCGCCGATCAGCGCAAGGAGAAAGCCGATGATGAATCCCCCGAAGGCGAACGGCACGCTCAGGACGGCGAAGACGATCGTAACGATGCCGAGCTCCGTCTTCGCGGCGGGGAGGAGCAGCATCAGTCCCCCCATGACGATCGTAAGCAACCCGACGACGAGGCCGATGTAGAACCAGGCGCTGTGGATCCCGAGGAGTACCGCGAGGATCGTTCCGAGGGTCGCAAGAACGAGCCCGCCGAGGGCGATGAACGCTCCGCCGACGATCGTCAGCACCCCCGCCCCGAGCGGCCGGCTCACTCTGCTGCCTCCCAAGGGGCCCAGCCGCGCGGGGTATTAGTCTGGACCGACGAGAGCGGTTCCCCCGGTCGTCTCCTGCCGGAGGCCTACGTCGCGTCCGGGGGCTTGTCGGTCGAGAACCCTGCCATCGCCTCGCGCTGCATCGCATCCCGCTCGGCCCGCGACATCGCTACGCGCATCGAAAGAGACCAGAGGTGACCGAACGGGTCGATGAGCTGTCCGTAGCGCTCGCCCCAGAACTGGTTCCCCAGCGGCATCGCCACCCTCGCGCCGGCCGCGACGGCGCGCGACCAGAGCGCGTCGACGTTCTTCGAGTAGATGTGGAGCGTCACCGTCGAGGTTCCGAGCCGGGCCGGCGAGGACGCGCGCGCCCCCTCGAAGACATCCGACAGCATGACGATCGAGTCACCGATGCGGATCCTTCCGTGTACGAGCTTGCCGTCCGGGGTCAGGACCTCGGAGAGCTTCTTCGCCCCGAACGCCTTGCGATAGAACTCGAGCGCAGCCGCTCCCCCCTCGAGCGAGAGGTAGGGCGTCACGGTCCGAAAACCCGGGGGAATCGCCGACGGTCGTCGGTGGGGCCGCCGTGGACTTCGTCTCTTCTGCATGCCGTTACCTCGGCAAGGCCGGACCTCGGGTTAACGGTTAGGGACGATCGATCACGCCCGGAGGACGATGTCGGCCGAACCGGCCCTCGCACGTTCCGTTCGCGGTCGGTCGCCGTAGAGAAGTCCGCACGCTCCGCGGAAGAGGCCTTTCCAGAGCCCCGTCAGAGCTGCCAGGTCGGTCCACCGTAGCCGTCCGGCAGCTTCGGAGGGTTCGTGCCTCCGAACGGATCGGGCCGGGGCGAGGGCGGGCGCCCCTCCTTCTTCGAAAGGTAGGCGTCGATCGCTTCCGCCGCCTTCGTACCGGCCGCCATCGCATAAACGACCGATTTCCCTCCGGAAGCGAACACGCCCTCGACATCCGACATCCACTCGGGGCGCTTCCCCTGGGGCCAGGGATGGCTCGCCGGACTCAGGTTGAGTTCCGTCGGGAACCCCGTGAGGTCCGCTCGCTCCCCCACCGCGACGATCACCGTGTCGCACGGCATCGTCTCTTCGGTGCCCGGAACGAGGACGGTCGTCGGCCTTCCAGACCCGTCCGGCGGGCCGGGTTCCACCCGCTGGAGAACGATTCCTTCGACCTGCCCCGTGCCGAGGATGCGGACGGGGGCGCGCTCCAGGACCAGCCGGATCCCCTCCTCTTCGCCTTCGTCAACGTCCTCGGGGACCGCGGGCATCGCCTTCCGGCCGCGACGGTAGACGACCGTAACCTCCTCCCCTTCGGAAAACCGGAGGGCGGAGCGGGCCGCGTCCAGGGCCACGTCGCCCCCGCCGACCACGACGACCCGGCGGTTCTTCCGGCCGATGAGCCCCTCCGGCCCCTTGTTCGCTGCGAGGAGGAACGTGAGCGCGGGGAACACCCCGGGGAGGTGCTCGCCGGGGATCCCGAGCGCCCGGGGATCGGAGGCTCCGATCGCGACATAGACCGCGCGGTATCCCTCAGCGAGGAGGCTTTCGGGGGTGAAGTCGACCCCGGCCTTCTTGCCCACGACGAACGTCACGTCGAGGCTGCGGAACCGGGCGAGGTCCGTGTCGAGCTCCGGCCCTTCGAGATGGTACTTCGGGATCGTTTCAATCTGGCCACCCAGGAACTCCTGTTCCTCGTAAACGGTCACGGGGTAGCCGCGGAGGGAGAGGTCCCAAGCTGCGGTGAGCCCTGCGGGTCCGGCCCCGATCACCGCCACGCGCTGGTCGCGGGGCGCGCTCGGGACATACAGGAGGTCCGATTTCCCGAACTCCAGCGCCGCGCGCTTGAGGTGGCGGATGGCGATCGGGGTGCCCCTGCCCCCCATGACGCAGTCCTCCTCGCAGTAGTGATAACAGGTCTTGCAGAGGACGGTGGCGAGGGGATTCTCGCGGATCGTGAGTCGGGCCGCGTCGTCGAATCGCTCTTGGGCGATTAGCTGGATGTACCCTCGGCAATCCTGGGTGATCGGGCACGCTTGGACGCAGAACGGCATGGCGCAGTCGAGGCACCGCTGGGCCTCCAGGACCGCCTCCTCCTTCGTGTACGCATGGAGGATCTCGCCGAAACCGGTCGCCCGATCCCGTCCCGAGTCCTCTGGGATCGGCCTCCTCTCGTACCGGAAGGCACACATGCTCGAGTTCCGGGTCGCTTAGGCGCGCGGCGTATATTTGATGCGCCCCGTCGATTCATCGCCCCGCCCACGATGCCCCGATTCTCTTAGGAGCCTGCAAGAAAGCGGTCCGGACGTCGAGGCAAACCTATTTCGAGCCCCTCCGCGCTTCAGCACGGTGATGGCGCCTCCTCCCCCCGTCGATGTCATAGGTCCGCGACCCGCAGAACTCGTCCTGTACCGCTGCCTTGTCTGCGGTTTTCAGTCCCTCCGAGGAGACGACATCGGAGAGCACCTGATGACCCACACCGAGGCGGCGAAGTACACGTTCTCGACGGTGGTCAAGTAGGGCGGCGAACCGCCCCGGGCGATCGTCGCTACGAGCGGAACGGACCGAATCGTTCGCTCCCCTCCTGCCCTGGGCCCGCCCCGCCCGCGGGAGATCCGTCGCGGAGCGCCCGAGCTCGTCCAGCCTACGCCTTGGGCGCAAAGGTGAGGGAGATCGAGTTAACGCAATGTCGGGTGTTCCGAGGAGTGAACCCCTCGTCCAGAAAGACGTGGCCAAGGTGGGCGTCGCACCGAGCGCAGCGGATCTCGACTCGCTCCCCGTCGGGGTCGGGGACCCGATGGACCGCGCCGGGGATCTCCTGGTCGAAGCTCGGCCAGCCGCATCGGGCGTCGAACTTGTCCTCGGACCGGTAGAGGGCCGCACCGCACCTCTTGCACGAGTAGGTCCCGCGGGCGCTCGTATGTTCGTACTCCCCGCTGAACGGCCTCTCCGTCCCGCGATGGACGATGACCGCCTCTTCCTGTTTCGTCAACGCTCGCCACGAAGGGTCGGCAGCGCGGGCCATGATCGGCCACGGACACGCTCGTTCATTAGCCGTCCTGCTGGCCCAACCGGCACAGCTCGCCCGACGAGCATCGGGTGAATCCGTCTGCGCGGGCCGGGGCTTACCGCCCCTTCGATGCACGGTCGACGCGGGCTAGGACCCTTGCCGCGAGGAACGTGATCATCTTGCTCGGCCGACCGGGCGTCTCGAGTCCGAACGGCGTGGGGTTCTTCTTGGGATGCGAGCGGTACCATTCGGCGATGCCTCCCTCGACATCCGGGTGGACCGCATCGAGCTCCCATCGACCGTCGCGCCGTCGCTTCTTCTTGAGCCAAGAGAGGGCGAACTCGAGGCGGGGGTCGCCACCGTACCCTAGCGCCGTCAGGCAGTCAAGCCCGACGAGCATGTCGTAGTAGTAGTGGAACGGGTAGTGGGTGCGGAACCAAGGCTCGTACCGACCGCCCTGCCGATGTAGTTCGCGCTGAAGGAAGAACTCGGCGCCGCGTTCTATGCACTCGTTCATCGACGGAGTTCGGCGGGCCTGCGGGAGAACCGCGAACGCACTCAGCGATTCCCAGGTGTCGAGGAGCCGGCCGGAACCGAAGCATGACCATCCCCCCTTCGGGTCGGCATCGTCGACCAGCCAATCGAACGCGCTCCGTACCCTGCGGTCGTCCCCGTACCCGAACCGGACCAGCGCGCGCGCAGCGTTCGCGGTCACGCAGACGTGGCTCGATCGCCCCCCCGCCAGCCCGAATCCTCCGTCCGGACGGGCCATGGCATCGAGCCAAAGGTCGCAGGATCTGCGGACCTCGTCGTCCTCTCGGGTCACCCCGAGATCCGAGAGCACCAGGAGCTTCCAGTTGGTTGATTGGTACTTCGGGAAGTAGAGGTTGCCCGCCTCTCCCCACGTTCCCGCAGGGGTCCGCTCCGCAAGGAGGTCGGCGACCCAGCCGGTGCGAAGGAGGGAACGTCGGGCCTTTCCTACTTCCAGGTCGGAACGCTTTCGGCCGAGGAGTTCGGTGAGCGTGAGGAGGCGCATCGACGGCTGCGTCGGCTCGGTGAGCCAGTCACGCACGCTCGTCGACAGCATCGGTAGTTCCGGGACGACGACACGGCCTATTTTACTCCCGACAGGAAGCCCCGGCTCCCGTGTCCTTGTGCCCGGGCCCTCGCCGACTCTCGGTAGCATAGCGGACGGTGGGAGACCGTCCACCCGAATCCGACCGACGCACGAAACGGGGCCGGACCTACCCGGGGCGTCGCTCCAGGGGTTCGGGTGGTTGAACCGAGGATTGATGAGGGAGGAGCGCCCGATAATGGGCGATGGAGCGCGCGTACGAGAAGTCGATAGGGACCGCATTGGTTGCGATTGGAGTGGGCCTCCTCCTCTTTGGATTCTACCAGGCGTACGAGTACACTCAGAGCCCTCCCTCAGGAACCTACGACATCGTGAAGGCCGGGGGCGGAAACAACTCGTTCAACCTGACGTTCAACGGTCGCTTCGTCGAAGCGTTCACGTTCCTCGCCATCGAGTACCTCGTGGGCGCGTCGGTCCTTCGAGGCGGGTGGAATCTGATCACTCCGAAGGCCGAGACGATCCAAGTTCGAGTGAAGCCCAAGTCGCTTCAGGTTGAACCGGCCGGGTTCTCCGTACCTCCCCCGCCCGCTGCTCCCGCTCCCCCGGCGGCGCCCCCCTCCCCACCGGTAGCCCCCCCTCCCCCCTCCGAGGGCTCCGGGACACCGTCCGACATCTGAACCGGCGGGGGGTCAGCTTAGCCTCAAACGCCACACCCCTCGAATCCTCTCCCGTTACGGCGTCATGGTCCGGCGCTCGCTGCCGAAGAGTCGCAAGGGATCTGCCCAAGCCATGGGTCAACCGCTCACCGTTTCTGCGAACGACTCGGCCGGTGTGACTCAGCGACGGTCTCACCGTGAGGACGCGCCCTGTCGGGTGAGCCCCCAGGTTCCCAGCCACCGGCTTCGAGAACCCGGGGTACGCCTCGTGCTCTCGGACCTGCCCGCGGCCCACGGCCCGGTGAATTGGACCTCGCCACCTGCGGACCCGCGATGAGGGCGTGCGGACTGCGCCCGACAGCTGAGGAGGTCCCACGATCGTGACACCACCTTCCGCTCGAGTGGGAACGCCACGAAGCCGATGTGAATTCCGAGAGTCGAACGCTCGCTGCGTGTTCATCGACGGCCATCCCGGCTATCACGTCTGCGTGAGGCAGCACGGATCGGTCGTGATGATCCGCGGGACCGGTGGCGTTCCGGACCCGAGCCACGTCTGGCATGGGCCGGTTCCCTCCCGCCCCCGGCCGCCGTCGATGGTGCACGGCGACGGATCGATGGGATCGTGGTCGTACGGCATGGTCCGGGCGCTCGTGGGGGAGATCGTAGCCGCGGGAGCGGTCCCCCCTCACGACTGGCACGCTAATCTCCCAAGGCTCCGCCACGCTGCGACGCGACCGATGCGCCCTTGACCCTGGAGGGTGGCCGCGCTGCCGTCCCCAAAGGCTCCCGGCAATCCCCGGAGGGCGACACTCGACTTCGTTCCTACTGACCCTGACGTAACCGAGCGCTTTATTCCGCCCCCTCTCTGCCGCTCCGGGATGTCTCTCTCCCGCGAAACGGTCGATCGGCTCATCGAAGAGAGCCGGAACCACATTTGTCCGGGCGCTCCCGAGACGTGCGTCAAGATCGTGGCGATCGCAGACCTTCCGACGCGGTTCGGTCCGTATCAGGTGGTCGCGTTCTGGAACGACGGCGGGCGGCGGGACCATGCCGCCTTCGTCCACGGAAACGTGTTCGAGAAGGAGGACGTTCCGGTTCGGATTCACTCCGAGTGCCTCACGGGGGATGCGATCGGTTCGCTCCGGTGCGACTGCCGAGACCAGCTCATCGCCTCGCTCGAGAAGATAGGTCGCGAGGAGGCGGGGATCGTCCTCTATCTTCGTCAGGAGGGCCGGGGAATCGGGTTTGCGAACAAGATCCGTGCCTACCAGCTCCAGGACTCCGGGTACGACACCGTCCAGGCCAACGAAGCGCTGGGTTTCCTTCCGGACGAAAGGGATTACGAGGTCGCCGCCCACATGCTCGGCTCCCTCCACGTGGGCTCGATCCGCATCATGACGAACAACCCCGAGAAGGTCAAGGACCTCCGGCGGCACGGCGTGAAGATCGTCGGCCGGATCCCTCTTGTGGTCGCACCCACGGCCCAGAATCGCGAGTACCTTGAGACGAAGCGGAAGAAGATGGGACACCTGCTCGACTACGAGCAGCAGGACGAGACCGTCCAACCGTCCGAGGGAACGCCGAAGTAGGAAGCCCCGTGGGGCTCACGCCATGTGGGCTTCGCGGTTGTGGCGCTGGAGCGCCGAGATCGACGTCAGGAGGGCCCCGCAGACCGAGCAGGAGACCTTCTTGGGGCGCTCGGCGGCCGCACCCCCCGCGGGTCCTCCATGGGAATCTTTGAGGTGCTCCTCGAGGATCTCGGGAGACCGGAACGCGGCTCCGCAGTGGGGGCAGACGGCCTGCGTCTCGTCGTACTCTACGTAAGGCACGCCGGGGAGAGGAGAACCTGCGCTATCCTCCTTTCGGGAGAGGTCTTCGATCGGTTTCGGGTCCCGCCTTCTAGGTCGACGCTCGCCTCAGGGCGCGGGTTCGATCGACCGATCCGGGGTCCGCACGACTTTGTGGCGATCGCGGACCTCCCTCGGCGGCAACGTCCCTTGCGTAGCACGATCCCCCGGGATCGACCGCGTCGAGGGACCGCGGCGACGACGTCCCCGGCTTACCTTTCGAGGTTCGACCCGGTCTGGTCCGTCTCGAGCTCCGCCACGGGATCTCTCGTGCGAGAGGGCTGCGCCCGAGGTGGCTTTGCCCGAGAGCACGGGCGAACCGAACCGGGAGCTCACTCCCCCGGGTAATCCACGGTTCGCGACGAAGAGTCGGACTGCGCCCGCGAAAAGCGTGCCGCGAATCGTGGTGGCCGAACTGCCGCGGAATCCGTCGGAGTCGGCAAGCTCAGGGCGCGGTCAGGTTCCGGTCCATCGGGGCGGGCGCTTCTCCCGGAACGCCGCACGAGCTTCACGATTGTCGGGGCTATCTCGCAGGGGGTCGGCCAGTTCCTGTTCGAGTCGCAGGCCGTCGGAAAGCGGTAGGGAGAGACCTCGCCGAACGGCCAGTAGGGCCGCTCGGACGGCACGAGGGGGATGCGCGGCGATGGTCTCTGCCATCGACAGGGCTTCCTCGGGGAGGCGGGAGAGAGGGTAGACGTGGCTCACCAGCCCCACGGCCTGCGCTCGGACCGCATCGATCGGACGACCGGTGAGGATCATTTCGAGTGCGACCGTGGCTGGAACGGCCCGTGGGAGCCGCTGAGTCCCGCCCTGACCGGGAATGATCGCCCAACGGACCTCGGGCATTCCGAAGGTCGCGTTCTCGCTCGCCAGACGGATGTCGCAAGCCAGCGCGAGTTCGAGACCGCCTCCGAAGCAGATCCCGTTGATCGCGGCGATCACGGGCTTTCCAACATCCAGGTTCCGGGTGATGCCGCCGATCCCCGGTTCCCGGTTCCACACCTCCACTCGCCGTTCGGACGGAACGCTCCGATAGAACTCTCCCATCCGATGGATGTCGACCCCCGAGCAGAACGCCTTGGCCCCCACCCCCGTGAGCACCGCCACGCGAAGGTCCTCACGGTCGCGAAACCGCTCCCAGGATGCCACCAGCGCGGCGTGAGACTCGGGGTCGATGGCGTTGAGCGCCTCGGGCCGGTCCAGGGTGATCCAGGCGATCTGCCCGTGGGTCCGGAAACGGACGGCCATCGGCTCTGCACTCCACGCTGCTTCTTGGACTTACCGTCGGCAGCGTCGGGGCCGACGTGGAGGAACCCGCGCCACGGCCGACCCGGCCCCGGTGGAGAGGCCGGTTTCGCGGTGGACGACCCCTAACCGGTACGGGACAACCCGCATCATCCAAGGCGACCCTCGGTGAGCCGAGCAGAATCGAATGCCGAGAGAGCGCCCGATGACGACGGCTTCCAAGAACGAACACGACGCCCTGAAACCGATGCCCTCGGGCGGTAACGGATTCCGCGACCTTCTCTACGAAAAGCGCGACGGGGTCGCTCGGATCACGTTCAATCGCCCGCACGTCTACAATGCCTACGCCACGGACACCCTGGTCGAACTCTCGCGGGCCGTCGACGATGCGTCGGTCGACGATTCGATCGGCGTGATCGTCCTGACCGGGGCGGGAACCAGCGCCTTCTGTACGGGGGGCGACGTTCGCGAGTACGCCGAGCGATACACCCAGCGTCCACGAGACTACTGGAAGTACATGGGCCTGTTCGAGAGGGCCGTCGAGAGCCTACTTCGGTGCGGGAAACCGACCGTCGCGAGACTCAACGGCATCACTGTTGGCGGAGGGAACGAGATCCACCTCGCGTGCGATCTGTCCGTCGCTGCCTCGCACGCGTACCTGGGCCAGGTGGGTGTGGGGGTCGGGTCGGTGGCGTGCGGGGGCGCTACCCAATGGCTTACGCTCGCGGTCGGGGACCGCCGCGCTCGAGCCATGCTCCTGCTCAACGAGAGAATCCCCGCGAGCCAGGCGCTCGAGTGGGGACTCGTGAACGAGGTCGCCCCTTCGGTGCGACAAGGCTCGAAGCTTATCGACGAACCCACCAAGGGCGAGCTCGACCTCGCGACGAAGGGGTTGGACGGCTACCGGATCGACCTCGCGCCGTTGGACGCGGCGGTCGACAAGCTCACCCGCCGGCTCCTCGGAATGTTTCCCGAGTGCCTTCGGTACACGAAGCAACAGGTGAACTTCTGGAAGGAGCTGTCGTGGCACAGCACGGTCGGCCACGGCCGGGAATGGCTCTCTCTCCACTTCGCCAGCCAGGAGACCCACGAGGGGATGAACGCGTTCGTCGAGAAGCGCGCCCCCGACGTCGAGGGCCTACGACGACGCCTCGCCGAAGGCAAGGGTGCAGAGTACCTGTTCGGCCGACCGATACGGCCTTGCCTCCGGTGCGGCGCCCGGGGTTTGCCCGAGGAGTTCGAGTTCTGCGGACGCTGCGGAGCCTCCCTTCGGGCAACGGCCGCAACGGTGGAGTGATCCCGTGCCGGAGTCCGTTCCGGCGCCCCCCCGAACGAACGGCGCCCCGGCCGGGTTCCTTGGCGATGCCCGGGGCCTTCAGCGAAAGCTCGTGGAGGAGTACTACGGCCGCCTCGCGTCGACCGAGGGATCGCGGCCGCCGGTCGCCTACCTGCTGGTCGGCGGGAACCTTACGGAGATCCTCCGCTCGTTCGGCTACGATGTCGTCTTTCCAGAGATCGTCGCCCTCAACTGCGCGATCAAGCACCAATCGCTCGACAACATCCTACACGCCGAGTCGCTCGGTTACGGGCTGGACGTCTGCGGCTACGTGAAGAACGACCTCGGGCTCCAGGACCTCGGCGGAAAGACATCGTTCGGCCAGATCCCCCGCCCGGACCTGCTCGTGTGCAGCTTCTCGGGCTGTTACGTTTACGTGAAGTGGTGGGAAGCGCTCGCGGAGTCGTACGGCGCCCCGCTGTTCATGTACGACGTGCCGTACATGCGGGAGGAGACCCCCTTCAAGGAGGACATCGACTACCTCGTGAGCCAACTCTGGGAGCTCGTCCGCCTGCTCGAGAAGCGCACCGACCGCGCGTTCGACATGGACGCGCTCAAGCGAGTTCTCGCGGAATCTCGCCGCGCCGAGGAGGGGTGGGTGGAGTTCCTCCGCGCCGGCCGGTTGCGTCCGTCCCCCATCGAAGCCTACTTCGAGTCGATCTTCTACATGTTCCCCATCAACGTCCTCCGCGGGACCCGCGAGGCGGCGGACTTTTACGACGTCGTGAACGAGGAGGTCCGGGCGCGGGTACGGGACGGGAACTACCCTCTCCCGGAGGAGAGGTTCCGCGTCCTTGTCGAGGGGGTGCCGCCGTACACGAACTACCGGACGTTCTGGGACTTCTTCCGCAAGTGGGGTGCGGTGTCCGTCGTCGCGACCTATCCGAAGGTCGGCGGCCTCTTCGACCGCGGCTTCCGGCACGACCCGGCCCGGCCCTTCGAGAGCATCGCCGAGTACAGTCTCGGCGCCTACGTCAACCAGTCGTGGCCGCTGCGCCGAAAGATCATCGCCGACTACGTGAAGGAGTACCAGGCGGACGCCGCCATCATCCACGGAATCAAGTCCTGCCGTTCGTTCACCGCCGGGCAAGGCGACCTCAGGGACTGGTTGATCCATGAGGTCGGCGTGCCGACCCTCTACATCGAGTCCGACCACGAGGACCCCCGGTACTTCGCGGCGGCCCAGATCAAGAACCGCACGGACGCCTTCTTCGAATCGCTCGAACAGCGTCGGGCCGTGGCGGCCGCCGCCGCATGAGCGCCATCGTCGCGGGGGTTGACATCGGCTCGACGACGGCGAAGTGCGTCGTCCTTGGAGAGGATTCCCGGCTCCTCGGGAAGTCGCTGAGCGTGGTCGGCATCGACATCGTGAAGGACGCCGAGCGCGCCCTCGAGTCCGCGCTCGCCGACGCTCACGTCTCCCGCTCCGACGTTTCGTTCATCACCGGCACCGGCTACGGCCGCTACAAGGTCTACTTCGGTCAGCTGGTCGTCACCGAGATCTCCTGCCACGCGAAGGGCTCGAACTTCCTCTTCCCCGGAACGCGCCTCGTGATCGACATCGGCGGCCAGGACACCAAGGCGATCCGGCTCAACGAGAAGGGCGAGGTGGTGGACTTCGCCATGAACGACAAGTGCGCGGCCGGAACCGGTCGCTTCCTCGACGTGTGCGCGAACGCCCTGGGGTACGATGTGAGCGAGATCGGGCCCCTTTCGCTGCAGGCTCGCCGAGCGGTGAAGGTCACGAGCACCTGCACGGTGTTCGCGGAATCGGAGGTGACGTCGCACGTTTCGCGAGGCAAGGACCCGAAGGAGATCCTCGCCGGCCTGCACGCCAGCATCGCGAACCGGACCCTCTCCCTGATGCAGCGGGTCGGCGTGGAACCCGAGATCACGTTCACGGGCGGTGTCTCTCAGAACGAGGGGATGGTCCACGCGCTCCGTCAGCGGTTGGGGACTCCGGTCAACGTGAGCCCGCTCTCCCAGTATCTCGGCGCGTTGGGAGCGGCCCTGCACGGCCGCGAGCGTCTCTCGGGGGGTGCCTCGTGATCACGGGTGGGCTCGACCTCGGGGCAGGGGTCATCAAGGGCGCGCTGGTCGAGGACGGTCGTCGGGTCCTCGCGACCGCCTCCGTCCCGTCGCGCGGGATACCGGTCCGGGCCGCGCGCCGCGTGATGGACGACCTGGGGGAAGCGGCGAACATCGCTCCCGGCGAGGTCGACTACCTGTGCACCACCGGCTTCGGTCGCTACACGATCCCCGAAAGGAACCTGCAGGTCAGCGACTTTACCTCGTCCGCGCGAGGGGCCATCTTCCTGTTTCCGAAGACCCGCCTGGTCGTCGACATCGGGACGCAGGCTTCCCGGACGATGTCCGTCTCCGAGACGGGGAAGGTCCTCAAGTTCAAGATGAACGAGAAGTGCGCCGCGGGCGCGGGCCGGTTCGTCGAGCGATGCTCGAAGTACCTCCAGATCCCGCTGGAGGAGATGGGTCCGAAGGCGCTCGCGTCCGAGAACCCGAAGCTCATCTCGAGCGTCTGTGCGGTCCTCGCCGAGACTGAGATCATCAACAACGTCGCGGAAGGCGTCGCGCTTCCGGACATCCTGATGGGCGTATTCCTCTCCCTCTCCCAACGCGCCTACTCCCTGATGCGGTACGTCGGGATCCAGCCGGAGGTCACCCTCGTCGGGGGCCTCGTCCGCAACGTCGGGATGGTACGGGCGCTCCACGCCACGGTCGGCATGGAGGTCAACGTCGCGCCCGACGCCTACTACGCGGCCGCCCTCGGCAGCGCGATCCTTGGGCATTCCCGTGTTCTGAAGCTCGCCCGGGGACCGGGAGGGGCGGGAGGCTAGCCGTGCCCGACCTTCTCCAGATCCACTCCGCGGCGTCGGACCTCGCGGAGGCCGAGAGGTCCCCCGACGTCGAGATCTCGCCGGACTTCCGGGAGTTCCGCACGGCCGGGTCCGTGGACGAGATGACGCGCCTCGCCCAGGAGGTCCTCGCCGACCCGACCTTCCCCACGGTCCGGGCCTGGCGGAAGGCCGGCGGCAAGTCCGTCGGGTGCTTCCCCGTCTACACGCCGCAGGAGCTCGTCCACTCCCTCGGCATGATGCCGGTGGCGATGCAGGGGGGCGGGGAGAACCTCGAGATCAGTCGCGCGGACGCGGCGCTCGGGTCGTTCCTCTGTTCGATCTCCAAGTCCACGCTCGAGATGGCCCTGACGGGTCGGCTCGACCCGTTCGATGCGTTCGTCTTTCCGTACATCTGTGACGTCAGTCGCAACCTCGACGGCATCTTCGCCCGCGTCCTCCCGCAGCGCCCTTCGCACATGCTCCACCTCCCGCAGAACTTCACCTCCCCGGCCACCGTGCCGTTCCTCGTGGCGGAGTACCGCCGCCTCCTCGAGAAGCTCGAGCGAGCGGCCGGCCGACCGTTCTCCCCGGACGACCTGCGCGCCTCGCTCGAGGTGTTCAACGAACAGCGCGAGCTCGTCGACCGGCTCGCTGTACTGAAGCGCGAGTCGCCGGAGAAGGTCACCCTGGCCGAGTACTACCTTCTCCTCCGGCTGGGTGGGCTCCTTCCGCGGGAGGTCCATATCCCCCTCCTGCGACGTGCGCTCGACGAGATCGAGCGCAGAGTGCGCAAGAGCAAGGACGCGATCCGGGTGCTCCTCGTAGGCCCGTTCTGCGAACAACCGACCCTCGAACTGCTCCAGCTCGTGGAGGACGTCGGCTGCTACGTCGTCGGGGAAGAGCTCCAGATGCTCCACCGTTGGTGCCGGCGCATCGAACCGGGGAACGATCCGCTCGAGAGCCTCGCGGCCTCGTACGTCCGGACCCCGGTCGATATCGGGGTCCGGAGCACTCCGACCACCAAGGGGGCGGCCGTCCTCGACCGGGTCGAGGCCGCGAAGGCTCAGGGGGTCGTCTTCCTGACCGCCAAGTTCTGCGAGCCGGCGCTCGAGGACGTGGTGCTCTACCGGAGGGCCCTCGAACGGCGAGGGATCCCGTACCTGCACATGGAATTCGAGGAGAAATCGACGACCTACGAACAGGCGCGTCTCCAGCTTGAGACGTTCGTCGAGTCGATCCTCTTCGACTGACGGGGGAAGACGATGAGCGGACGACCGGCCGGCACCGTCTCCGTCGAACGCGTCGACGGCCGCGCGGTCGTCACCTGGGAGCGCGCCCCCGCGAACGTGTTCGACATACGGCTGCTGGAAGAGCTCACCGGCGCTCTCGAGCGCAAGGAGGTCAGGGAAGCCCGCGTCGTCGTGCTGCGCGGCGGCGGACGGTCGTGGAGCGGCGGCCTCAGCGTGGAAGACCACCTGAGACCCCGGGTCTCCGCCATGTTCGACGCGTTCCGCGCCACCCTAACGACCCTCTGGAACCTGCCCGCCCCGACGATCGCCCAGGTCCACGGGAGGTGCCTCGGCGGCGGCCTGGAGCTGCTGATGGCCTGCGACCTCGCAATCGCCTCGGAGGGGGCGACGTTCGGCCAGCCCGAGATCCGTTTGGGGGTGTTCGCGCCGTTCGGAGCGGCCACCTACCCCCATCTCCTCGGTTCTCGACAGGCAGCCGAGCTCCTTTTCCTTGGCGTGCCGTTCGACGCGCAGCGCGCGGCGTCCGCCGGCATCGTCAACAGGGTGGTCCCCGAGGATGAGCTCGAAGCTTCCGTGGCGTTGATGGCCGAGACCTTGGCCAGCCACCGGCGGGAGGCCCTACGGCTTCTCAAGCGGGTCCTCCGGAGGACGGAGGCGGACCCGTGGGCCCCGCTGGCCTACGCGGAGCGCACCTACCTCGACGAGCTGATGCTACCGGCCTCGGCGGAGGAAGGGTTGCGCGCGTTCCTCGAGAAACGAGCCCCGGTCTGGCACGACGGCTAGGTTCGCGGTTTCATGCGAGCCGCCGTGTTCCATGGGTCGGGCCGCCCTCTTGCCGTCGGCGAGCTCCCACGCCCCGTTCCGGGACCGGGGGACGCGCTGGTGAGGGTGGCGGCGTGCGGCTTCTGCCACACGGACCTCCACTACCTCGACCATGGCGTCCCCACCGCGAAGACCCCGCCCCTCGTCCTCGGTCACGAGATATCGGGGGTCGTCGAGGAACTCGGACCCGGAAGCCACGAGCGGTCGGTCGGGGACCGGGTGCTCGTCCCTTCCGTCCTCCCGTGTCGGAACTGCGCGTACTGCCGGGCCGGGCGCGAGAACGTCTGTCCCGGTCTTCGGATGCCCGGCAACCACATCGACGGAGGGTTCGCGGAGTACGTTCGGGTCCCGGCGGGCGACCTGGTGCCGCTGCCCGCGGACCTCGACCTCGCGCGAAGCGCGGTGATCTCCGACGCCCTCACGACGCCCTACCACGCGGTGGTCCGCCGAGCCCGAGTCCAAAGCGGCGACTGGGTCGTGGTCGTCGGGTGCGGCGGAGTCGGGATCAACGCCGTCCAGTTCGCCGCCGCGGCGGGGGCGAACGTGATCGCGGTCGACCTTCGCGCCGAGAAGCGCGAAGCGGCCCTCCGACTGGGCGCGTGCGAAGTGCTGGACCCCGCCGAATACCCCGATCTCGGCCGCGAGGCGCGAGCGAGGTCGGGCGGAGGCGCCGACGTGGCGTTGGAGGTCGTGGGAAAGCCCGAGACCGTCGGTCTCGCGCTCTCCACCCTCCGCCGAGGAGGGCGGCTCTGCGTCGTCGGGTACAGCGATTCGATCGCTCCGATCCCGCTCAACCGGCTGATGTTCTTCGAGTACGAGATCGTCGGATCGCTCGGCTGTCGACCGGTAGACTACCCGCGGGTCATCGAGATGGTACGGAAGGGCACGGTGAACCTCGAGGCGGTCGTGACGGCCCGGCTCCCCCTCGATCGGATCGGCGAGGCGGCCGAAGACCTCCGGAACGGTAAGGGGTTTCGGACCCTCATCGTCCCCTGAGGCCGGCCTAATCCTCCGATCCTCCGCCCTCGGCCCCGTCCGACGCGCTCGGTGGACGGCCAACCTGGGGAGTCCGTGTTCGAGCGACTCCGACTTCGGCTTGGCGCTGCGAGGCGAGCTTGCGCATCCCCCTCCGCAGGTTCTCCATCGCGGTCGCTCGACTCACCCCGAGCGATTTCGCGACGTCCTTGAGCTGGGCGCGGCGGGGGTAGTCGTAGTAGCCCAGCGCGAACGCCGCCCCGACGGCCAGTTCCTGCCGCGCGGTGAGGTCGTGCGAACCCTGGTACGAGCCAATCCGAACCAGCGAGGCGGGCGAACTGTCCGGCTTGGTGAACGAGGCGAGCAGCGGATGGGCATCCCGAACTCGGTGGACGAGGACCCGCCACTCGCCTTCCCGTTCTTCGCTCTCGGGGGCGGCGGCCGAAGGGAGGAACGGGCAACTCATGCAGATGGCGCCCATCTCGAAGACACTGTGGCAAAGTGCCGGAAGCGGCCCGACGAGACGAACGAGGAGCCGATGGGGCCCGAGCTGCGTGAGCGAGACCTCTTCGGTCCGGGACCGTTGACGAAGGAAGGTCGTGATCTCGGGGATGGCCGTCGGGCTCGCGGTGACCTCGAGGAGTTGCAGGAGGCGGCGAGGGGAACCCTCGGTGTGTCGACAAACGTGGAGCCGGACCCCCGCCCCCCAGCGCGTTCCCAGGTCCTGCATCCAGTGCGGAACGGGACCGCCCCGGATCCGGAGCTCGACCAGCGCGCGTCCAGCGGGAGAGGACGATGGACCTCTTCGGGGGACGCGACGCGCGGGCCGGCCACGAGGCGTCGTCCGTCCCTCCGTCGGCTTGACCCGAAGCGTCGTGCGCGGCGGGTCGCGAACCGCGCGCGGACGGCGGTCCGTTCGCGTTGGGCGGTCGCCGCGCGGACGCCCGACTCTGCGGATTCTAGGACGAGAAGCGCTCGTCGTTCCCACTTCGGCGCCTACGCGGGGCTTTGTCCCGCCAGAATCGGGTCCCGGAGCCGGTCGATGAATTCGAGGTGGGGTTCGAGTCCCCCGCTGGGCGGGCGTTTCGCTCTGTGAAGGCCCCACCGATTCGGCCAAGATGCTTCAAGCCCTCATACGACCCAGTCGTCGAACTGTCGGTCGTCACGATGCCGGTACTCGAGAAAAAGGTGTGGTCCCCGACCGGTAAGGGTCTCACCCTCCCCCGCGCGGATGGGTAGCCTCGGTCTCCAAGGCCTCGCGCTGGCGCCGAAATCCGACCTCGCTCTCGTGCGGCGTTCCGGGAAGTTGCCAGGCCGAACCGCCTTCGACCGCATCCCGGTCTCTTAAACGGCCACCGGCACCCCGATTCCCCGGGCCGGAGCGCGGTTCCTAAGCGACCGACACCGGACCGCTACGGCCGAAGGGGGTTCGGTGCTCAACCCGAGCGATCAGCTCGCGTCGGCCCCGCCGACCGTGATCGTGCCCGTCATGTATCCAGGCAACCCCATGGGTGGCCCGGAGAAGCCGTCGGCACCGCAGGGCATCTCGCAGATCCACGTGTACGTCCCGGGCTGTGTCAGGTCGAGCGCAAACGTCACAGTGCTCATCCCGGGAACCAGGACGTTCAGACCGAGGGCCGGGATGTCGAAGGTGTGCGCGACGTTCGAACTTGGAACCTCTGCGTACGTGGTTGCGTTGACGGTTTCGGTGTCGCCGACCGTTCCGGTCACGTTGCACGGGCACCCGCTCCAGTTCGCCGGCACGTCGTAGTTGACGATCGTGAACACGACTAGTCCGGAAGGGACCGAGAAGTTCGCCGGGGAGTACTGGGGCCACCCGGTCACGGGGTTCAGTTGAATCGTGAGGTACATGTTGGCCGGTGGGTCCGCCCCCACGGGGGAAGCGGCGCTCGCGTTGGCCGTACTGGCCACTCCGGCCCAGAGAACGAACATGAGAACGACGCCGAAAGCCAATCCCGCGCCGACTAGGTTGTAGTACTCCTGGTCCCTCACGCTCTCATCTCCGGCATCGTGTCGCTCACGAGTCGAGAGGATGCCGCCCGGTTGGTGAACGTTGCCCCTTACCGGTAAGGCCGCCTCGGCCAACGCCCGCGGGAAAGGCCTCCGCGGGCGTGGGGAGCGGTCGTTCGAGGATCGGCAGGCGACCGAGCTCCCCCAACGGCGGGACGACTCGATCCGAGGTGCTCCCTATTCTCTCGGCGCCTGCGCGACCGTCCGAGCGTGGGTCCTCGAGGACCGGACCTACACCTTCGCGAACGGCGTGGCGATCCAGTTCGAGAGGCTCGCGAGCCGCGCGCGACCGGTTCTCCAGATCCAGGCGTCGAGGGACCAGAAGCGACCCGCTCCGCCAAAGAAGAGTGCTACGTAGATGGCAAGATAGAGTGGGTGTGCTCCGACGTCAGTTCCCCCTGGGAAGAGGAAGGTCGCGTTCCACTGGGTCGCGAAGAACGCCCCCGACGCGACGAATCCTACCATACAGGCGAGCCTCGTGGTGACCCCGAGAAGGAGGGCGATCGCGAGGTAGACGGAGGCGACGACGATCAACCAGGCGAAGAAGGTCGGGTTCGCGGCTACGTACTCTGCGAATCCCGGTCCGCCGAGAGACGTCGGACCGTAGGAGGCCGCGGTCGCCGCGAACCCCCCCCAGAAGTCCGCGGCCGGAAGGAAGATGAAGAGAAGATTCGCGGTCCAGATGACTCCTAGCAGGATGCGGAGGAGGTCCAACGCACGTCCCGCGCGGTCCTCGAGGGCGGGCATTGGGGATACCCATAGGCCCTCCCCGTCTTACGCATACCCTTTCGATGCGGAGCCCCGAAGGTCTGCGAAGGCGTGGAGGGCAACTTGGCGAGGGCGGGACGGCGCTCGAATTCACGATAACGCCCGTCCGTCGCACGCGCGTCGTGTCGATCGACTTACGGAAGATCGGATGCCACCTCTAAAGGAGACATTGGCACAAGCGTACAGAACTTGCCCGGCGCTCCATCGCGGGCCTATCCTCCGGGTTCATGATCCCGCATCGCCTTTGGGACGGGCAGGGTGGCGTCGGAGGGAGCTCGTCTACCCCCGGGGGTCTTGGCCCTGCGTTGGATCAGACGCTAGTGGACACGGGGGGATTTGAACCCCCGACCTCTGCTTTGCGAAAGCAGCGATCTTCCGCTGATCTACGTGCCCATCGGGGCGGGGGGAAAGAAGAACGAGTTTAACCCCTTCGGCAGCCAACGTGACGACGCGATAGGCTTCTGCCTGGCCGACGCAGTTCCGCTGCGACGGGCGGGTCCGGGAGGTCGCCAGGGTCGTGAGCGAAGGCGTTCCTTCCCCCTCTCGCGAACGTTCGGGCCAGCGCCTAAATCGATCGCCGTTCACGGGGGTGAGCTCGAACCCCCCGCGGGTCGCCCAATTGCACCGATTGCCCGTGGCCCGAACTTCGCGCGAGCCGAACGACGGGTAGAAGGTAGGTTCCCCTAGGTAACCGCGGCGACCGGCGCGGGCCGCGCCGATTCCGGAGGCGACCCCGTGGGGGGCTTCTTGAGGGCCGATCCCGAGGTCGAGGGCGTGGGGGTCGTCGAAGGCGGGGTCCGCCCACCTCCGCCCTTCGGCGCGGAGGGTCGGCGGGTCGGGATGAGGGAGTGCGCTTCCGAGTCGTAGCGGAAGAGGTCCGCGTATCGGCCCCAGTTGACGATGTTCTGCACGGCATCGTCCGCTCGTGCGGTCGTGAGGGAGAAGATCTGAGCGAGCTCGTCGTCCGTGAGGCGCCGGTCGGGGTGGTTCTCGAGCGCCCGGAGCAGGGTGCGGAACAGTGTGGTCCGCTTGAGCAGGTCGCGGAGGAGGGCCTTCCTCTCCCGAATCGATGCGGCGACGAACTTCCGTCCGATGTCGCTGAAGGTCGCGCGCCCGTCCACGACTTGAACCAACCCGAGGACCTCGGAGTACTCGAGCGCGGGAAGGATCTCGTCGATCTCGAGGTCGAGGTCTCGCGCCAGGAGGGCGACGTCCTCCGAGCCCTTGTGCGAGTCGAGGAGTACGAGAAGTCCGACCATCTCGGTCGGGTTGCATTTCGGGTAAATGGTCGGCACGGGCTTCCCTGGGGGGAACTCACCTTTCCCAAGGGCTAGCTACTATAAGGTTTGTCAAACCGCGGGCGCTCCTTCCGGGGTCCCGGGACCTTCCGAGACGGGCCCCGGCTGGGTGATCAGCGAAAACACCTTGTCGGTAAGGTCGTAGAATGCGGTGGATTTCCGGTCGCGGGGGCGAGGCAGGTCGACCGTGACCTCGGCAAGGACTCGGCCGGGTCGTCGCGAAAGGACCACGATCCGGTCGGCCAGCTGGATCGCTTCCTCGATGTTGTGGGTGACGAGGAGAACGGCGTCGGGGGGGAGCGCCGGGTCCCTCCAGAGCTGAAGGATCTCTTCCCTCAGGCTTTCCGCCGTCAGCGCGTCCAGGGCGCTGAACGGTTCGTCCATCAGCAGCACCTCCGGCTCGACCGAGAGGGCTCGGGCGAGCCCGACCCGCTGTCGCATCCCGCCCGAGAGCTCCCGGGGGTACGCCTCCTGAAACCCGTCGAGGCCGGTCACCGAGATGTATCGTTCCACCTGGGCCGCGATCCGCTCCTTCCCCCAACCGAGGGCTTCCAACCCGAACGCCACGTTCTGCGCGACCGTCAACCACGGGAAGAGGGCGAAGTTCTGGAATACCATCGCCATGTGCCCGCAGACGGTGTCCACGCCCTTGTCGTGGAACACGATGCGGCCCCCGGTCGGCCGGTCCAGCCCTTGGATCAGCCTAAGGAGAGTGGATTTTCCGCATCCCGACGGGCCGACGATCGCCAGGAAGTCCGCGTCCTTCACGATGAAGGAGACGTCCTTCATGATGGAGATCGAGCCGTGCCCCGTGGCGAACGACTTATCGACGTGCTCTACCTGAATGAGCGGCATCGCCGAACCCCGGCCCCTTCTAGTCGATGCGGAACCGTTCGACCGACCGGCGGTAGAGTGGCTTCCATAATAGCTCGTTGATGGCGATGACGGTCGCGACGAGGGTCAGCAGCGCCGAGACCATCAGCGGGATTCCGTTCGGCTCGACGTAGCCGATGTCGATCATCTGTCCCAGCCCGAGGACGCTCAACGTGTGCGACGAGTTGACGCTCAGATACTCCGCGACAATCAGCGTGTTCCATCCGCCTCCGAACGCCGTGATCGACCCCGTGACCAGCGCCGGAAACACGCCGGGGAACAACACCCGCCGGAAGAACCGACGACCCCGGACCCCGAACGCACGGGCCGCCTCTTCGAGGTCCGGGGGAAGCGAGCGGACCCCCGAAAGTAGATTGAAGAAGAGGTACCAGAGCATTCCCGTCATCAGCATCAGGATCGCCACCCCGTCCGGTCCAAGGTACGGGACGAGAACGAAGATGATCGCCGGGAAGAGCGCCGTGGCCGGGAACGACGCAATGACCTCCACGGTCGGCAGCCCGTACTGGGAGGCGCGACGGTTCCTCGCGATGTGAATCGCGAGCGGGAACGCGATCGCAAGGCACAGGGCATACGCCACCGCGACGCGGAGGGTCGACGCGCCCATCGCCTCGGGCAGCTGAAGGATCTGATGCTGGACCGACGGTGCGATCGGGCCCGAGTAGACATGGAACACCGCGATGACCATCGCGATCAGGATCAGCCAGACCACGACCAGGATCGCCCCGACCGAGACGTAGGAGATGGCGGTGCGGCGAAACGGGCTCGGACGACGGTTCGGCCAGATGCGGATCGCCGCGAGCTGGACGAGGGGGGTGCTGAGCCGGCTGACGCCGGAGCGGACCCCTCGGGTCACGTACGAGGCCGCCCGACGGAATCGCCCCCGGGAATAGGTCGGGCTCACGAGCTCGCCCTCACCGGAGGGCGCTTGGTCGTAACGGTACCTCTGGGCGCGACGCCCGAGAGGGCGCCACACGACGAAATCGAGGGCGACGATCACGAGGATCAGAACGAAGAGTCCCGCGACGAACTCGGCTCCGTTCCCACCGGCGGCGGCGTAAGAAAGATAGCTCCCGATCCCCGGAAGACCGGAGCGGTTGGTCGTGAAGATCTCCGCCTCGACCAGGAAGAACCATCCTCCGGTCCAGGAGAGGACCGAGTTGTACACCAGACGATTGACGGTCGCGGGGAAGAGGACGCGTCGGAACTTGAGGAGCCCACGAAGGCCGAAGGTGTCCGAAGCCTCCCGGAGCTCGGTCGGGAGCGACTTCAAAGACTCGTAGACCCCAAAGACCATGTTCCACGACATCGAGGTGAAGATCAGGAACACGGACGCAAGGTTGGGGCCTAAGAAACCGGGACCCGGGAGGGAGAGGAACAGCACGATCACTACCGGGAAGAACCCAAGGATCGGCACCGATTGGAGGATGTCGAGCACCGGGATCATCACCCGTTCGCTCGTTCGGCGGGTGGCGGCGTAGTAGCCGTAGCCGAGCGCGAAGACGAGGGAGAGCGAATAGGCGGCGACCATCCGTAGGAACGAGTACGTGACGTCCACGCCGGCCGTCGGCAGGTAGGACGCGATCCCGGCGAAGGAGAGTCCCGGGGAGATCGTCGCGGTCACGACCACCGCCAGCGGAAGGGCGACGTAGATCGCCACCGACCGGAGCGCGGAACCTTGGATGGGGTTCGTCCCCGCTCTCGAAGACGACCCACGTCGTGCCGGCTCCGCCGTAGAACCCGATCGGGGGTCCTCGTTCGTTCCGGAGGGTCGGAGTGTCGCCGGTTCTGTCATGCGACCCCCGGGCCGGGACGGTCGGCCGACCTCGCCCGACTATTTGTCCCGGAGGGTGAAACTCCAGGGAGCGGGGCGCGAAGTCAGCGAAGCTGGCCTCCCCGCGACAACGTTTATCAACGGCACGAAGCTGGGAGCCCTCGTAGCCCCGTGGTGTAGTGGCCAATCATGCGAGACTCTGGATCTCGCGACGCAGGTTCGAACGCCGCGGGCCACGACCTTCCCGCCGGCCGGAACTCCTGCCGGGGCTACCTCCTCTTCCACAGGGTGCTTACGGTGCGGGGGTGCTCCAGCACGGCCAATCCGCCGTCTTCGGACGGAGGGGCCAACGAGGCAGGGCTTAGGACCCTGTTGCCTAGGGCATTCGCCGGTTCAAAGGGCGGGCCGGTTCCAGCGACCGGCCGCCGGGAACTCCGGCCCCCCGCACTCCTCGCCGGAGAGGGCGGGGCTTCGCGGTGACCGCCCCCGACCTACCGACGTCCCCCGAGGCGATCCTCGACCTCGAGCCGACGGGCGCCGACGCCCTGCTCGACGAACTCGAGCGGATGGTGCCCCGCCGTCCGCCGTTCGTGACGATCGGGGAGAACGACCTCGATCGGGCGGTCGTGTTCGGCGATTCGCACGGCGACTGGCGCTCCACCGAGGAGGTCGTTGCACGGTTCGAGGCCGGAGGTCGGGCGACCGTGCTGATCGGACTCGGAGACTACATCGACCGATCCCCGGCGGACTGCGGGGCGGGCTCGGTCGCGAACGCGATCTTCCTCCTCTCGACCGCCGCGAGGATCCCGGCGCGCGTGTTCCTCCTTCAGGGGAATCACGAGACGGCCCGCCGTATCGGCGTGGCACCCCACGATCTCCCCGCCGAGGTCGACCGGCTCTGGGGTCGGAACCCCGAGAGGTACTCGCGATTGATGGGGCTTCTCGAACGCGGACCGCTCGCCGCGGCGACGAAGAGCGGAGCGTACCTGGCCCACGCCGGCTTTCCCCGCCACCTTGCCGGAACGCCGTGGAGCCGAATCCTCGAGAAGCCGAGCGATGAAGTACTGAGCGAGATCGTTTGGGCCGAATGCGCCGAGTCGAGCATCCGGCGAGGCGCGGCGAAACCCTGGGGATCGACCGACCTCGACCGGTTCCTCGCCGCCAGCGGGCTCGCGTTGGTCCTCCGCGGTCACGATCCGGACCTCGCGGGCCGGACGGTCTACCGCGACCGGGTCGTGACGCTCCACACCACCCGCATCTTCGAGCGGTACGGCGGAGTCCTTGCCTGCGACCTCCCCCTGAACCGTCCCGTTCGTTCCGCCGCCGAGCTGACCCTCGTTCACCTGAAGACCGAAGGGAGGACGTTTCCGCCTCCCGCGACGAAGCCGCGGTCCGATCGCTTACGGACCTGAGGCTTCCCGACCCGTCGGAGCGCCGGGCGGCCTCGAGCCTGCGGGCCTCGCCCCTCGTGGTGGAAGACCGGGTAGGGCTGAGCCCAAACGGACCCGTCGCTCTCAAGGGCGTTCGCGGGTCGCGCCTAGGGCACGGGGGGAGGGCCGAACAACGCCGCTTCCGCCTCGATGACGGCCCGGGGGTCGGCGGCGCGGGCGTATCGTTCGAGCCGGCCCCGATTGACCTCGAAGAATGTCTTTCCACCCGCGAACCCTTCGAGAAGCCGGACGGCCCGATCCGTGGCGCCCAGAACGTACAGTGCGGCCGCGAGCGCTTCCGCGGTGTTGAGCTCCGCGAGCCGGCCGAAATGCTGCGGGTTCGTCGCGAGCAGGAACGGGAGGCGTCGATGGCCCGTGCCGCCCGCTGCGACCGTCGTGGAGGGGAGCTGCCCTCTCCCGGCGAGTCGGTTCCACGAGCAGTCGATCACCACCACGCCGCCCCTCCGAGCCGCCGGTCGATCAGCGGGAGACAGCGGCACCGGGGCGTGAGGATCGAGCACGATCGTCCCCGGCCCCAGCTCCTCGGCCGAACGGATCTCGTGCGCGAGACCCCGGGAGAGGAGCCGGCGGCCCGTGCACGCCCGCGGATGGTCTTCGCCGGTCAGCACGATCCAGAGGCGAACGGAGTTCTCAGGCGGGCGGTTGTGCGTACTCCCGAAGGATCGCATGGAGCTCCCGCGTCAACCGGAGCGCCTCGGTCCTCGGCCGCTGCCACAGGTTGCGTCCGAAGATGATCCCGGTAGCCCCGGCGTGCATCGAGGAGCGGACCTTCTCAAGGAGCTCCGCGTCGCCGACCTTCTCCCCGCCGGAGACGAGAACGAGAGCCCGACCGGCGCTCTCCACGACCTTGCGGAACGACGCCTCGGGCGATAGGTTGAGGGTGTTGTAGGGCGGTGGGCTCTCGGCGTCCTTCTCCGAGCGCACCGGGTAGTTCACCTTCACGACGTCCGCGCCCAGCTCGAGCGCCACCCGGGCGGCGTAGTCGACGGCGTAGAGGCTTTCCCGGCCCCCTCGCTTCGCGACCCCTTCGCCCCGGGGGTAGGCCCAGACGACGACCGGCATCCCCAGCCTCTCCGCATCGCGACGTACGTCGAGGAACTGTCGGAAATCGCGGTCCTGGGAAGGGGACCCGACGTAGACGGTGTAACCGACCGCGTCGGCGCCCAGCCGAACGGCATCCTCGACCGTCCCCGTGAGGGCGCTGAACGCCTGGGCATCCGATGGGATGGCGGTCTTGCCGTTCAGCTTGAGGATGAGGGGGACGTCACCCGCGAACTCGTGGAAGTACTTCTCCGCGAGGCCGACGTGGAGCGCGATGGCGCTGAACCGACCTTCGCGGGCGAGCTCGTACTGGTAGAGCGGGTCAAGCGAATCCGGGTTGGCGAAGAAGTCGACGGGACCGTGCTCGAGCCCTTGGTCGATCGGCAGGACCAGGAGCGTGCCCCCGCCCGGCCCGTGTCCGTAGAGGAGTCGCTTCAGCCGGGCCTTCTTCCCCGGCGACAGACCGAGCGACGACAACGAGGGCCGGGTGTGCCGGTCGCCCGCGGGTCCGCGCGAGGCTGGGGCCGTGGTCGGCACGGTCGCGCGCACGGACGTTTCGCTCATCGCGCGTCGACCGCGAACCCGCGCTCGCGATTTAACGATTGGTGCCGAAGGGTCCTGGGAATCCCGTTTCCGCGCTCGCAGAACGCTTTATCGCCCACGGCCACGCTGTTGGTGGGCCCGGGTCCCCACCGTTTCGAACGATGCGTCCGCGGATCATCATCCTCGCAACGATCGCCCTGAACGCCACCCTCTTTGCCGGGAACCTTGTCGTGGCGGTCGTCTCGGGCAGCCGCACCGTCCTCTCGCAAGCGATCTACACGGTGACGGACCTGATCGGGGGCCTCTTCCTCCTGTGGGGCCTTTACGTCTCCCGACGCCCTCCCGACCACGAGCATCCGTTCGGGTTCGGGAAGGAGCGGTTCTTCTGGGCGTTCGTCTCGACGGTCGTGACGTTCACGGCGGCGGGCATCGTGGCGCTCGTCACGGGGATCGATCAGATCGTGGCCCCGGCGCCCGTGACCCACCTGAGCGAGGGCGTGTTCGTGGTCGGGGCCACCCTCGCCGCAAGCGCCGCCGGGATCTGGATCACGCTGCGGGAGCTCCGGCTGTCGCGCCAGACCCTCCAGACGCTCCTCGAATCGTCGAACCAGGGGCTCAAGTCGATCTTCTACCAGGACCTGGTGACGGTCTACGGGTCGGTGGTCGCGTTCGCCGGGCTTCTCGTCGTCTACCGGACCGCCGACTACTGGTTGGACGGCGCGGTCGCGGCGTTCGAGGGCCTTCTCCTCGTCGTCACCGGCCTCGTCCTCACTGCGGAAAGCCGGGAGTACCTCATCGGCCGCGCCCTGGCCCCCGAGATCGCGCGGGAGATGCTCGGGCTGATCGAGCGGGACCCGCGGGTCTCCCGGGTCCGGTCGCTGCAGTCGATGCAGCTCGGTCCGGACGACGCGCTCCTGGCGTTGCGGATCAACTTCCAGGACGGGCTGACGACCGACCTCCTCGAGTCGGCGGTCGACCAGGTGACCCAGTCGCTGAAGTCAGCGTATCCGATCCTCCGCCACGTGATCATCGAGCCGGAATCGTAGCCGCGCGATCCTCGACCCAGCGCACGACCGTGAGAGCCCCGAGGACGGCCGTGATCGCGCCGAAGAACAGGTAGAGCCCGGGGTTCCCAAGGCGCGCGTACAAGGTCGTCGAGGCGAGGAGTCCCACGAACATCCCGAGGGAGATCGTGAGGGAGTAGATCGCCATCGTCGTCGCCCGGCTCAGCGAGACGGCGAGGTCCGCGAGCGCCGCGAGCGCCGCTGGTCCGTAGGTGAGCGCGAGCAAGACGCTCGCTCCGATCCCGGCGAGGAGCGGCACCCGGGTCCCGGCACCCGGGTACGCCGTCAGAAGAGCTGCGAACAGCATCACGAGTCCGAATCCCGTGGCCCCGACCGTCATCATGCGAGTCCGTCCCCGCCGGTCCGCAAGCCGACCGAAGTACGGCTGCGTGACGATCAGAAGGCCCCCGGCCGCCGCGATGCCTAGGGCGAGGTAGCCCGCCCCGACCCCCACCCCCGTCGCGGCCGGGAGGAGGAAGATGAGCGCGGTCCCGATGAAAGCGTAGATGGCCATCCACGGCAGCGTGACGACGAGGACGTTGGCACGCAGGGCGCTGCGCACGACCCGTCGCAGGGAGAACGAAGGCGGCCGTCGCTCGATCCGGATACCTCCGACCATGCGGTTCGCCGCGACGAGGCCCACGGCCAGCGCGGCCGCGCCTCCCACGAAGACCGCCCCGAGGGCGCGGTCCGGGATCAGAGCCTCGACCCCGATGCCGAACGCGTAGCCGGCGATCCATCCGAAGAGGTTCATCGCGTCGAACCGGCCCATCTCGTACCCCCGCTCGTCCGAGCCGGCCTCGTCCCCGACCACCGCGAGGCTCGAGGCCAGGATCGCCCCGCTGGCCATCCCGAACAGAAGGTTCGCCACGCCGACGTCGAAGGCCGAGCGCGTGGTCGAAACGATGAGGAGGAGGACCGCCGCGCCCGCCATGCCCGAGAAGAGGATCGGGAACCTCCCCCACCGGTCGGCCGCGGCTCCCGACAGGAGGACGGTCGAGAACTCACCGATCGGCGCGAGGGCGCTCACGATGCCTGCGGTTCCGAGCTCGCTCGAGGTCGTCGCCTGCGCCTGCCCCGTCAGGTAGGTGTAGAACACCGCGAGCGTGATCCCGAAGCCGAACCGAACGAAGAAGGTCGCCGTGAAGACCGCGAGGAGCGGCCGGGAAAGGGTCCGCGAGGAGGGAGCTCGGGCCTCGGCCACGTCGCCGCCGTCACGCCTCGGCCGGGGGCCGTTCGATCAGCTCGATCCAGACGTCGTTCGGGTCGAGCACGAACGCGATCCGCGCCGACCCTCCCGAGAGGCGGCACGGCTCCTTCGCCACGCGGATGCTCTTCGCCTTCGCCCTCATGAGAAAGCGGTCGAGGTCGGCGACCTCGAACGCGAGGTGGTCGAGCTGCTCGCCCGGTTCGAACTCCTCCTTTCCGTCCCAGTGCGTGAGCTCGATCCGGGCCCCGCTCTGTGGGTCGCGGACGAAGGCGATCTCCGCCTTGTTCTCGGGGATCGTTCGGCGGCGCTCGAACTCCAGTCCGAGAACCTCGGTGTAGAATGCGAGGCTTTCGTCCATCCGGCGGACCGTGATGGAGGTGTGCAGGAACTTCATCGACCCGGCAGGGGCGGACGTCCGCGGAATACAAAACGCTCGGGTCGCATCACGGATGGCCGTAGACCGCCCGGACCGGGGAACTGCCCAAGGCCCAGTCGCCATCGATCCGGACGAATCCCACCCGTTCGAACTGAAGGATATCGCGAGGCCGTGCGTCCGCGACGGCCCGCTCGGCGAGGCCGCGCGAGCGGTTTCCGTCGATCCCCACGATCTCCACGGCGACCGCTCCTTCACGACTGACCCATTGCAACCTCGGGAGCTTGCGGTTCTCGCGGCTCGTGAACTCGGCCCGCACGCTGTCGGGGACGGGGGGAGCGGTCGCGGGAAGGCGGACGTTCGCGAGGTCCTTGAGGCGCACCTCCTCCCCGAGGTGCGCGAGGATGTCCTTCCGTGCGAGATAGAACGATGGACCCGCTCGGACCTTCCGATCCCCCAGCTCGGGGCGATCGGGATGGTTCGGGAGCGTGACGGTTCCGAGGTCGAAGGGGTATTCTTGCACCTCCACCGCAACCGGGTCGTGAACGTAGGCCCGACGGACCGTCGTCGAGTCGATCCTCTTCCGGTTCTCAGAATAGAGCGTCTCCGCGGCGACCTCGATGTCCGCGAGCGAGAGACCGAACGATAGGATGAAGGTTCGGAGCGCTTCCATCGAGATTCCACGCCGGTCGAGGGATCGGAGCGACCACGTCCGCGGGTCCGCCCACCCATCGTAGAGCCCCGAGCGGACCTCCTGGTTCGCCTTGCTCTTCGCGACCTTCGCCTCGCGGACGCGCAGGAGCCCCCAATGGAGGAACGGCGGCCCCGTGATCCCGAGGAGGTCCCAGATGTAGCGCTGCATCCGGTCCTCGATGACAAGTTCCTTGCCCCGGAGGACGTGCGTGACCCCGAGCTCGATGTCGTCCACCGCCCACGAGAACTCGAGCATCGGCCAGACGCTGTACTTCCGACCCACCCGCGGGTGGTCGAGGTCGCTGATGCGGAACAGGACCCGGTCGCGGAATGCAGGGTCCGGATCGGCGAGGTCCGTACGGAGCCGCAACACGGCCTCTCCCGGTCCGTAGGCATTGCCCAGCATCCTCTCCCATTCGGTGAGGGTTTCGGAAGGGGTCTGGGCGCGTTCGGGACACGCGGAGCCCTTCGCGCGGTTCTCGCGCAGCGTTTCGGCCGGGCACCGGCAGACGTAGGCCCCTCCCTTCTCGATCACCCGTCGGGCCCACGGGTACTGCGCCTCGACCCGGTCCGACTTGTAATAGACAGAGTCCGGGCGGACTCCGGCGAGCTCGCAGTCCCCTTGGATCAAGTCGAAGAACTCCGGTTCCACGCGCTTCTCCGCGGATCCAATCGTGTCGTCGAACACGAGAAGGATCTTCCCGTGGTAGAGCGAACGATAGTAGTCGTGGACGTAGAGCAGTCTCCCGTGGCCGATGTGGAGGACGCCGTTCGGGAACGGCGCCAATCGGAGAACGACCTTGCCCTCGACTGCGTTCGGGAGCAGAGGAAACACCCCACCCTCCGTCCGCTCCGGTGCCGCCCGGCTCGCTTCCGGTCCGCCGAGTCTGTCCAGCCGGTCCGAGAGCTCGGATGCGGGGACTCCTTCGATCGTGGCGACGAACTCCGAGACGAACGCGCGCACCTCCTCGGCCCTCGAGCGGAGGGCCGGGTCAGTCGCAAGAAGCCTCGCGACGACGGCCCCGGTCTTCGCGGCGCCAGCGTGAGCGACGGCGTTCTCGAGCACCGCGCGTTGCGCCCGGAGCGCGACTTCCGGCGGAAGCGTCACGAACGGTCGACCCGAGGGTGGGTTAAAGGCGTTCGCGGGCCCGAGGGGTGGGCGAGCCGCCCTGGCCCTGGTCGCGGCCTTCCATCGCCAGTCCGACGGCTTCGTTGAGGGTCAGCTCGCCCTTGAGGACTCGGTGCGCCGAACTGCGCGAGATCGTCAGCCGTCCCCCGCTGCCTTCACGGCTCAGCCGCTGAAGGTTGGCGATCTCCCCGGCGGTGAAGCTGGTCGTGAGCAGATCGCGCACCGGGGTCCCGCGGGAGCGCGCGATTGACCGCGCAGCGGCCGCATCCCTAGGTCGGCGCCGCCCTCTCGGAGTGGTGCCGTTCTCGTCCACCAGCTCCACCGATCGCTGGCGAGCGAGGAGCGAGTTCACGACCCGGTTCCGGGCGGGCGGGTCCCCCGATCCGACCCGGAACACGACTCGGCGCGAGGGGAACCAGTGGCGAAGCTGCGCGGCGAGCGTACCGGCCGACTCGGGTCCGTCCAGGTTGCCTTCCCCGATGCAGGCCCCTCCCGTCAGGATCGCATACCCCGGGCGAGGGCCGGGGTCGATCCCCACGACCATCGGCTCGACGGGGTCGGTTGCGCCGAGCCCATGCGCGATCGCCGCCGATAGTGCCCGGCGGTCCACTCCCTCGGCCACCGTCAGCACGTTAGGGTGGTCGATGAGGCCGCGTTCCTCGGCGGACGTGAGGACGACCGCCACCCGGTCCGGAATGCGGTCGCCGGGAAGCAGACTCACCGAAGGAAGCCGTCGCTCTCGGAGAAATCCCGCGAACTCGTGGTACAAGCCCGGGTCCCGGGTGATGAGCGCGACCGACCGGTTTCTCACCAAGGCACCTCACGGTGTTATACCGAATTAACCTTGCCCCCGGCGTGCCCACCTGTCTTCACTGCGGCGAGCCCGGCCCAGATGGGGCCCTCTTCTGCACCAAGTGTGGCTTCACCCTCCCTCAGGGCGACCAGTCGGGGCGGGGACTTCCTTCCGTCCCGACTCCGGCCGTTGTCCCGCCCGCGCCCGCGAGGGCCCCTGGCACCGTTCCGCCCCCTCCGTTGGGGTTCGTTCCGGTGGCCCCACCGGGCGCCTACGCGGCCCCGGTGGCGGTCGTACCTGGCGCCGTGGGCCCGATCCCTCCTCCCCGCCTCGCGAAGTACTGTGTCCGGTGCGGGACGCTCATCGCCCAGCCGGCCGTCTATTGCCCCGTATGCCAGCAGCCCCAGCCGTGAGACGAGGGGGCCGTCGTGGCCGCCGGACGGGCCCGATGGTACGGATCGCCCACGAGCGGATCGCCGACTTGTTCGCCCTCGCGGAGGGGGAGGCTTCTCGCTCGCATCCGGAGCTCGCGGGCCGTTACGTCGCTCTCGCCAGAAAGGTCGGCATGCGTTACAACGTCCGGTTGATGCGAGAGTATCGCGAGCTCTACTGCCGGACCTGCTCGGCGTTCTGGGTCGAAGGACGAACGGTCCGGACGCGCCTCCGCGCCGGAAAGCGGGTTCGGACGTGCCTGGCTTGCGGCCGTGAGCGTAGGATCCCGTACCGACCCTACCGGGCCATATCGGGGTCGGAAGTTTCGGCGAGCTCCGCCCCGGCACCGCGGAACGACGCTGCGCTTTCGGAGACGGAGCTCGAAACCGCCAACGACGAGCGAGGCGACGAAGAAGGCGAAGAAGAATAACCCTCCCCAATCCTCCATCGAATGCGCGCCGGGGTGGCCGAGCGGCCAAAGGCGGCAGACTCAAGATCTGCTCTCGCAGGAGTTCCCAGGTTCGAATCCTGGCCCCGGCATGAACATCTTGGCGCTCTCCCCCTCCCGCCAAGATGCCCGCTGCCGCATTCCCGACACTCTCCGGAAAAGAGTACGATATGGATCGACCCGGGAACTCGCAACGGTACGAGGGACCCCGGGAGCAGACGGTGACTACCCGGGCTTCTTCGTCTCACCCGGAACTCGTCGCTCGCGGTGCCCAGTGTACAGCTGCCGCGGTCGGGCGATGTTCTGCTCGGGATCCAGCAGCATCTCCTGCCAGTGAGCGAGCCAGCCACTCATTCGCGGGATTGCGAACAGAACGGGAAAGATGTCCGTCGGGAAACCCATCGACTGGAGGATGATGCCCGAGTAGAAGTCGACGTTGGGGTACAAGCGCCGTTTGATGAAGTAGTCATCCGAAAGGGCCGCCTTTTCGAGCGCAAGCGCGACATCGATCAGCTTGTTCCGGCCGGTCACGGAGAAGACCGACTCGGAGACCTTCTTGATGATCCGCGCGCGCGGGTCGTAGCTCTTGTAGACCCTGTGACCGAAGCCCATCAGTCGCCGTTTGCCGGATTTCACCTGACGGATCAGCTTGGGGACGTTGTCCTTCGACCCGACCTCCTCAAGCATTCGGACCACCAGCTCATTGGCACCACCATGGAGGGGTCCGTAGAGCGCGGCGGCGGCCGCAGCCGAACAGACGTACGGATCGGAGAGTGAACTTCCGACCATCCGCATCGTACTCGTACTGCAGTTCTGTTCGTGGTCGGCGTGGAGGACAAACAAAGTGTCCAGCGCCTTTGCGAGCACCGGATCAGGATTGTAGTCGATGGTCCAGGAGGGACGGAACATCATCGCAAGGAAGTTGGCGGTGTAGGAGAGGCTGTTGTTCGGGTAGATGTACGGCATCCCGATGGAGTGACGGTACGCGAATGCGGCGATGGTCGGGATCTTTGCGACCAGACGGTGGATCTGGCGCTCGCGGAGCGGTACGTCCCGGATCTCCTTCGCTTCCGGATAGAATGTGGAGAGCGCGGCGAGCGTGCTCACCACCATGCCCATAGGGTGGGCATCGTGATGGAACCCGTCCATGAACGTCTTGACATTCTCGTGGACCATGGTGTGGTACGTGATGTTGTGCAACCACTCCTCGAGCTCGTTCTTCCCGGCGAGCCGACCGTAGATGAGCAGATAGGCCACCTCGAGGTGGCTCTTTTTCTCCGCGAGCTCCTCGATAGGGTAGCCCCGATACCGTAGGATCCCGGCCTCGCCGTCAACGTAGGTGATAGCGCTCTCGCACGAGGCCGTGTTCTGGAACGACGGGTCGTAACTCAAGAGTCCTAGATCGGAGTCCGAGACCTTGATCTGCCGAAGGTCGGTCGCACGGATGGCTCCTTGTTCGATCGGAATCACGTAATCGCGGGCCGTTCGGTTGTCCCGAACGGTCAGCGAATTCTTTCGACCGGGCATGCTCCCCTGCCCTTGAACGGGCTTGGTCACTGGCGTCACAGCGTCTCCTTGGTTCCGATGGCAAGGAGCAGGTGTTCTTGAGGAGTCCCGGCGTGAACCGGTCGGAGAAGCTAGCCTCGTTCTGAAGTGGCCTGACGGCTCTCTCGTCGTAGACCCCGTGAGACGAGCCCCCCGGGGGAGAACGACCTAGTAGTGGGCATCGCTACGGAAGCGGGGGGTCGGCGGTGGATTACTCGAAGAAGGAGGGAAAGGCGTGGGCCCGCGAGAAGCTCGTGGGCCAATGGACCACGATGGTGACGCCCTTCACCTCGAACGATGAAGTGGATGAGGCGGGGCTGCGGAGGAACATCGACCATGTGATCAAGCTGGGCACGAGCGGCATGGGATTCTCGTGGAACATGGGCGAGTTCTGGAGCCTGACCACCGAGGAGCGCATGCGCCTCATGGAGTTCGTTCCGGGGGCCGTCCGCGGTCGTTGTCGCCTCGCGTTCCAGACCACCACGAATTGTCTCCGGGACGCGGTCGCCATGTCCCGCCGAGCCGAGGAGCTCGGCTACGACCTGGTGATCTTGGGGCCGCCGTTCATCATGACCCGAAAGGAGGAGCAGGTCATCGATTTCGTTTCCCGGGTCGCGGCCCAGGTTTCCATCGGGATCGCCTTCTACAACTCCCCTCAGTTTGGGATCGTGATGTCCGCGAAGGGACTCACACGGCTCGCCGACATCGAGAACGTCATCGCGATCAAGGAGGCGAGCTTCAACATGGGACTCTCGATCGACACCCACCTCGAGGCGGGTCGCAAGGTGGTGGTGAGCACTCCGGACGAGGAGATCTTCTTCTTCGAGCCGTTCTACGGGTTTCATCAGCAGGTGATGTTCGCCAACACGAGCGACTGGCGCTTCGACACCGAGGCACGCCCGCGTTACGTCGAGTTCGTGGGCCGCGCGACCCAAGGGGACCTCGCACGGGCGAAGGACCTCTACCGAGAGATCTGGCCGATGAAGGAGGTCTCGAGGAAATGGTGGTCGATCGTCTCGGCTCGGACCGGGGGATCGCTGCCCGTGGCCATGGTGAAGCATTGGGGGGAGCTCATGGGCATGGCGGGCGGAGGCGTCCGGCCCCCGCTCATGGACCTGACCCCCGACGAGAGGGCGGGGATGACGAAAGACCTCTCGCGACTCGGGCTGATTCGTGGCTGAGCGAGTCGCGTCCCTCACTTCTGGATCGTCATCTCGTAGAGCTGCTCGACCTTTCGCTCCTCGACGACCGTGTGGCCCTTTCGCTCCGCCCAGGCATGGACATCGTATCGGTTCAGCACGTCGGCCACCACAAGGCGGACCCGGCTCCCGGTCCTTACGGTCGGCATGGTGGTCTCCAGGGCTGCGATGATCCCCTGACAGTTCTTCCCTCGACCGTCCAGGATTGGGAAGCTGCCGTTCGCGACCCCCGCGCCGGTAGCGAAGACGTCGATCTTCCCGCTCATCCTCGCTTCGAGTTCCGCCTTGAACGCTGACACGGCGGACGCCGCGATCTTGCCCTCCTCCCGGTCCTCGTTCGTGCAGACCGCACCACGGACCCCCACGATGTCCGGATTCAATCGCGCCAAGGTGTCGAGGTCCCGCATCTTGAGCGCCCCCGAGAGCGCGGTGCTCAGGCCGGCTTCCTTCCCCTCGATGATGAGCCCGCGGAGCGTCGTCTCGTCCACGAAGTCGAACAGGTTCCTACCGTCCTTGGTGAGGGTGTCGATCAGCATGCCATCGCTCCGGCTCTCCTTCGCCAGCTTCACCACGAGCGTCGGGTCGATGCCGCCGTAGAGGGAACTGTCCGCGAAGGTCGCCGCGATGAGCTTGGTGCGAAAGCCGTCGAGCGCGGAGCGGCAGTCCTTGAGGATCTTGAGCGCGGTGGGGTAGTCGGAGCCGACAAAACCCACCTTCACCGAGGTGGCGTCCAGAGCGGCCGCGCCGTAGACGGCGAGCGCGACGGTTCCGGCCTGGTTGGGGACGACCCCCAGCGTCACGCTCACATGGATGTCCTTCCGGATCGCGCTCCGCACCGCCTTGATCACGGGAGGAAAGTTCGAGCCGACCGTGGCTTCCCGAAGGTTCTTGACGTCGACGATGTCGGCCCTTCCGGCCACGGCCTGTTCGGCCTCGTCGAGATCCTGCACGCTGACCATGAGCATCACGGGGGCCTCTTCGGGGCCGAACTGGGGTGACGATTAAAGTGTGTCCTACCGGCCCAAGCCCCCTCGCGACGGGCCGGTTCGCCCCTCCTCCCTCCGGGGCCGACTTCTTCTCGCGGGCCTCCTCCGACTCCCTAGCTTCCCGTACCGACCGAGTCGCGCGGACGCGGTGCGGAATGCGGTCCTGAACGCGTTCGCCGGGCCGTCGGTGGTTTGAGGTCGACGGCGGCGAGTTCTGCGGGCGACCGCATCCCCGGCCGGGCGGTGACGGGGGGCCGCGGGTCGGTTCGTCGCAGCCCCAAGGAAGTTCGACATGAGTCGAGCCGGCGAGTGCCGGCCGGCCGGTCTGCACTTTGGCGATCATAGGGCACGTGTCCCGGGCCGACGACCCCCGACCCGCTTCGGCAAGGGTCAAGTCCCGCGCCGGGTAGCCGTGGGAATCGGGTGGACGGGGTGCATCGGATCCTGAAGAGGGAGAGCTTCGAATTCGCCGCGGCTCAGGGTCCTCCTAGAGGATGCCCGCGGGAAGATCTCCGCCTGAGTGAAACGCCGGACCGTGGGTCGTGATGGCGCAAGGAAGCTCAACGCCGCCGGCGGCAGGGTCGGGCGATCCCGTTCCGAGGACGATGGAGAACTTCGACCGTGCGTATTCCAACCGGGTCATGTTGCTGCTCGCGGGCGTCGTCATGACCGTCCTCTACGTGGAGGGTATGCTCACGCCGTCGCTCCCGACGATCCAACGTGATTTTGGAGTCGATACGGCCCAGGTCACCCTCGTGATCTCTGCCTACGCGATCTCCGGCGTGGCCCTCAGCCCCGTCGTCGGCAAGCTCGGGGACATCCTCGGGAAACGGAAGGTGATGATGGGTACGATGCTGGCCTACGCGGCGGCCGTGTCCGTCACGGGGTTCTCGCCCAATTTCCCGTTCATGGTCGCTTCCCGAACCGTCCAGGGGGTCGGGCTCACGATCCTCCCGCTGGGAATGTCCCTCGTGCGCGAGGAGTTTCCACGCGAGCTCGTCCCCCGCGCCCAGGGGCTCCTGAGCGCGCTGTTCGGCGTCGGGTTCGCCATCAGCCTACCCGTCGGCTCCTGGGTCTCGCAGACCTACGGCTGGCGCTACACGTACCACTCCGCCATCCCGCTCGTGCTCCTGCTGACCGCGGCGGTCTACTTCGTCGTCCGGGAGTCGACGTACCGCCGGCCGAGCACTCGGGTGGACTACGGGGGCGCGGCGGTCCTCGGGGCCAGCCTCGCGGGGATCGTGGCCGCCCTCTCGCAGGGACAACTCTGGGGGTGGACCTCACCGTTGACCCTGGGATTCCTCATCGCCGGGATCGTCCTGCTCGCCCCGTTCGTCCTTTGGGAGCGCCGCTGGACTCGCATCGGGCGAGAGCCGATCGTCGATCCTAGGCTCCTGAAGGAGCGCAACGTGGCGGTGACCAACGTCGTGGTGACGGTCGCGGGTCTCGGGATGTACATGGCCCTGTTCTCGCTGATCTACCGGTTCGAGTTCCCACCGGCTTCGGGGGGCTTCTCGCAGGACATCCTCCAAGCGGGGATCGACATCGTGCCGCTCGCGTTGGCGATGTTGGTGGTCGCGCTCATCGCCAGCGTCGCCGTCTCCCGGGTGGGGGTGAAACCCCTCGCGCTCGGGGGGGCGGCCCTGACGAGCTTCGGGTTCGTCCTCCTCGCCTCGGCGACCACGCTCGAGCAGTCCCTCGTCTACGAGTTCGTGACCGGCGCGGGGATGGCCCTCCTCAACGCCTCGATCATCAACATGCTCGTCCTGACCGTGAACCCAAAGGACATGGGGCAGGCGACGGCGATGAACAACGTCTTCCGGAATCTCGGAGGGAGCGTTGGGGCTCCGATCGTCGGGGCCATCCTGGCGGCGTACGTGGTCGCCGGGACCACCCTTCCCCGGCTTGCCGCTTTCCAGTACGCGTTCTGGATCGCGGCCGCGGTCACGCTGGCCGGCGGGCTCGCTGTGGCGTTCGGCGAGGAGGTCCTCGGCCCCCGGCGCCACACCAAGTTCGCCCACCTCCCCACACTCCGGAAGCGGGCCGAAAGGGCCGTCCCCGCTCCCTTGCTACCCGGCGGCCCACGACCCGGTGAGGACGCTTTGTCCGACATCGACGGCCCCAGACGAGCCGCCGGCGGCGGTGACCTCTGTCCCGGGACCGCCGCGGGCTTCCTCGCTCAGGATGCGTTCCGGCAGCTTCCCGAGAAGGCAGCTTCGGACCGGACCAATCCCGCCGCGAGCCCGAAGCCGAAGGCCCAAAGCCGGCGAACCTACGCGGTCGGGGCGTCGGCGGAAGGCACCGCTTGCCCCTCCGGGGTCGGCGCGTAGGCCTCTTCGCCGAACTCGGAGATGTCGAGACCGGTGTTCTCGTCCTCGGGTTTCACGCGGAGCGGAGAGAACACGTTGATCGCCCGAAGAAGGACGTACGACCCGACGAAGGCGAACGTGGCGACGACCGCCACGCCGACGAGCTGGACCAGCTCCTGGTGCGGGTTGCCGAAGGCGAGCCCGTTCGGTCCCATCGAATTGATGGCGGTGGAGGCGAACAGCCCCGTGGCGACCGTCCCCCACATGCCGCCCGCGCCGTGGCACGCGAAGACGTCGAGCGAATCGTCGAGCGTCGTTCGGGCCCTCCAGTTGGCGATGTAGTTGCAGAAGATTCCCGCGACCAGGCCGATCACGATCGACTCGGACGGTCCGACGAATCCGGCGGCCGGTGTCACCGCCGCGAGACCGCAGACCGCGCCGACCGCCATGCCGACCGCGGAAGGGCGACCCTTCCGTACCCAATCGACGAGCATCCAGCTGACGCCCGCGGCGCCGGCGGCGAGGTTCGTCGTGACGAGGGCGTTCACCGCGATGGAGTCGGCGGCGAGGGCGCTGCCGGCGTTGAACCCGAACCATCCGAACCAGAGGAGCGCGGCTCCCAGGATCACGTAGGGGACGTTGTTCGGTCGGTTCTCCCGGGTCTCGGCCTCGGGCCGCCGGCCGATGACGATCGCGGCCGCCACCGCCGAGACCCCGGCGGACGTGTGCACCACGAGTCCGCCCGCAAAGTCGACCACGCCGAGCGTGTGGAGCCAGCCGCCGGGATTCCAGATCCACATCGCGATCGGGGCGTAGATGAACGTCGTCCAGAGGACGATGAAGATCAGCAGCGGCTTGAGGCGGACTCGGCCCGCGAACGCCCCGATGATGAGCGCGGGGGTGATAGCGGCGAACTTGAGCTGGAAGGCGAAGTAGAGCAGCTCGGGGATCGTGCTAGAGTACGCTGCGTTGGGCGTGGACCCGACGTTGAGCAGCCCAACATGGGAGAGGTTCCCAAGGAGGCCATACGTCCGCGACTGAGAGGAGATCGAGAACCACGTGGGGCCGAACGTCATCGAGTACCCCCACAGGGCCCAGACCAGGCTCACCACGCAGAAGATTGCGAAGCACTGCACGATCGTCGCGACGAGGTTCTTGCGGCGCACCAGTCCGCCGTAGAAGAACCCCAGGGCGGGGGTCATGAGCATGACGAGCGCGGTCGCCGTGATGACCCATGCGACGTCGCCCGAATCTATCGCCAGGGGCGGACTCCCGCGGATGGGTTGTCAGCGCTTGCGGACGGGACTCGAGAGGGGCTCGCCGGATTCACCCGGGCGCGCTGACGACGGATCCGCACCGTGGAGGAAGGGGAGGAAACCGGCGAAATAAGCACTCCCCCACCTGCGGGTTCGGGAACACCCTGGCGGTCCGTTGGCGGACCCGGAATTCGTCGGGTCGCGGGAGCCGCTCTCGGAGCGCTACTGGGGTTGGGTGGAGACCGCCCCGGGCGGCTCGGCGGGAAGTCCGCGGGCGACCGTGCGGTGGGCGTCCACGTAAGCGGCAAGGAGAAGGAAGTACGAAACGAACAGGTACGACGCGAGCGAGTTGACGGGCCCGACGAACTGCGGGACGGCGAACGCCCGGGACGAGAGGAGGGACATTACGGTCGCCAGGTTCGCGGCCAGTGCTACGCCGATGAACGCCGAGATAAGGAAGGCCCAACCGATCGACGCGATGAGCGCGAACCGGCTGGGCCGGGGCACGAGGTGGAACACGAGGACGACGTAGGTAACGAACGTGCCCAGGACGAGCGAAGCGAACGAGGCCCCAAAGACGACCTGCGCCCAGAGGGGGACCCCAAGCGCCGGTACCGCGTAGAGCGCAGCGACCGTCGCACCGCCCACGACCCCTCCGAGAAGACTGAGGGCGAAGACCTGGTGGGCGCTTCGGACCCGCGATCGGTGGAGCTCGTTCCATTCGTGCCTTCCCACCCAGACGAACAGAAGCCCGGCGAGCGTCATCGCCGTCGGAAGGACGAAGAGGAGGTTCACGCCGGGGTGGAACGTCCCGCGGGAGACCAACGAGTAGAGCTCCCCACCGCCCTCGATGCCGAATCCCACGGACAGGATGGTCAGACAGATCCGGATGTTCGTCGTCATACGGGAGATCCGGTCGCCGAACCCGGAGGCCCCACTTACGCCTATTCCTTGAGCGGAACGACCTACGGCTGGGAGGACCTCATCGCCTTGGAACGGGCCGACCGCGACGGATATCTGCGGAACGACTACGAGCCCACGAACATCGGACAATGGCGAGCGGATGGGACACGATGGCCCGATGGCGCGACGAACGCACCGGTGACCGTGGCGACCTCTGGCACCGAGCGCTGATCGATCCCTCGCTCCTTCGGGTCGTGGGCCGCGTGGCGGGACTTCGCGTCGTCGAGATCGCCTGCGGGAACGGCTACCTGGCCCGCCGGTTCGCGAGGTCGGGCGCAGCCACCGTCCTCGGGGTGGACTCCTCGACCCCCTCCGTTCGGATCGCCCGCGCCCGGGAGCGCGAGCGTCCGACCGGCGCCCGGTTCAGGGTCGGCGGTGCGGCGCGGCTCGCCCTCCCACCCGGGACGGTCGACCTTGTGGTAGCGAACATGGCCCTGATGGACATCGCCGACGCGCGAGGGGCGATCCGAGAGGTCGCGCGGGTCCTTGCCCCCCGGGGCCGGTTCGTCTTCTCGATCTCCCATCCGTGCTTCGACCTCGACGAGCGGTCGCTCTGGTCGATCGAGCAAGGGTTCGGGGCGGACGGGATCTACCGGGACACCGTCTGGAGAAAGACCCGTGGCTACCGCGACGAGGTCCGGTCCAAGATCCCGTGGCGGATCGGCGAACGCAAGGTCGTCTGGACCGAGTCGTACCACCGGACCCTCTCCACCTACTCTCGCTACCTCCGCGGCGCTGGGCTCGTGATCTCGAGGATCGAAGAGCCGAAGCCGCTCCGCGAGATGCTGGAACGGAGCCCTCAAGGCCCGTACATCGCGGGGGTTCCGCTCCACCTCGTGGTCGAGGCGATCCCGCGGACGCCGTTCAGACGGGTGTCGCGAACGTCGGAATATAGTCAGAAGGAGGGTGCCCGACGATCGGGATCCGGTGGCCGCACGCGCGGCAGCGGTTCTCGGCGTCGAGGTTCCACGCCTGGATCGTGAAGCCGAACCGGCGCACCGCGACGGCCCCGCACGCCGGGCAGTACGTGTGCTCGAGCGGGTGCCCCCATACGTTGCCCAGGTAGACGTACTCGAGGCCCTCGGCCTTCGCGACCGCGTGGAGCTTCTCCAGCGTGGCCACCGGGGTCTCGGGCAGGTCCATCATCTTGTAGTCCGGATGGAACCGGAGCAGGTGGAACGGCGTGGCCGGCCCGAGGGTGTCGACGACGAAGCGGGCGAGCTTTCGCGTCGCGTCCACGGACTCCCCTACCTGAGGCACGATCAGGTCGGTGATCTCGACGTGGACCCCCTTGCGCTGGAGCCCGCCCACGGAGTCGAAGATCGGCTCGGGACCCTTCGCGCTGATGTACTTGCGCATGAAGCCGGGCTCGCCACTTCCCTTGAAGTCGACGCTGACGGCGTCGAGGTGCGGCCCGATCGCCTCGACCGCCTCCGGGGTCATGTAGCCGTTCGTGACGAAGTTCGCGAACAGTCCGGCGGCGTGGGCCTCCCGAAGGATGTCGAGGGCGTACTCGGCGAAGATCGTCGGCTCGTTGTAGGTGAACGTCACACCGGCGCATCCGTGCCGGCGGGCCCCGGCGACGGCAGCCTTCGGGGAGAGCGCACGCCCGGTGACCTCGCGTTCCTGCGAGATCTCGGCGTTCTGGCAGTAGAGGCACCGCCAGTTGCATCCGACCGTGCCGATCGAGTAGACCCGAGTGCCGGGGTGGAAGTGGGAGAGCGGTTTCTTCTCCACCGGGTCGATCTGGATCGCCGACGCGAGCCCGTAGGTGAGCAGAACGAGGCGGCCCCCCTCGTTCTTCCGGACGAAGCAGAAGCCGTGCGAACCCTCGGGGATCGTGCAGTACCGGGCGCAGGCCGTGCACCGGACCTTTTGGCCCTCGAGGGGCGTGAAGAGCGTGGCGGAGTGATGCCCGAGCACGACGGCCATGGTCCTTCCCTACGTCGAAGGCACGGGGCGCGATAAGGGTCGCTCCCTCGGCGGGGCCCTCGGCGCGAGGCCGGGGCCGAAGGCTCATCTGTGTCGGAGCGTCCCCCTCGGGGAATGTCGTCCTCTCCGCGGAGCGTGGCGGACGTCGAGGCGGACCGGGTGGAGTCGGCGGTGGCGGCCCGCATCGCCCCGGCCCCCGAGTTCCTCGGTCGGGTCGCCCGGGTGCGGGAGGAGCTCCCCGAGCGCGTTCGGGAGATCGCACGTTCTCGGTCGAGCCCTCTGGTCCGCGCGATCGTGGCGGGAAGCGCCGCTCGGGGCACGTTCCTCTCCGACCGCCTCGACATCGACCTGTTCCTCCTCTTTCCTCCCGACCTGCCCCGGGACCGGCTTCGCGAGGAAGGCCTCGCGCTCGGCCGGGCGGTGCTCACCGACCCCGAGACGCGCTACGCCGAGCACCCCTACCTGAGGGGCCGCTACGAAGGGTTCTCGGTGGACGCCGTGCCGGGGTTCGCCATCACGGACCCGGCGCACCCGATCTCGGCGGTCGACCGCACGCCGTTCCACCAGGCCTATCTCGCCGAGCGGGAGACCCCGGCCGAGGTCGGTCAGATCCGGCTCGCGAAGCAGTTCCTGAGGGCGCTGGGAGTCTACGGGTCCGAAGCGAAGACCGAAGGGTTCTCCGGCTACCTGGTCGAGCTTCTGGTGCTCAAGTACGGATCGTTCCGCCGGTTCCTATCGGCGGCCCGCCGCTGGCGGATCCCCGCGCGCCTGATGGACCCCGCGAGCGAGGCCCCGCGACTACCCGAGGACGTCGCACTGGTGCTGACCGACCCGGTGGACCCCCATCGGAACGTCGCGACCGCCCTTTCCCGAAGGAACCTGGGGCTGTTCGTGGTCGCCGCCGGTGCCTACCTCGATGCGCCCTCGCTAACGTGGTTCGATGTGCCGCAACCCGTTCCCTTCTCCCGGGCCGAGGCGTTGCGTCGGACGGCGGAACGCGCGAGCCACGTTGGCGTCGTCGAGCTCCCCCGTCCCGAGCTCGTCGACGATACGCTCTACCCTCAGATCCGAAAAGCGGAGGGCGCGATCCTCAAGGAGGCCGAGGACGCGGGGTTCGAGGTCCTGGGGAGCGGCAGCGCCGCCGACCCCGAGCGGGTGGTGGTCGTCCTCGAGGTCGCGCATCGCCTTCGTTCCCCGGTGCACCTTCGCGATGGCCCGCCGGCGGGGATCGACCGGGTCGGCCAGTTCCTCGGCAAGTGGACCACTAAGGATGCGTCCGTCCTCCAGGGCCCGTACGTCCGCGCGGACGGCAGCCTCGGAGTGGAGACCCGGTGGACCGAGTGCGAGCTCGAGGCCGTCCTCGCAGAAGCGGTCGACCGCCTCTCCCTCGGAAAGAACCTTACTCCGGGGGAACGCGGCATGACTGCGGTCCGTCCCCTATCGGAATCGGTCGATTCGGACGCGCTCTCCGAAGCGCTCCGCCAGCTCCTCGGAAAGAAGCTTCCGTGGCTCGGGCGACGGTAGGCGCGCGGGACTAGGTCACGTTGACCAGGACGAACCAGAGCGCAAGCCACCCGAAGAACTCGAGCGCGAACAGCCCCGCCCAGTCCCCCTTCGTGTAGACGGCCGATCTTTCCCTCAGGCGCCGGATCGCGAACAAGCTCAGGACGGTCCCGACGAACCCGATCAGGAACGGCGCCCACCACGGGAGGCCGGCGTTCGTCATCGCCCAGGAGACGACGCCGAGGAGAACGGCGAACGCGCTCGCGAGGGAGAGGGCGAACGTCATCTCGAGCTCCTTGGTGACGAACCCCGCCTCGTCGAACGCCGGGAACTCGAACTTCGCCTCCTCCTCGGCCTCGGGATTCCGCCGGACCTTCTTCGCCACGCGCTACGCCCCCCGAGCCTCGCGCGCGCGACGATAGAGCTCCTCCGCGCGGTACGAGCTGCGAACGAGCGGGCCGGCCTCGACTCCGGCGAACCCGAGGGCGAGGCCGACCGAGCGCCATCGGTCGAACTCCTCGGGAGGAACGTAACGTTCGACCGGAGCGTGGGTCGGGCTCGGTCGAAGGTACTGTCCGAGGGTGAGGAGGTCAACCCCCGAGGCCCTCAGGTCGCGGAGGGTGCGCTCGAGCTCCTCGTCGGACTCCCCGACGCCCAGCATGACCGAGCTCTTCGTGACGAGCCCGACCGGGCCGAGCTCGCGGGCCCGGCGCAGGACGTCGAGCGAGCGACCGTACCCGGCCCGGGGATCTCGGAGGCCGGCGCTGAGCGCCCGCACGGTCTCGATGTTGTGGGCCAGAACCTCGGGGGACGCGGCGAGGACCCTTCGGAGGGACGCTTCGTTCCCCCCAAGGTCGCCGATCAGGAGTTCGACGAGCGTCGTAGGACTCTCCTCGCGGATCCTCTCGACCGTTTCCGCGAGCAGCCCAGCGCCCCCATCCGCAAGGTCGTCGCGGCAAACCTGGGTCAGGACGACGTACCGGAGGCCCCACCGTCGGACGGCCTGGGCGACCCGGGCCGGTTCGGTGCGGTCGACCGCGCCCCTAGGCCAGTGGGTGGTGACCGCGCAGAACGAGCAGCGGCGCGTGCAATCGGTGCCGAGCAGCATCAACGTCGCGGCGCCCCGCGACCAGCACTCCGAGAGGTTCGGGCACCTCGCTTCGCGGCAAACGGTCCCCAGACCGAGCTCGGCGAGGATCTCCCGAACCTCGGGGTAGACCGGCCCCCGGGGAGGGCGAACGCGGATCCACTCCGGAAGCCGCCCGGAGGCGGGGGGAACCGTCAGAACGGCGTCCGAACCGACCACGAGCCCCTCGGACCTAGGAGCTCGTCTTAGGCCTTACGCCCTCGGGAACTGCCCAGCCGCTCCTCGAGCAGCGTCGCAAGGAAGCTTGCGGGAAGCTCGTCCATCGCGACCTGGCTCGATTCGCCCGAGGCCCCGGCATCCAGGGAGACGAGCCCGTCGCGCTCGAGCTCCTTCAGCGTGCGCCAGAACGTGGTCCGGCTCATCTTCGCGCCTCCCAGCTCCTCGAGGAGGGCGGCGTGGGCCGCGCGCAGCTTCTGGCTCGGGACGGACGTGCCGCGGCGCTTCAGGGAGCGGGATATCGCGAGGAGCACCCCGAGCTCGTTCGTGGAGAGCTCCTCGAGCTGCGTCTCGGAGACCGTCGGGAGGATCGAGCCCTTCGCACGTCGGACGTGCTCGGCGGAGAGCGTGTCCGCGCCGGCGTCCTCGGCCGCCCGAGCGGCGTTCGCGAGAAGCTCGAGCGCGAACCGGGCGTCGCCGCCCGGAGCCGCCACCCGCGCGATCTGGCCGAGGACGTCGCGGTCGTAGCTGCCGGTTCGCAGCGCCACCTCGGCTCGCGCGGCGAGGATGTCGACGAGCGCAGGGGCATCGTAGGGGGCGAGGCTGAGCCGGTGGGTGACGCCGAAGCTCGAGCGGCTCGGCGCGTCCAAGTACGGAAGAAGGTCCTCCGCGGCGATCAGGACGAGCGAGATCGACCCGAGGCCGACCTCGCGCGACCGGGAAAGGAGGTAGACGAGCTTCGTCTCCTGCTTTACGAGGGCGGACGCTTCGTCGAGGATCACGAGATGGTGGGCCGGATTCCGGCGGATCCCCTGCTCGAGGACGTCCAGCATCTCGGAAAGGCTGTAGCCGCGGTCCGGCAGCGACACGCCGACGCTTCGAAGAAGGTCGAGCATCACGGTGCGGTCGCTCGCCCGGCGCCAGCAGTTGATGTAGGTCGCCTTGGCGGGAAACTCGCCCAGGCGGCCCGCGCGTTCGAGGTCGGCGGCGAGCCGCCGGACGAGGGCGGTCTTCCCGCTGCCCACGCCCCCGGTCAATAGGAGATGGAACGGAATCCCACGGCCGAGGGCCTCCCGGTACCGGCGGAAGAGGAGGGTGAGCTCCGCCTCCCGGTGAGGAAGCTTCGGGGGAAGGTACGAAGGGTCGAGGGTCTCCTCGCGAAGGAGGAGCCGGGTGACGGGGGTCATCGCTCCGCTACCTCGGACCGCGGTCGGATATCATCTTCTCCCCTGACGACGGCGCGAGGTCGAGAGTATCCCCTCCGAACCGAGACAGCGCACGGCCTCGGCGACCAGCGCGCGCCGGGGCCTCCGGGCGTCCAGGACGATCCAGCGATGACGACGGGCGAGCGCTCGGTAGGATCGAGCGACCCGTCGCAACGTCCGGGTCCTCTCGAGAGGACCTCGGGCCAACGCGCGCCGGCCCAACCTCGCGACGGCTCCTTTCGGCGAGAGGTCGAGAAGGATCACTCGATCGGGCGTCTTCGTCGTGGCCGCCTGGATCGCTTCCAGTCGGGTTCGGTCCCGAGGGGGGAGGGCACTCCCCTGGTACGCCAGGGTCGAGTAGTAGGACCGGTCCGCGACGACGAAGTCGTGTCGCGAGAGGTCGCTCTCGAGGGCGGGTCGGGCAAGGTAACGGTCGACCGTGAAGTAGATCGCCCCGGTCCACGCATCGTGGACGCTGGCCGACTGCGCCAGCGCCCCCAACCGCCGGTCGGTGGGCTCGTGGTGCAGGCGGACCGAGTAGCCTCGACGACGAAGGGCGGCCGCCAGCGCGCGCGCGAGGGTCGATTTTCCTGCGCCGTCGATCCCCTCGAGCGCGATCAACCGGCCCGGGCGTCGTGCCGGTCGCCTCAAGATCCCTCCGGACCGTCTCGCTGCGGCCGCCATCCGTAGACCTTCTCGACCGAATCGACGAACGGGACCCAGAGTCGGTCGGCGCCGCCCGCGACCGAGGCGATCGCCCGCGCTCTCCGGGGAACGGTCGTCAGGTCGAGGACCGCACCGGGCCGCTTCGGGTCATCGAGGAAGTCGGTCTCGAGAAACCACGGTCCCGCATCGGGCACGACCTCCGTCACGATCTCGCGCCGGGCCAGGTACGAAAGCACGATTCCGGCGGAACCCCCCGGCTCGACCCGCGTGCGTGCGTAATGCTTCACCACGCGGTGCAGGGGCAGTCCCGCACGACCCGCCTCGGTCGCCAGGTTCCGGTACCCTTCGGGGTCGAGGTCGGGAGAGTGGACGATCGCCGGGCAGTCGACCTCCCGAGCGACCTTCAAAGCATGCCGAAACGCGCTCGCGGCGATGTCGGCCACCTCCGGGGGAACGGGGAAGTGAGGCCATCCGACCTCTCCGAGGGCGACCGCGCGTCGTTCCCGGACCCACTCTCCCGCGAGGTCGAGAGCCGCCCGGTGAAGGTCGAGCGCCTGCTCCGCTCCGAGCGCCGAGGCGCACGCCACGAGATCGACGGGGTAGGGCGCGACGACCACGTAGGCCGTGACCCCGAGCTCCTCATGGAGGCGCCGGGACAGCTGCTCGGTCGTCTCGAACTGCCGACGGTAGTCGTCCAGGGTCCGCGGTGGGTGAGGGTCGTAGTTCTGCGTGGCGAGGAACAGGTGAGAGCCCCCGGCGGACCGGAACCTTCGGGCCGCTTCGATGCCCTCGCCATGCGGAGAGAGATGGCAATGGTGGTCGATGACCGGGAGACCCGGAGGGAGCGGCACGGGGCTAGAGGAGCGTGAAGGCCTAGCGGAGGAGGCCGGCGCCCTGGAGCTCCTTCGTGATCTTCTTGACAGCGACCTCGACGTCCGAAGGCTTCCTCGCCCCCGTGCAGACGAGCTTCCCGCTGCCGAAGAGGAGAACGACGACCTTGGGCTCGTCGATTCGGCAGACGAGCCCGGGAAATTGCTCGGGCTCGTACTCGACGCGGTCGAGGCCGAGCGTCACGGCGATCGCGTTGAGGTTGATCTCGCTCTCGAGGTCCGAGCTGGCGACGATGTTCTGGACCTCGATCTTCGGGTGGAGCGTGATCTTCTGACCGCCCTTGCGGATCTGCTGGGCGACCGTGCGGATCGACTCCTCGACCTCGTGCATGCTCTTCGCGCCGGTGCAAACGACCTTCCCGGACCGAAAGAGGAGGATCGCGGTCTTCGGCTGCTTCAACCGGTAGATCAGGCCGGGGAACTGTTCCGGCTCGTATTCCGCACCGTCGAGGCCCAGCGCGATCGATTGGAGGTCGAGCTCGTCCCCGAGGGAGGTCGATGCGACAACGTTCTCGATGCGAATCTTGACCAAACGAATCCCCGGCGCGGGACTATTTAAACCGCTATTTAATACATGGCGCGTCAGGGTTCTGCTTCTTACCGTCTAGATTCTCCTAGAAATTTCCCTCGCTTTTTTTCGACTAGGGCCGAGGACCGGCCTTGACCGGCCCCGAGTTGAGGCGCCCAAAATCGGCGTCAGTCAATCCTCGGCTTGCCGAGATAGTTGAGAGAATCGACCGGCATCTCCATGCAGAGAGCTTGCTCATGGCCGACATGGCCGGGGCCGGATTCACCGGAGAGGAGTGGGATACCATCGAGGCCACGATCCTGAACCACCCGCACGTCGAGTTTTCGGAGAACCTGATGCGGGCGTTCAAACGCCCATCCGGGCGCGCGTCCTTTCGCGTTCAAGTTTCAGCCGTTCTCTCGCGCTCTTCGTACCTTCGGCGTTCTCTCTCTCCTCGACCAAGAACTTCGCGTTCTCTTGCGCGTACTTCTGGTCAGCCTCCGGTAGCGAGTCATCGTGAGAGAGCCGGAAGATTGCCGCCAGGCCCTTCTCTCCAGAAATGCGGAGAACACGCATCGACCTCCGCTTTACCGCGCCGTCGGAGGACGCCTTGAACGTCTCGGCGGCGTCAGTCACAAGGTCGCCGGAAGTCCAGAGTTCCAGCGCACTCTTGACGGCCTTCTGGATGTCGCCCTTGTGCCCTCCTCCGTACCGCTCGGCGATTTTGACCCGGAGTTTTGTATCTAGGGTCTTGGGGATTCTGACGTTGAGCGCAACGTCCTCCTCTTGCTTCTCGTCCTCGGGCATAGCCTGTCGGGTCCCCTATCGCATCGGGGATATTATAGTCTCCTACTCAAGTAGTTCCCTACAAGGCTTATATACTAACTACGTATGTAGTTACGTAGGGAGACTGAGGCCGATGGAGGCTTGGACCGACTCAAGGACGCCCGCACTCGCGATTGTTGCTCGGGGAGACCAAATCGAAACGGTCTCTCAGGCGGAGTACAAGGTTCGGAGTCAGAGCCGACCGGGCGAGGTGTACACCGTCAGCGTTCAACGCAAGCTGTGGTCGTGTACCTGCCGTTTCTGTATCGAGGGGAAGGGTCGCGCGTGTATCCATATCCTTGCGACCAAGTTCCGACTCGGACTCCAAGAGAAAGCCCCGGAAGTAAGCGAGGAACCGTCTTGCGAAAATTGCCATTCCTCTGACATTCTCTCCGCCGGCCCCCGGCGAAACAAGAGCGGGGTGGTGCGCCGATTCAAGTGCCGGACGTGCGGCGCGTTCTTCTCGGGCAAGGAGGGCTTTCACAAGCGCCGTTCCGATCCTGACGTAATCGCGAAGGCTCTGGATTTGTACTTCCGGGGGACCTCGCTCCGCCAAGTTGCGGAGCACTTCGCCCAAGCCTACAACCTCCCGATTTCCGACACGACTGTCTACACGTGGGTCACTCACTACTCGGCTCTCGCCGCCGAGTGGATGGAGTCGCAGAACGCGAAGGTCGGAGAGACGTGGCACGTCGATGAGCGGGTCGTGAACATCAACGGGGAGAACCGCTACCTCTGGAACGTGATGGATTCCGATACCCGGTTCCTTCTCGCGTCCCGCATCAGTAAGGGAAGGGGTATTCCCGAGGCCAGAGCCGCCTTCCGGGACGCGAAGGCCACCACCGACGTTCGACCCACCGAACTTCGCTCTGACGGGTTCGGAGCCTACCCTTACGCTATCAGGAAGGAGTTTGGGCGAGTCCTCTCGGGCAAAGTAGCTCGGCGGGCCGGGACGAATTATCACAACCCACACAAGGTCGTCCCAAGCATCCGGGCATCGGAGTCGAACAACATTCTCGAACGGCTCAACGGGACCTCGAAGGACCGGACCAAGACGATGAGGGCTTACGACAATCTTCGGGGCGCGGCGGCGCTATCGGTCGGATGGCAGGTCCACTACAATTTCGTGCGGAACCACCTAGCACTCGGGACGACCCCGGCGATGGCCGCCGGACTCCCGGACCTCGGGACGTTCCGGTGGCGTGGGCTCCTTGACCTAGCGACTCGGGAGCAAAGCCCCCCGGCCCGAGAGGGCGTCGACTCGTGAACGGCTCACGCTCCGGCGGTTGCCACCTAAATCTTCGGTCGCGGCACGGCAACAGGCGTGCCGGTGTGAAGGCGCGACCCGCCCGTAAACTCGGCGTGTCCATACCCGTCGAAGAACGTCCAGCGCGGTCGCCGCTTGAAGAGCAGGGTGTCCTTCCCTCTGTAGGACTCCCAAGCTACCGGATATATGATTGCCTTCCCATCGTCCTGCCTGACGATCTTGTCCCCGGGGTCCATATCCAGATAGAGCGCCGCTTCTTCCAACCGAGATCGAACCTCGGCAAGGTCAGGGGTCGTGATTGGGTCCATCTCCAAGCCGGAAGGCTGGGTTCCGCCCCGAAGTGCGTGCTCGGCTATTCCCAATTCCCACGCGACGTGTACCATCCTTCCCGGATGGCGGACCAAACGCGCTACGACCCAAGACCGCTTTTGCTCCAACGCCTCCCTTAGATTCATTCCCCGTCACGCTCCCGACTCGCAGTGCGGCAGAACGCAATTCGATGCTATGTTCCTTATGTTGACGACGAAAAGGTCGCGGGGGATTTCGAGAACTCTAGACGAAGTGAAGCGACGGAGAAGTCGAAATGCTCTCTAGACGATTAGGAAGCAGAACCGCGCGTCAGGTACTGTTCAATTCTCGGGACCTGACCCCTAATTCTCTCCCGGGCGTTCACTGGCGGGACCCGCCCCTCCGGTGGGTGTTGTAAGACTTCGCGACTCGTTCTGGTGCGGGGTCCGGAGATCGTTACATCACCTCAAGTTCGACAAACTCAATACTCGGCAACGTATGCGAATTCAGAGGGTTGCTTATGGTCGAAATCAGTGCTCGGGCCGGTTTCTACCGCTTTGTGGTCCGAGTTCTGATCCTTGCCCACAGTGATGACGGGACTTCTCAAGCATTCTGTCTTGCAGCCCTCTCGTGTTATCGGTGATTGTAACGGAAGAGAGATCGAGGGGCACCAAGCATGAAGCGAAAGTGGATAGAGACGCTCGGGGCCATCGCATCTGTTTGCGTCGCCATAACTATGATCGTACTTGTGAGGCCTGGGTTGTTTGGTCTCGCGACTGCGACGACCACACACCGCACTTGCCCGGATTTCACCCATCCCGGCTATACGTATTCAGTGGATTACAATACCACTACAGGGTTCATCATGTCCGTTGGAGCTGCGAGCAGTAACCTAACTCCTCCCTTTCAGCCAGGGGTGGCTACAATCTACATCAATGCCTCTCTAAACCAGGAGATGCAGTGCACGGTATGGGAAAACTCCAATACTCCAAACTATGTCTGGCCTTGGCACGTTGACCTAGCCACGCAGCAGGTAGTCAAGTCGTAACTTGGGAAGGGGACGCGGGCCACCCGGTGCAGTGACTTTTCGGGGCGTCCATCCGTCCCGCTCCGAGAGGAGGGCCACTTCCGCATCCCGATTACGTTACAGAACCGGCGGTACTGTTCAATTGTCGGGACCTGACGTGAAGCGTTCAGACGCGGGACCTAAACGGGTCGACATTGAGCGCAACCCTTCCCGGCGTTGGAAATACGGAAGTCTGCGGTATTCGGCCCGCACCGTGCGAGTGGAGTTTCAGCTCACCGCGCTTTACGAACCCTCAATCGTATGACCAAAGCCGTGCCCACACCGATCGACCCGATTACTGCCACCGCGATACCAAACTCGGTCCATAGCGGTAGCTGGGGTGCGCCCGGGCCGGGATTGGCGGGACCAGGATGAATGGGACCAGAAATCTCGGTCACGTTGTGGGATCCGTAGTCCGAGATGTAGACTGCCCCCGTCGTTGAATCGACTGCGACAGAAGAGGGTTCTGACCCGGTCGGGACCGACTCAATCAGGGTGTTGGTCGAACCGTTGATCACGGTCACGTTGTCCGAGCCCTGATTCGCCACGAAGACGTCCCCGGTGGTGTCATCGACTACCACTGCTATCGGATGAGAACCTACAGGAATCGTTGCCACCACCGAGTTCGTTTGGCCGGAGATCACGTCGATGGTATCGGAAGCGTTGACGTAGACATCGCCATTCACTGGGTCGGCCGCTAACAGCCTTGGGGAATACCCGGTGGTGTCGACGGTGGTGATTTGGTGATTTGTCGTCCCGTTGATCACTGCAACATAATCAGTGTTGTTCTCCGGAGCGTAGATTTCACCGTTAGCCGGATCATATGCCAACGACCACGGTTCGTTGCTCCCGGGGGCAGTGAGCGAAATGTTCGTGGCAATCGTGTTTGTCGTCCCGTTAATGACATTCACGTCGGGACCTCCCGCCCAATTCCCAACGTAGACGGCACCGGTCGCGGAATCTAAGGCCAGGGACTCGTCGCTGCACGCTACAGGTACGGCGTCAATCACTGTGTTCGTCGTGGCGTCAATCACGCTTACTTTGCAGGTGCCGGAGGTCGTGACATAGATGTCCCCGTTCGCGGGGTCAAAGGCCAATGCGGAAGCCCCGTAACCGACACTGATTGTAGTCACGACCGCGTTCGTTGCCCCGGAGATCACGCTTAGGTTCCGAGACCCCGAACTCGCGACGTAGACATTGCCCTGCGTCCCTTCGACGGCGAGTGCGTCGGGGTCGAGTCCGACGGTTATGTTCTTCACGACCGCACCTGTCGCGCCGTCTATAACGGTGACGTTCGCGGAGTCCCAATCCGCGACGTAGACGTCACCGTTGGCGGCATCGAACACCATGGCCGAGAAGAGGCCAAAATCGGGAGTCGTCGCGGGTTTCGTTGTTTCTGTCGAGGGAACTAAGTTCGCTGACAGATACGAGCGGAAGGAGACCGGACCAGTCGAGCTGGTAGCGGGCGATTCGTGGTCGCCTGGCGTGACGAGGGACACGTTCAAACTGAAGATGACGAAGCTCGACGCGACCAAAAGTGCACCCATGGCAGCAAGCAAATTGAGGTAGGTACAGGCCGTCATGGAGCCATCCCACGTTAGAGAACCATTCGTATTGAGGCTGTTGGGGTGGAATGCAACACCACGGAACCATCACCGCGTCGAGCGTTCCAGTTCCCCGCGGTGTCGGTGGCTCTCCGCAACCATCGACAGAAGCCGATGGTAACCGGGGATCTCTTGGCGGGACTAGCCCAGCAGCTTCGGTGGGAGTTCGTTCCCCCGGTAGACCTTCGGCGTCGGGCTACGGCCCGGGCACGCTCATTCGGCGTCCGATCGTCTGCCGAGTTGGATCGATCGGGCCAGCCCAAGGACCAACAGAGCGGCCCCTCCGAGTTCTAAGGCCGAGGCCGTCAAGTCGAGCGTCCGGGCCGTCGAGTCGATGGACCCATCCACCGATTCGGGGGTTTGGTAGAAGACCAGGCCGAGCGCCACCAGGAGGCCCCCCGCGCCCAGGACGGCCCAGACGTACTCCCTCGGGGACGCCGAAGCGACCAGGATGCCCGCGAGGAGGACGACGACCGCCAAACTGAGAAGGGCCAAGCCCTGGAAGGTGCCGCCCTTTTCAGCTACGATCGAGGCGTAGACGCCGATGACCGACGTCAGCCCACCGAACACAGCCAGCGCCCGCCACCGAGTGACGGAGTCCTCGACCGACCCGAGATCGATGTCCCAAGCTCTTCTCCGTGAGTGGCTCCGTATCTCTTCCATGGCGGGCACGGAGCTGTCGGCGAGCGGCCGGTACGGCTGGCCCCCTGCGCCCATGGCTGATGCTGGTGCGCTGGGCACGGATTACGTGGCGGAATCGGGCCTGCGCGTCGCCCCCCGATGGTCGAAGCGGGTCGTTCGACTTCACCGACCGGGCCCGCGATTCGAGCGACCCGGACACCCTCGGGGACCGCCTAGTCCGGGTCGTGCGCGAGCGGATCAGCCCGAACAACCGCTGACGGCGTAGTCATCGCCGTTGAATTCAGCGTACCCGTAATCCTCGTAGAGGTCGGACTCGGTCACGGTCACCTGGTTGACCGGGTCGTAGAAGACGACAACCCCGTTGCCGCTGTTGTAGGAGAGGACCACCGATGGCCCGAGCATCTTGTGGAGGGTCGAGAGAGTGGACGCAGGTATCGACGGGTTGTCCTTCATGCAGTTCGCCGTCCCTCCGCCGCCGCCTCCTCCGGGGCCGGTCAGCTGGAACAGAGGCGCGGCGGAGTGCCCTACACCTCCGATCCCTGCCACTGCGGCGAGGATCACGAGAGCGACGACTCCCGAGGTCACGCGATAGGCTACCGGCCACCGAACGGGCGTGGTCCTTCGGTCCTTCACGCGTCGAGGTCTGACCTTGCGGTCCGCGCTCGGAGCCTCGGCGGGAGCCGCCGGGGTTCCCACGGCGGGAAGCCCCTCGGGCACCCGCCGCATCCCGACCGACATCAGGTTCCCGACGAGGAGCGCCAGGAACACCGCCAGGGTGGGCGTGAAGATGGGAAACATTGCGGCCGCCACCCCCACGACTCCGGCATACAGGGTCTGTCCCCGCAAGGCCGAGGGAGAGCTCCTCGGTTCCGTGACCATGAAGAGACCGAAGAAGATGGTCACCGGGTCGATCGCCTCGAGGAAGAGCACGCGGGGGTCGGTCGACGCTCCGACGATGACGTGCTGGACCACGGCGAGGAAGGCGTACGTCATGAAGAACGCAGCCGGAAGTCTCCACGCGCGCCAGTTGCGCAGCAGGAGCACCCCTCCCAGGGCCAGCATCGCGAACTCGCCGACCGTGCCGTAGGCCACCGGAGGACCGACCGCGACCCACCAGGCGGGGGCGAGCCCAAAGAGAACGGACCCGAGCAGCGCACCGGTCATCGTGGGGTTGAACCACGGCCGTCCACGATACCTCAGGATGTGGCGGAGGGCGATCGCAGCTCCCGTCGCAGTGCCGGCGAGCAGGAGCGGAACCGTGGGTGGGAAGATCAGGGTGAGGAACAGTCCCGTGGCGATGGCGGCATCGGGGAATCGGACGCGTGGGAACCGAACCGTCTGGAACAGGAGATCGACCACGATCGCGATAACGGGAAGGACCACGAGCGACGGGATGCCCATTTGGTAACCGAACGATTGGATTCCGTACACCGCCAGCGCGATCAGAACGATCCAGAGGAGACGGACCGGTGGGAGCCAGCGCGGAAACCTTCTCCAGGTGCTCCCGGTCGGCAGGGCTTCCGTCGCCACCGTGTCGGCCATCGGCGTTTTCAGATGGTCACCAAGGATAAGTGTTTCAGGCCCGGGGGTAACCCAGCTCTCGGAGCGGCGAGGCACACCCGGCCGGGTCACCCCGCTTCGCTCGGGCCGTCCTGGTTCGGACCCGGCGGCGCCGAGAGCGGACGCAGGTCCTCCCGCGGGCTCGAGAAGAGAGCGCCGTTCGGAAGGGCGTCCGACGGCAGCCCGAAGAAATCGCGTACGATCCTCCGAGTGAATCCCCAGAGGACGTGCCCTTCGTAGACGGTCGCAAGCACTTCCGCCGGACCCCGGACCGTCTCCTCCGTCACGCGCCGGACATGATTCAGCTGAGACCGGGGAAGCCAGAACACGTGCGCGACCTCTCGGGAGCTCCGGACCCCGGGGGACCGGCCGTGAGGGGCGAGCTCACCGGCGAACACCCCGACCCGCAGCCCAGAGCTGCGGGCCTGGTCGGTCCCGACGAACCGCAGGGGTCCGGCAAGGTCGGTTCGGGAAAGTCCCACCTCCTCTTCGAGCTCGCGCAGGGCCGTCGAGGCCAGCGAACCATCCCGGTCCTCCACTCGCCCTCCTGGGAGGGCCACCTGTCCCGAGGCGGGATCGGACGGATTCGGCGCACGCTCGATCAGCAGCACCTCGGGCTCCGTGGCGCCATCGCGGAGGACGATCGTCACGGCGGCTCCCGCGGTACTGACAGGGGGCGAGAGCACGGGGAACGGCTCGAGGAGCAGGGGAACGAGGGACAGCGGTCGCGTCACGGGCGGTGTCGGGTCCGGGCCGTCCGTTACCCCTGCCAATCGTAGGAGACCTTGCCCTGGACGACCGAGCGGTCCGAGGGGTGCTCCCCCGCGGTACCCACAAGCCGTTCGAGGGCCTGAACTCTTAGGCGAAGGTCCCGGAGCTCCTGCTCGAGCCGTTCGAGCCTCGACCGGAGGCCGTCGGAGGGGTCGGTAGCCATACGACCAGAATCCGGCCGGAAGGAGATAAGTTCGAGGATGGACGGAGGGTTCAATTCGGCGAAGGGCTCGTACGGCGGGACTCGACCGACCGGACGAACGAACCGATCGATTCCACCGCTTCCTCCGGCCGCTCGATCGGGATCATATGACCGGTCTGAGCCAGGATTCGGATCTGGGAGCCGGGAATCGATTGGCGAAGGATGCGCCCGTGAGAAGCGTCCACCACTTGGTCGTCCATGGCCTGGATGATCAGGGTAGGAAGGGAGAGGGTGGCGATCCGGGACCGCTCGTCGAACGAAGCCGTTTCCCGCGCCCAACGCCGAGCGGGGCCGAAGTCCTGGACCTTGACCTGAGCGCGAACCTTGTCCGCGAAGTCCATGTGCTCCTCGATCCAGTCCGGATAGTAGAGGTCCTTGAGGATGCGGAGCGCGAATCGGTCCGGTCCTTCCGTGGCGTAGGTCTCCGCCCAACGCTCGGCCACGGATCGAGTGTGGGCGTCGGTGTATGCGGCTCCGCTGATCATCGTCAGGCTCCGCCCGCGTTCCGGGCGGTCGAGGCCGATCCTCAACGCGAGTAACGCGCCCGAGCTCAGGCCCACCAGGTGGGCCGACCGGAGGTCCTTGCGGTCGAGGAAGTGCACGACGTCCGCGACGAGCGCGTCGTACGTGAGGGGAGCACCGGGCGGCGCAGGGGAACGGCCGTGACCCCGGAGGTCGGGGGCGAGGACCCGAAAATCTCGGGCGAGACGCGGGATCATTCCGTTCCAGATCGTGTGGTTCGCGCCGACCCCGTGGAGGAGGAGGAGGACGGCCCCGTCTCCCTGATCGAGGGAGTACAGTTCGACCGGCGCCGGGGCGTCCGCCGCCATGGCGCGAGCGACCCGTCAACGCACTTTACCTCTCCGGCGCAGAAGGAGGTCGCCCGCGTACCCCTAAATACCGAGAGCGGGGTCGTCGAGGGCGATGGCGCGCGGGGTGATGCTGATGAGCGGCGGGATCGACTCCCCGGTGGCCATACACTACCTCCTGCGGCAGGGTCACGAGGTCGTCGCGGTTCACATGGACAACCGACCCTTCACCGACGACTCGCCTCTCGCGAAGGTAGTCGATCACCTGACGCTCCTACGCGAGCGCTACCGCCAGCCAATCCCGCTCTATCTCGTGCCGCACGGTTCGACCCAAACGACGCTCATGCGCGAAACCGACCGACACGTGGGATGCGTTCTCTGCCGCCGGTTCATGTGGCGCGCCGCGGAGCGTGTCGCGGAACGAGAGGGAGCCACGTTCCTCGCCACCGGCGAGGCCCTGGGGCAGGTCGCTTCTCAGACGCTCTCGAACATGCGAACCGCGACCGCTTCGGTGCGGCTGCCCGTGGTCCGCCCACTGATCGGTTTCGACAAGCAGGAGATCGAGGCGGTGGCGAAAGAGATCGGCACGTACACCATATCGACGCGGCCGGGAGTCTGCTGCCAGGCCGTACCCGACAAGCCGGCGACGCGGTCGAACCTGATCCAGATTCTGAAGGAAGAGGAGCGGGTGGACGTCGACCAAATCGTCGAGGACTGCGTCCGGAGAGCGGTGGTCCTGTGAATCGCCTGGGGCCTACCGTTTGATATACTTCGAACCACAGTCGCCGGGGCATGGCCTCAATGCCGTCCAGCCAGAGCTACCCGGTGGCCGCGTTCATCCTGACCCTGGTCGGCGGGATTCTGATTCTGATCGACGGAATCTACGACGCCGTCATCGCGGCGTTCGTGGGCTCCATCGTTGGCTCGGTCCTACCCGGCCTAGGCGCGCTGCTCATCGCCCTCGGTATCGTTGCGCTCCTGTTTGGCCTGATCGTGCTCGTCGGGGCCATCATGATGCGAAGCCACCCCCAGTCCGCGAAGACGTGGGGGGTCATCGTCCTCGTCCTCGCGCTCCTCAGCTTCGTTGGCGGTGGCGGGTTCTTCCTCGGCGCAGTTCTGGTTCTGGTCGGCGGCATCCTCGCGATTATCTGGCACCCGCCCGTGGCGGCCCAGCCGGCCTGGGGCCAGCCTACTGCTCCCGGCATGGCCGCTCCAGGATGGAGTGCGCCGCCCGGGGGCGCTCCGCCTGCGGGAGGGATGGCCTGCGCCTCGTGCGGATCCCCGAACGCCGCGGGCGCTCAGTTCTGTGCAAAGTGCGGCGCCCCGATGAAGAGCGCCTAGCACGACTGGGTCTGCGTCTGCCGCGCGAACCCTTTCTTCCCACCGCTGGGCCGGTGGAATCTCCCCGGGGAGCCGTAAATCGGGGCGGCCCCTGACCTACCTGTTCCTTGACGAGCTACCGAACGCTCCGCCTGTGCTCGAGCGGAGGGGGATTCGAAGCCGTCCCTGACGGCGTCGTACGGCTGGATCTGGCGCGACTCCGCAAGACTCTCGTAGACCGGGGTGTCCCGGTGGTCGACGCGCGGGTCATGCTGATCGTGGGCATGGACCCTGAGGTCACGATCGCGCGAACCGGGCGCTTGCTGTTCAAGACCGCGGACCCCGCCGCGGCGGCCCACGCGTTCGAGCAACTGCGCGCATGGGTGGAGTTGCCGCCGCTCGAGCCCCGCTGACCGGAATCCCATCGGGCACGTTATCCCCGATTTCAGAATGTGCCGGGGTCGGGGCCATGCGGGAGACATGGGTCGTCGGGGCCGCGTCGAACCGGTACGGCAAGATGGTCGAGACGGCACGGGAAGCCGCGACCCGCGTCTCGTTGCAGGCGATCCTGGACGCCGGGCTCGAGCCGAAGCAGATCGGTCACACGTTCGTCGCGAACTGCTTCGGCCTTGCCGAACACCAGGCGCACGTCGGCCCCCTCATCAACAACGGCCTCGGGATTCCCGAGGTCCCGTCCGTGACGCTCGAATCGGCGTGCTCGTCCTCGAGCGCCGCCCTTCATGAGGCGTTCGTCCAGGTCTCCGGTGGGTTCGTGGACGCGGCCCTGGTCGTCGGGGCCGAGCGGCTCGGACAGCTCGACACGCTCTCGGCGACGAGCCACTTCGCGATCGCGGCGGACTACTCGTTCGAGACCAAGAACGGGGCTACGTTCCCCGGCCTCTATGCCACGCTGGCCAGCGCGTACCGTGACGCGCACCATACGAAGCCCGAGATGTTCGGTTCGATCGCCATCAAGAACCACGCGAACGCCGCGCGCAATCCGCACGCGCACTTCCAGAAGGAGATCACGATGGAGACGTACCTGGCGTCCCCGATGATCGCCTCGCCGCTGAGGCTCTACGACTGCTGCCCGTTCTCCGACGGCGCGGCGGCGGTCGTGGTCGCAGCCAAGGAGATCATGCGCCGACCCGCGTCCGAACCCCTCGTCGTTCGCGCGTCCGCGCGCGCGGGTGCGGTCACGGACATGCAGGACCGGCCAGACCTTCTCGGCCTGCCGTCGACACGGCTCGCGGCAGCGAAGGCGTTCCGCCAAGCGCACCTCGAGCCCAAGGACATCGACTTTCTCGAGGTCCACGACTGCTTCACGATCGCCGAGGTCCTGGCCCTCGAGGATCTGGGGTTCGTTCCGCGAGGGACGGCCGCGCGGGAGAGCGAGGCGGGCCTCACCGCACGCGACGGTAAGCTCCCCGTGAATCCGTCGGGGGGACTCAAGGCGAAGGGCCACCCCGTGGGCGCGACCGGTGCGGGCCAGGTCGTCGAGATCTTCGAGCAGGTGAACGGGCGTGCGAAGGGCCGGGAGGTCCCACGGACCCAGACCGCGCTCGCGCACAACGTCGGGGCCACGGGAGGATCCTGTTCCGTCCATATCTTCTCCCGGCGCTAGAGGGGGGACTACGAGCGACTCTCTCCCCTCCGCTCCTCACTCGATAGCGGAGTTCGTCCGGGGCTACGAGGCAGAGGGCAGGTTGCGCGGGCTCCGCTGTCCGAGCTGCGGCCTCGTCACGGCGACCTGGAGCCTCGCGTGCTCCCGGTGCGGTCGGCCGGGACTCGAGGAGCACGAACTCTCGGACCGCGGCACGGTCGTCGCGTTCACCGTGCTCAGCGTTCCCGGCGAGGAGTTCCTTAACGACGCCCCGTACGCGTACGTGGTGGTCGAGCTCGACGGAGGGGGCCGTGTCACGGGCTGGATGCCGTCGGTTCGGTCGGCGCACGACCTCTCGATCGGAGACACCGTGCGCTTCGCCTCGAGCTACAAGCCCGGGGTCCAGTTCACAAAGATCGAGCCGACGGGGGTGGGTTGACCGACCCGTGGCCGTTCCCCCCGCGGGCGACCCGTTGCGCCCCTGGCTTGCTCGCTACCCGTCCCGGGTCCCACCGCACCTCGACTACCCTCCGAAGCTCCTCACCGAGCTGGTCGACGATACGGTACGTCGCTGGGGAAGCCGGACCGCCCTGGTCCACCATGGTGCCCGATGGACGTACTCCCGATTCTGGGCCGAGAGCGAGCGGTTCGCGGTCGCGCTCGAGCGCGAGGGCGTTCGCCCGGGAGACCGGGTCGCGATCTACATGCCCAACTGCCCGGGCTTCGCGATCGCGTTTTTCGGGGTTCTTCGGCTCGGAGCGATCGCGGTCCAGGTGAGCCCGCTCTACGTCGGGGAGGACCTCGTCCGGGTATTGAACGACGCCGAACCGAAGGCGCTGGTCACGCTCGAGATCCTCCATCCGAACGTCAAGAAGGTCGAAGGTGAAGCGCCGGTTCCGGTCGAGTTCGTCGCACGGCTTCGGGAGTTCTATTCGCCGCTCCAACGCCCGTTCGTGAACCTCGTGCTGCGTCGTCGGGGGCTTCCGACGAGGTTCCCCACCGGCCCGAAGGTCCGCTCGTGGCGCCGGGCGGTCCGTACCGCGGGCACCGTGCCAATCCGGTCGGGCGACCCGGCGACCACGGTCGCGGTGTTCCAGTACACCGGCGGCACGACCGGGACCCCCAAGGCAGCGATGCTCACGCATCGGAACCTTGTGGCCAACGTGCTCCAGACGAACACCTGGAACACGACTCGTATCCCCGGTAAGGAGGTGATCCTCGCCTCGATCCCGTTCTTCCACATCTACGGCCTCACCGTGGGACTCCTGATGGGCCTCGCGGACGGGGCCACGATCGTGATGCAGACCCGCCCCGAGGTCGACGAGCTCCTGGGACTCATCGACCGCTACCGGCCCTCACAGTTCCCCGGAGTGCCCGCCCTCTACCAGGCGCTCGTCCAGCGGCCCGACCTCGCCCGCCACGACATCCGCTCGATCCGATTCTGCCTGAGCGGCTCCGCGCCCCTTCCTCCCGAGGTCCAGCGGAAGCTCGAGGCGGCGACCGGTGGCCGGATCCTCGAGGGGTACGGGCTCACCGAAGCCTCGCCGGTCACCCACGCCAATCCGACGGAGGGAGAGCGCCGGGCGGGATCGATCGGGCTCCCGCTGCCGGACACCGATCAGAAGATCCTCGACCCGACCGACCCGGACCGTGCGCTCCCGGCCGGTGAGGTCGGCGAACTGGCCGTCCACGGTCCCCAGGTGATGCTCGGCTACTACCGCCAACCTGAGGAGACCGCCGGGGTCCTGCGCGACGGATGGCTGAGCACGGGGGACCTGGCCCGGATCGACTCGGACGGCTACGCGTACATCGTCGACCGGAAGAAGGACATGGTCAACGTCGGGGGGCTGAAGGTCTATCCGCGAGAAGTAGAGGACGTGCTGTTCGAGCACCCCGCCGTGGCGGATGCGGCGGTCGTGGGCGTCCCGGACCTGGCTCTCGGCGAGGTGCCCAAGGCGTTCGTCGTTCTCAAAGCCGGAACCTCGGTCGGAGAGGCCGAGCTGGTCGCGTTCGTCCGGAGCCGGATCGCGCACTACAAGGTGCCGAGGACGATCGAGTTCCGAGAGTCGCTCCCGAGGAGCGGCATCCAGAAAGTGCTCCGGCGTGCCCTGCGCGCCGGCGAAGCTTCCCCCGCCGTCGCGCCGTCGCCCCCCGACCGCCACCCGTAGAGACGCCAGTCGGGCCGAGGAGGAGCCTCGAGCGCGCCGGGGGCGCCTGCGGTCGGGGCCGCGTGCCCCGAAGTCTCAGAAGCCGCGCTCGAGGAGGTCCCGGGCGATCACGAGGCGCTGGATCTCGTTCGTTCCCTCGAAGATCTCGCTGATTCGGGCGTCCCGGTAGGCACGCTCGATCGGCGTACCGCGGATGTAGCCGAGCCCGCCGTGGATCTGGAGCGCCTCGTCGATCACCTCGCTCGCCCATTCGGAGGCGAGGCACTTCACGGTCGCGGCCTCCCGGGTCTTCGTCTGCCGGTCTAGATGACCCCATCGGGACGGGTCCGTCCCCATCCCGTCCTGATGGGCCGCGGCGTGGTAGACCATGAAGCGAAGGGCGTGGATCTTCATCGCCATGTCCGCGAGCTTGAACTGGATCGCTTCGTACTCCGAGATCGGGGACCCGAACTGGGTGCGGTGCTGGGCGAACTGGAGCGCTTCCGCGGCGGCGCTCTCCATTCCCCCGAGCGAGGCCGCGCCAAGCGAGACCCGTCCCACGTCGAGGGCGGTCATCGCGACCGCGAACCCGCGGCCCGGTCCGCCGAGGACCCGCTCGGGGCCGAGCTCCACGTGGTCGAGTACGAGTTCCGCGGTCGAGGTGCCGTGCAGTCCCATCTTCTTCTCGCATCGACCGACCTTGAAACCGGGGAGGTCCGTGTCGACGAGGAAGGCGGTCACTCCGCCGTTCGGCCCGAGCTTCGCGTCGTTCGCGGCCAGGAGGACGACCGCGTCGGCCTCGCGACCGTTCGAAACGTAGATCTTGTTCCCCGTGACGACCCAGCCGTCCCCTTTTCGCTCCGCGGCGGTGTGCACGGACCCGGAGTCGCTCCCCGACCCGGGCTCCGTGAGGCTGAACGCGAGCAACGTCTCTCCCTTCGCGGCCGGGACGAGCCACCTCCGCTTCTGTTCCTCGGTCCCATAGTAGAGCAACGGGATCGTGCCGAGCGAGGTGTGCGCTCCCAGGATGGTCGCGTGGGAGGCGTCGACCTTGGCGACTTCCTCGAGGAGGATGCAGTACCCCACCCTTCCGAGGCCAAGCCCTCCGTACGCTTCGGGGATCGGGACGCCGAAGTACCCTTCTTCCTGCATCCGGCGAACGGTGGCGCGGGGGAACTCCTCGGTCTCGTCCATGGCGCTCACGATAGGCCGCACCTCCTTGTCGACGAACGCTCGGACCGCGGCACGGAAGGCATCCTCGGCCGCGGAGAACGAGAAATCGAACCCCACGGTCACTCCCCGCGGAACGTGGGCGTCCGGTGCTCCGCGAACGCGCGGATCCCTTCGAGGAGGTCCTCGGTCGGGAGGACCTCGGTCTCGAACAGTTCCGCCTCCACGGCCAGCCCGTCGGAGAGAGCAAGGTCCCAACTCGCGGAGATCGCTCGCTTCGCAGCCCGGACCGCCTTCGGCGCCTTCTGACCGATCGTGTGAGCGATGTCCCGTGCGGCGCGAAGCTCCTGCCCGGCAGGCACGACCTTGTTCACGAGGCCTATCCGATGAGCCTCGGCGGCCGGGACGAGGGTCCCGGTAAACACGAGCTCCTTGGCCTTGGCGATTCCAACGGTTCGGGAAAGGCGCTGCGTACCTCCGTACGCTGGCATCAGTCCGTAGCTCACCTCGGGCGCGCCGAACTTGGTCGACTCGCCCGCCACCCGAAGGTCGCAGGCGAGGGCGAGCTCGAGGCCGCCCCCGAGCGCGAGGCCCTGAACGGCGGCGATCACCGGAGGCCCGAGCGTCTCGATTCGCCGGAGGATCTCGTTCCCTCGTCGGACGGCCTCGGGGGCCCGAGAGGGGTCGAGCGAGCCCAGTTCCTTGAGGTCGGCTCCGGCGCTGAAGTACGGTCCGTCTCCGGTAAGGATGACGGCCCGTGCGTCCCTGTCCTTCGCGAGGTCGACGACGTGGGCGTCGAGCTGGGTGAGCAGGGCGGTCGAGAGGGCGTTGACCGGCGGGTTCTTTAGGAGGAGAATCCGGACGCCGTCCTCTTCGCTCTTCCGCGCTACGAGGTCGCCCGCCGCCACTAACGGTCCCCGCCGCGCCAAGGCCGGAGCCGGTTCTTAACGCAAGCTCCCGCGCGGCCCGTCCTCACGAGGGCGGGCGGTAAGTAAGGCGGAGCGGTCGGCCGCATCGTGGCGAGCCGGGAGCTCCTCTCGCTCTCTCTCTACTCGCTCCTCGCGAGCAACCGGGGAGGGCTGTTCATCGTCTTCCTGCCCCTCTACCTGGTCGAGGAGAAGGGCGCGTCCCTCCCCATCGCCCTCGCGATCCTTTCGCTCGCCTACGTTCCCGCGAGCATGATCGGCCCTTGGGTCGGACGGCTCTCCGACCGGGCTCGGCGCCGCCGACCGTTCCTTCTCGCGGGCGAAGCGATCGCTTTCCCGCTCTTCCTCGCGATCGTGTTCGCCCCCGGCTACGTGCTCGCGGGGGGGTTGTTCGTCGCCGCCGAGCTGGCTCTTGCGATCGGCGGCCCCGCGTACACCGCGTACGTAGCGGACGTCACGCGCCTGGGCGAGCGCGGGTTCGGCTACGGGCTTCTGAACGCCACCTCGAGCGCGGGAGGGGTCGTCGGGTTCCTTCTCGCGGGCTGGGTGACGTTCGCCTACGGTCTGGGTGCGCTGTTCCCGTTCGTCGTCGCGGTGATGGTCGGGACCCTCTCGGTGGTCTTCTTCGTCGTTCCCGAGGTCGTGATCGAAGCCCCGGTCCACGCCCGTCGGCCTCTACGCGAGATGAAGCCCGTGATCACCTTCTCGTTCGCCGTTTCGATTCGGGCGATCGGGAGCGGGGCGGTCGCCACGTTCTACGGTTACCTCGCGGCGACCCTGGGGGCGAACAACTTCGAGGTCGGGCTGGTCGCGATCGCGGGCCTCCTGACCGGGGCTCTCGTCTCCCTGCCGCTCGGCCGATGGATCGACCGTCGCGGGGAGATCCGAGGGATCTGGTACGGGACTCTCCTCAGCCTCGCGTCGTTCGGGATCTTCATGACCTCCACGATCTGGGAGGAGACCGTGCCCGCCCAAGCCGTCCGGAACGGCGGGCTCGCGCTCGTCGGCACGGGAATGCAGGCGTGGGTTGCCCGGATCTCCCCGCCCAGCCAGCGGGCCGAGTATCTCGGCGTCTTCGCGCTGATCAACTCGACGCTGTGGAGCGTCGGCCCTCTGGTCGGCGCGGTGGCGATCGCCGTTGCCGGATATGTCGGCCTCTTTGTGATGGCGATCGTGACGACCGTGATCTCCCTCGTCGTGATGGAGTTCCTTTACGGTGAAATGGGGATTCGCGCACGCCTCCGCCGTCCGGGAGCTCGCCTCACGTAGGGCGGCGCGAGCGATTCGGGCACCCTCTTATAGCGAGGGACCCGTCCCCGCGCTGTGCCGCGCCCGACCACGTTCGCCGACGCCGGTTCCACCTACGAGGAGGCGGAGTTCGTGTTGCTCGGGGTCCCGTTCGACCGTACGACATCGTTCCGGCCCGGGGCGCGCTTTGGGCCCGATGCGATCCGTCAGCACTCATGGAACTTCGAGTCGTACGACCTCGAGACGGGCATCGACCTCGCCGAGGTGAAGGTCCATGACCTCGGGAACACGGAAGAGTTCGGGAGCGCCGGGGAGATGGTCGAATCGGTCCGGGGCGAACTTGCGAGGATCTACGCGGACGGCAAGTTCCCGATCGTCCTGGGGGGGGACCACGCCTGCGCGCCACCGTGCGTCGAAGCGTATCCCAAGGACGGGCCGAGCCTGGGCGTGCTCTACCTCGACGCCCATCTCGACTTTCGGTCGAGCTACCTCGGGGATGCCCGAAGCCATGCCTGCTCCTCCCGCCGGATGCTCGAGAGGGTCGGGGCCCGGAACATCGTTGTGCTCGGCGTCCGGTCGGTTTCGCGCGAGGAGACGGACGACAACCGGTCGATCGGGATGTCGTCGGTGAGCGCCCACGAGATCGCGCGAGACGGGATCCGGGCCTCGCTGGCGCAGGCGCTCGGAATGCTCCGGACCGATCGGCTCTACATCTCTCTCGACATCGACGCGATCGACCCGGCGTATGCGGGAGCGACCGGGACGCCGGAACCGTTCGGCCTCTCCCCGCGGGATGTGAAGTACATCATCGACGAGGCCGCTCCCCGCCTCGTCGGACTGGACATCATGGAGGTGAGCCCCCCCTACGACCAGGGGAACACGAGCGCCCTGGCCGCGAGGCTCGCCCGCGAGGCGATCGTTCGGGTCGTCGCGTCGCGGAAGGGCCATTAGCCGGCGGTCCAGGATGGCCGACGAGGAGCGGACGGGCCGCACGGTCTCGCGGGGCGCCGAGGCCTCGCTCAAGGCCGTGGACTGGTGGGGGTTCCCCGCGCTCCTGAAGGAGCGGGAATCGAAGACGTATCGACCGAAGGTGCTCGACGACCGGATCCGACGAGAAAGGACCCGGACCGAGGTCCGCCTCCTCGTCGATGCCCGAAGACTCGGCGTGCGCACTCCGATCATCTACGACGTCGACCTTCCGCGTCATCGTATCATCCTGGAGGAGCTGCCCGGCCCGACGTTGAAGCAGGTCCTGGAGGACCCCGCGGTCGATCCCTCCGTGGTCGCCCTCGCCGTTCGGGCGATGGGGGCGGCGCTCGGACGCCTCCACGCGGGAGGCATCTCCCACGGGGACCTGACGAGCTCGAACATCGTCTTCCCCGCCGGGCCGGACGGGGCTCCCGCCTTCCTCGACCTCTCGATGGGGAGCCGCAACCCCGGCGTCGAGGAGATGGGGATTGACCTCCATCTCGTCGAGGAGGACCTCAAAGCGCTCTCCGCACGGGCGGTCGGGCTCGTCCGCGCCTTCCACGACGGGTATGCCTCGGGGAACCCGAAGGGCGCGAAGGACGTCCGGGCCCGTGCCCGGCAGATCCGGGGACGGATGCGCTACGCCTAGGAGCCCGCTACTCGCCCCGGCGGCTCCGGGCGATCCCGGCCGATAGGGCGGTGGGAAGCTCCTCGACGACGTCGGTCGCGATCAGACCGAAGCTGCGCCGTGATGCGGCGACGATCCCGGCCTCTCCGACCCAGTAGGTCGCCAGCCTGGCGGCCGCGAGCGGCCCAAGCCCTTGCCCCAAAAGCCCCGCGAGGACGCCCCCCAGCACGTCGCCCACGCCGGCGACCGTCATCGCAGGATGGTGGTGGTGGTTCTCCACGGTCATCTCGCCATCGGAAAGGACGTCCGGGTCTCCCTTCGCGACCAGGAAGAGGTGGCGCTCCCGCGCCAGCCGTCCCACGGTCTCCGCCCGGTTCGCGGGGGTCAGGGCGGTCGCGTCCGCGAACAGCCGTCCGAACTCGCCCGGATTCGGCGTGGCGACCAGGGCCGTTCCGCCCTTGGCCCGGATCTCCGTCGGCGACGGGAGCGCGGCGAGCCCGTCCGCATCGACCAGCAACGGGACGCTCCCGACGAGGTTCCGTTCGATCGCTCCTAGGGCCTCGAGCGTCTCGGGGTCGGCCCCCGCGCCCATCCCGACGGCGACCGCGTCCGGGCGCGCCCCGCGGACGAACTCGAGGATCTCGGGGACGTCGGTCGGACGGAACCGGTCGGCGCCGAACGCGCGGACCACGAGCGTGGGGGAGAAGCCCTGGACCTTCTCCGCGGCTCCGCGCGGAGCGAGCACGGTCGCTCGCTCGACGCCCGAACGCAGAGCCGCCAGCGCCGCAAGCGCGGGGGCCCCCGCGTACGGTCCTCCCCCGATCACGATCAACCGTGCGGTGCGGCCCTTCCCCGAGCGAGTCGCAGGAACGGGGAAGAAGGCGAACTCCCCCGGGCCGGTCCGGCGCCAAGCCTCGAGGGGGATCCCGATATCCCGGACGACGATCTCTCCGGCGGTCTCGAGGTTCATCTCCCGCTTCGCGACCGTCAGGGCGACCGTGGTCGTCGGGCGAAGGCCGTTCGGGTCGAGGGCTCCCGTCGGGAGGTCGATCGAGAGGACGGGCGCGGCGCTCTTTCGGATCGCCTCCACCGCCTCGAGGACCGGTCCGCGGATCGGCACGAACTGCCCGGTGCCGAGGAGGGCATCGATGACGAGCGGCATCGTGGCGAGCTCCTCGGGTCGGGGGACCCGGAGGTGGACCGGAACCGTTCGCTCGATCCGCTCGAAGCAACGACGCGCGGCTCGAGAGCGGATCTCGGCCACGGGGCGGACGATCCAGACCTCCGGTGAGAACCCCCACTGATGGAGGTAGTGCGCGCAGCAGGTTCCGTCCCCCCCGTTGTTCCCGGTCGAGGCCACGACCGCCACGCGGGACGGCGGGGGCGGAAGCCGTCGGGTTGCCTCCTCCGCGATCGCACGCCCCGCGCTCTCCATCAGATTGTCGAGAGAAACGCCGAGCGCGACGGCGTTCTGCTCGACGACCGCCATCTCCTCCGAGGAGAGCGGTCGGGGTGAGGCGGCCCACATCGCCGGGCCTACGCGGCCGGGGTCCCTTCGGCGGCGGCGTCCGGCATCGAGAAGAGGTTCATCGACGCGGGGAGCAGGTTGCGCCGAGCGAGGTACTGGGACTGCGTGCGGCTGTAGCGGAACAGGATGTCGGCCTTCCCCTCTTGGAAGCCCCACGGCCGAACGATGAGGAGGTCCCCGGCGCGGATCCACATCTTCTTCTTCATCTTCCCGGTGATTCGGCCCATCCGCGAGACCCCGTCCTCGCACATGACCTGGATGCGTGCAGCGCCGAGGAGCTGACTCGCGATCCCGAACACCTCGCCGCGGGGCCGGCGGGGGAGCGGAAGTCGACCGACCTCCTCACCACCCTCCACGACCTCGACGATGGGAGTCGAGTCCCCAGCCTCCGCGGGAGGCGGCGTCTCGGCGACGGGCTCGGGAGGCTCGGGCACGGTCGTACGAGCCGAAGACAGTATTTCAGTTGGGCCCTCGCCGAGGGAAGACCTTGAGCGGGTTCTCTTCGAGGATCCGTCGTTGGTCGTCCTCCGGTATCGGCAGGGCTCGGAACGCGGCGAGGTTCCCGCCGATCTCCTTCACGCCGGGTCCCGGCCAATCGGTCCCGAACAGGACCTTTCCTGCGATCCGCCCCAGGGTCGGGAAGTAGTCGAAGAGGCGGGCGGGTGGGATCCCGGAGACCTCGAGCCAGACGTTCGGGAACCGTCGCGCGAGGAACAGCGCGGTCGACGTCCAGATCGGGCGCCCGCCGTGCGCGAGGACGATCGTGAGCTCGGGGAAATCGACGGCGACGTCCTCGACGAGCAGAGGGTCCGCGAACCGATTGCGGGCCCTGGGGAAGATCGAGGTCCCGGTGTGGAGGATCACCGGGATTCGCTCCTTCGCGCACGCCCCGTAGATCGCCTTCAGGCCGGGCAGCTTACCGTCCACGTACGCGTTGGGCGCGAACAGCTGATGGGCCGGGTGCAGCTTGAGCGCGCGGATCCCGAGCTCGTGCACGAGCCGCCGCACCTCCCCAGTGGGATCGGGATGGTCAGGTCGGATCCCCCCGGCGGCGATCAGGCGGTCCGGATCCTCCTTCGCGTAATCGCTGACGAATCGGTTCGCCGCCTCGGTGTACCCGATCACCTCCGGCGCGACGTAGTTCACCAGGACCGCGCGCTCGACGCCGGAACGGTCCAAGTAGTCGAGGAACCCCCGGGGTTTGCGGAGGAGGTCCGCCTTCTCCGGGTCGATGGGACCGATCAACGCGCGCGCGTCCGCGTGCATCTCCCAGAGGGGATTGATGTGCACGTGACAGTCCGTAACGCCCATCGCCCCGTTCAACGGGCTCGTGATATAAGCGACGGGCCGGCCCGCGGGCCCCAGGGAGGGTTTATCTCCCCGAGGTCGGTCGCCGGCCGATGTCCGTCCCGCAAGCGCCGAAGGTTCTGCCGAAGCACCTCAAGGCCACCTACCTCGGGGACCAGGAGGTCCTCGTGGAAGAGACGCGAGGGACCAAGTGGTACTACTTCCCGGGGCCGGTCCTCTTCGTCCTCGTCTTCGGGGCGCTCACCTACCTCGGATGGGGGGGAAGGATGGGCTGGGCGTTCACGCACACCTACGCGAGCGCCGTCTCCACGCTCGCCGGCTGGGTGCACCTCTCCAAGAGCACGCTCCTCCTCGGGTTCGCCGCGCTGTTCACGCTCGTCCTCGTCGTCGGGCTCTTCTGGCTGCTCGTCCGCTACCTACGCTGGATCAGCCGGGTCTACGCGGTGACCTCGCACCGGGTGATCATCCAGAAGGGGATCCTCGGGCGGGACTTCGAGGAGATCCCCATCACCCAGGTCCGGGGGGTGGACGTCCACCAGTCGTTCGGCCAGCGCCTCCTCCGCTACGGGACGCTGACGGTGAGCTCGGAAGGCGGCGCCAAGGTCGGCAACGAGGATTGGGAAGGGATCCCCCGACCGTTTCAGTTCCAGAAGCACCTCCAGAACGCCACGGACGCGATTACCACGGCCGGGCGACCGACGCGTTAGGATCGTGGGCGAGGTCGGCGCCACCGGTCCTTTCGGTGACGTCGGCGCGACGGAGCATTAAAGCGGTCCGCTGCCGTCCGCCGCGCCGAGAATGGCGGACGAGTTCGACGCGATCGTGGTCGGGGCCGGGATGGCCGGAAGCTCGGCGGCGATCCGTCTGGCCCGAGGCGGCGCGAACGTTCTCCTGCTCGAGCGGGGGGCGGAGCCGGGGTCCAAGAACCTCTCGGGAGGCGTCCTGTGGGGCCACGACCTCGACCGCATCCTGCCGAACTGGAGGCTCGAGATGCCCCTCGAGCGCCACGTCGTCCGCAAGCGGTTCGGGTTCCTGACCCCCGAGGATTCGCTCGCGTTCGATTACGAGGACAGCGCATGGAGGCGGGAGCCGTACGCTGCTCACTCGGTGCTGAGGGCACGAACGGACGCCTGGCTCGCGAAGCAGGCCGAGGCCGCGGGGGCGACGGTCGTCGCCTCGGTACCGGTCGATTCCCTCGTGTGGGAGGGGACGAGAGTGCGAGGCGTAGTCCAGGGTGGCGAGACGATGACCGCGCCGGTCACGATCGTCGCGGACGGGGCCAACTCACGCCTCTCGCTCGGGACGCCGATCCGCCCGGCGAGCCGACTCTCCGGCGAGGCGACCGAGCTGGGGATCAAGGAGGTCTATCGGCTCGACCCCTCGACCCTCGAGGAACGGTTCAACCTCGGCCCAGGCGAGGGCCACGCGGAAGAGTGGGTCGCCGGGATCTTTCCCCCCGGGGTCATGGCCGGAGGCTTCCTCTACACCAACCGCGATACCGTTTCCCTCGGGCTCATCGTCAACATCGCCTCCCTGTTCGGGAAGGGCGTCTACGCGACCGACCTCATCGAGCGTTTCAAGCTGCACCCGACGATCCAGCGCCGGATCCGAGGAGCCGAGCTGGTCGAGTACGGCGCGAAGCTCATCGTCTCGGGGTGGGCCAGCCGGCCGTCGGCGTTCCACGGAGACGGCTGGATGGTCGTCGGCGATGCCGCGGGGTTCGTCTTCTCGAACGGCATCGTGATCCAGGGAATGAACTACGCGGTCCGGAGCGGGATCGAGGCCGCGGAGACGGCGCTCGCAGCGAAGGCCGCCGGCGATGCGTCCGCGCGCCGGCTCGGGGAGTACGACCGCCGTCTCGAGTCCACGGGCATCCTCGGCGATTTCCGGGACTTCGCGGAGATGGACCGGGTCAAGTGGAACGCGCGGATCTACTCGGTCTACCCACGGTTTGCGACGGAACTGTTCCGCGCGATGACGAGCGAGTCGGGGGCGCCCAAACGCCACCTCAGACAGCTCCTGCGTTCCGCGCAGCGGGCCGCCGGACTCTCCACCTCCGCGCTCGTGCGCGACGCCCTCTCCGCGGCCCGGGACCTCTGACGGTCCCGAGCGCCTCAGGCGCCCCGCACGCGCAGGATCTCCGCCGTGAGGGGCGGGAGAATCGCGAACAGGTCGCCCACGATCCCGTAGTCCGCCACCCGGAAGATCGTCGCGGAAGGGTCGTTGTTGATCGCGACGATCACGCGCGAGCTCATCATCCCGACGAGATGCTGGATCGCCCCCGAGATCCCGACCGCGATGTAGAGCTGCGGCGAGACCGAGCGGCCCGTTTGCCCGACCTGAAAGGACGCCGGACGCCAGCCGGCGTCCGTGACCGCGCGCGACGCGCCGACGCCGGCGCCGAGCGATGCGGCCAACTCCTCGACCAGCCGAAAGTTCTCCTGCGACCGCACTCCCCGGCCGCCCGACACGACGATCGACGCATCGGCGAGCGCCGGACCGGCGCCTTGGATCGTCGGTTCGACGCCGGTCCTCTTCGGCGACAGCAGGGCGGGAGGGACCGTGGCGGCCGGGGCCGTCTCGACGGAACAAGCCACGGGTGGGCCCGCGGACGGGGGAAACGCGTGCGGACGCAGCGAGACCACGCTCGGCCGTCCGCGGAGCCGAAGGGTCTCGGTCGCTCTCCCGCCGAAGACCGGTCGGCGGACCTGCAGGGCATCCTCGGACCAGGTGAGTTCGGTGGCGCCGTTCACGGCCGCCCCCTTCACGGCCACCGCCACCCGACCCGAGAGGTCACGCCCGAACGTCGTTCCGCCGAGGAGAATGAGGTCGGAGCCGACGGCCTTCGCGGCCGCGGCGATGTACCCAGCGTGGGCGGCAGGCAGCGCGCCGTCGATCCGCGGGTCGTCGATCCTAAGGGCTCGACCGACGCCGTATCGACCGAACTCGGGGGCGGCGGACGACGCCCCGGCTCCTCCGACGATCCCCACGACGCCGTCCGGGCCCGCCAGCGAGCGGGCGACCCCGATCGACTCGGCGGTCGCTAAGGCAAGGTGGCCGGCCCCGACCTCTCCGACGACCAGCACGCTCGGAGTCACGGGAATACTTTCGCCTCCTCCTTGAGGATCCGAACGAGCTTCTCCGCGGCTTCCTCCGGGGTCCGATACTCGATCAACCTCGCGCCGGTTCGCGGTGGAGGAAGGGCGAACCGCTCGAGCTCGCACCGAGGACGATCGGGGGAGGGGGCCGGAGGTTTCACCTTGGCGATCGGAGCCTTTCGCGACTTGAGGATCGCCGGGAGCTTGGCCGTCCGGGGGTCGTTCCATGCCTGCTGGAGACCGATGACGCAGGGAACGGGCGACTCCCAGGCCTCTTGCCCTCCTTCGGTGACCCGGCCAAACCGAAGGCGCTGGGCCGTCGCATCCCAGCGAAGGTCGACCACGAATCCAAAGTGGGGGAGGCCGAGGAGTTCGCCGAGCGCTCCGGGCACGAGCCCCTCCTCGTCGTCCCCCGCCTGCTTTCCCAGAAGGACGAGGTCGTGCGGTATCCCAGCGAGCGCCGCACGGAGCCCTTCGGCCACGGCGATGGCATCTGCGTCGTTCCCCGGCGTCGCCTCGGCCGAGGTGGCGGTATCGCAGCCGAGGGCGATCGCGGCGCGGAGGACCTCTTCGGTCCGTTGGGGAAGGCCGAAAGAGATAGCGTGCACCTTCGAGCCCGGGTTCGCCTCCTTGAGGAGGAGGGCCTGCTCGACCGCGGACTCGTCATAGCCCGCGAGGACGAACTTCACTCCCTCGGGGTCGAGCCGAGTCCCGTCGGCGGCCGGCCTCAGGCGTGTCTCGGCGTCCGGGACCGGCTTCAGGCAGACGACGATCTCCACGCGCGACCCCTTCTACGAGTAGGCGCGAAGGAGCTCGCGGGCGATCACGGTCCGCTGGATCTCGTTGGCTCCCTCGTAGATCTGGGTCAGCTTGGCATCCCGTAGAAGCTTCTCGACCGGGTACTCCTTCATGTAGCCGTACCCGCCGAACGTCTGGATCGCCTCGTCGGCCACGTGGAGCGCGGCGTCCGAGGCGAAGCACTTCGCGATCGAGGATTCCAGGGTCCCCTTCTGGCCTCGGTCGATCGTCCAGGCCGCCTGCCAGGTCAGGAGGCGTGCCGCCTGGATCGCCTGGATCATGTTCGCGAGCTTGATCTGGATCGCCTGGTGCTCGGCGATTGGCTTGCCGAACGTCTCCCGCTTCAGCGCGTAGCGCGCGGCGTGGTCGAGCGCCGCCTGGGCGATTCCCGTCGCGAGCGCTCCGATCGGGGTCCTGGTCTGGTCGAGGGTGCGCATGGCGAGCGCGAACCCTTCCCCCTCCGCACCGAGACGATCCGCCGCTGGGACTCGAACCCCTTCGAAGCGGACCGTGCTGGTCGAGGAAGCCCGGTGACCCATCTTCTCCTCGTCCTTGCCCGGGGTGAGGCCCTTTGCGGAGCGAGGCACCACGAACGCGACGATGCCGCGGTGACGCTTCTCGGGGTCCGTCGTCGCGAACACCGTGTAGAGGGACGCGTGGGGTGCGTTGGTGATGAAGCACTTCTCTCCGTCGAGCACGTACTCGTCGCCCTCCCGGCGAGCGCGGGTACGGACCGCGCCCGCGTCGCTCCCGCCCCCGGGCTCGGTAAGGCAGAACGAGGCAAGGTGGTACTCCTCGCAAAACGACGGAAGGAAGCGCTGCTTCTGTTCGGGGGTGGCGGCCAAGAGGATCGGTTCCAGCGCGAGGCAGTTGGCGATGATCGAGGTCGTCATCCCGCCGCACGCGTAGGCGAGCTCCTCGACGATCAGGCACTGCTCGAAGAGCGAGAGTCCGCTTCCTCCGAGCTCCGCCGGAACGTTGAGATTCATGAGGCCGAGCGCGTGGGCCTTCCGGTAGATCTCCTCCGGAAAACGGGCCGTGCGGTCGCATTCCGCGGCGTGCGGGACCATCTCCGTCCGTGCGAACTTCCGGGCCATGTCGCGGAGGCTCTCGTGCTCGGGCGAGAGTGAGAAATCGGGCATTCCGAGGAAGGCGGCGTGCCACCGGCCCGCGCTATATCACGGCTTGGGTCGTCTCGACCTCGACGCTCGCAGCCAAGGGCGAACCGGGACTCCCGCCGCCGGAATCGACGACGTTCGCGCCCGGGCCCTTTGGTGAGTCGACGGGGTATTCTTCCCGCCACGGTGGAACGCCACTCGACCCCCCCGTCGAGCGGCGGGGCAGCCGGTGGAGCCTCCGTTCCGGTGTCGAGATGTGATACTGCTCCCTCTCACTCCCGACGGTCGGACCTGCCCAGTATGGTCCCCGCCACCTCATCCGAGCGTCCGGCGGGGAAGGTTAAGTTTCGCGGCCGGTCGCATAGAGGGTGAGCTTGCCCATCGGGAGGAGGTCTCGCCCCGTGCGTGCGCCCGAGATCGCGGTCGGTGATTACGCGAGGATCGACCACGATCGCCCGCGTCGGACCGGGGTTCCCGAGGTGATCCTCGGCGAGGGAAAGAGCGTCGAACAGCTCGCGGGCATTCTCCGCGCTCTCAAGGCCCGGGGTTTGGGAGCCCTCGTCTCCCGTCCGACCCCCGACCAACGCCGCACGCTTCTCTCCCGCAGCTCGAGGGAGCTCCGTATGCGCTCGTTCGCCGGGGGGCGATTGTTCCGACTCCCGGGTCCGTTGGGAGCATGGTACCGCCATGGGACGGTGGCGATTCTTGCCGCCGGAACGAGCGACGTGGTCGTTGCCGAGGAAGCCCGTGCCGTCCTCGAGGAGCTGGGGCTCCGCGTAGTGACAGCATTCGATGTGGGCGTCGCGGGGCTGCACCGCCTCCTCCGCGCGCTGGGCCGCTTGGAGCGCCACCGGCCCGAGACGTACCTCGTCTTCGCCGGACGTGAGGGTGCTCTCCCGACGGTCGTTGCCGGCCTCGTTCACGCGCCGGTGGTGGGGATTCCTACGTCGGTCGGCTACGGTCGAGGAGGTGGCGGACGAGCGGCGCTGAATGCGATGCTGCAATCGTGCGCCCCTCTCGCGGTGTTCAACATCGATGCGGCGGTGCCGGCCGCCTTGTTCGCAGCCCAGCGTTTCGCGATACCGCCGCAGCGGCGACCAAGGGCCCGTGCCAAGACCACCGTGCGTCGGAACTCCTCCCGCTAGACCGGTTGACCCCGGATTCGATTGCGCGGCAACCCGTGGGTGGTGAACTCGACCGGGCCCGTGTCTCCTCGATGCGTCCCGGCTTGGTCATGCGTGGGGGCATTCTCGACCCCGACTCCGCGTGGCGGTTCTCCGCGCTCGGCGCTCCGGGCCCCCCCGGAAACGCCGCAGGACGGCTTCCGGACCCGTCCCCCCAGATTCGAAGGCCTTTTGAGACCTGCCGCGCCTCGAGGGCTTGTGCCGTCGCGCGCCGTACTCTCCGAACAGTGGCAACGGGAGGACCGTGAGGAACGGGACCGCCTCCGCCAGCTCGAGGGTCGGCTCAACACCCTCCTCGACCGGCGGCGCGAGCTCATCAACCAGGTGCGCTCGCTTTCGGCGAAGCAGAAGGAGCTCTACAACCAGCGACAGGCACCTCAGGCCGAGGTCGAGCACCTCCACGACGAGTTCGCCCAGCTCGGCAAGCTCCTCTCCGAGCTCCGCGGCTCGTGCGAGAGGGCCCGTCAGAAGCTCGAGGACGCGGTCGTACGTCGACGCGAGCTCGTGTTGACGTTCGACCGGACCGAGCGACAGAACCCCGATCAACTACGCAAGTCGATGGCGGAGCTCGAGCTTCGCCAGCAGACCCGCGCGCTCCCGATCGATGAGGAGAACGCCCTGATCGCCGAGCTGCGTCAGAAGGCAAAGGACCTCGAGCACATCGAATCGCGCAAGGCGATCGCCGTGGAGCACGAACGCCAGCGCCACGAGGCCGAGGAGACGATCGTCGCATCCCATGCGGAGGTCGACCGGATCGTCGAGGCGATGGGGAAGGCCCGCGCCGAACGCGACAAGCGGATGGTCGAGATCCGGGCGAAGCTCGAAGCCGCCGGGGCTTTGGTCGCGGAGATGCGGGCCGCCGGAAAGGCACGGGCCGAGGTGATGACGGAGGTCGATGCGCTCTCGCGCGAGATCGCCGAGGTGGAGCGCGAGGGCCGCGAGCTCCTACAGCGGTCGCGGACCCGGCGGGAGGACGCCCGACGGATCATGAAAGAGTACGAGCGACCCCGCCCCAGTCCCCGGCGCGCCGACCCGACGTCGATCGCCGAGTCCCACCTCGAGGAACTGATGAAGCGGGGCAAGGTCACCCTCGGCGGGTGACCGGTTCGAGCCGCTACGGCCCGTGGATGTCGACGACCGTCACGACGAAGATCAGCGTCTGTCCGACGACTTCCCGGTTGAAGTTCGCGGTGTAGGTCCCGGCGGCGAGGTCGACCGAAGAAACGATGTAGCTGGACGTGCCGCAGACGGCGCCCCCCCTCGAAACTCCCTTGAACAGACCGGCGTCCGACGCGGTCAGTTCGTTCGTGAGCGTGATCGTCCTCGACGTGAGGTTGGTCACCGAGATCACCCAGCCGTACGGAGAGGCGGTCCATCCGAGCGCCGGGAGGTTCTCCACCACGATCGCGCTCGAGTTCGAGCTGAGGACCGTGTCGGGCCAGCCGTACACCGGGTCGGGGAACTGAGTCCCCGACTGCGCCGAGACGCGGGGATAGCTCGTGTTGAACTGGGTCAAGGTGTCGGTCACGACCACCGGGACCGTAAACTGGAGGGGGTAGGTCTTGAGGCAGCTCGGGACCAGAGGGCCGTACCCTAGGTTGGGCGGCACGGTCACCCATCGGGTATGGTTCCCCTGAAGCCCGAGGAGTCCCTCCCAGAAGCCGGGGACGACCCCACTGTACGTGACGTTGCCGACGGAGTAGCCCGCCCCCGGCGTGTTCGGACCGACGTGGACGGCGAGGGGCGTGTAGCCGCCCTTGCTCCGCGGGGTGTACTGGAGGGACTTCGGATACGTCGCGTTGTTCGTGGCGACCGAGTGGACCGACGTGTCGAAGACGCGGCCCTGCTCCGCCCCGCTTCCGAAGATGCCGATGTAGTTCACGGTGACGTTGTCGCCGACGGCCACCGTGGTGGGGCCCCCGGGGGCCTTCGGGTGGGTCAGCTCGAACAGCACTCCCGCCCCGGCTCCGGCGACCGCCACCGCGACGACCGTGAGGAGCGTGATCGTCCAGAGAGAGGGGGACCGCTCGACCATGGCCTACGCTTCGATCGTGGGAGTGGGGGTCAGCTCTTCGCTGGTCTCGTCATCGATTCGGAGAGACAGGTGTTCCTCATTCCCCCGCGCCCCGAGGCGGGCGCGTATATATATCCTCGGAAGCCGCGCCCCCGCCACCGGTACTCGGAGACCGCCGCGATCGCATCGGCCGCTCTCGGATAGGCTCGGTGTCACGTCCGCTTGCGACCGCTGCCGATGACCCGTGCCCGGCGATCGATCGCGCCCGCGACGCCGACGCGCGCGGGCCGAACGCTCACGCGTAACGCTGGCAGTTGGAACAGTAGTAACGTCCGTACTGGGGCACGAAGGTGGTCGGCTTCCCGCACGTTGAGCAGAACGGAGTCTGGCCCATCGGCGTTGGCGGGGGTGGCGGTGGGACCCCGGCAGCTCCCGCGGGCGGAATCGGGGTCGCGGACGGCCCGGGGGTCGGCCACTGCCCGCCCCCCGACGCGCTCCGCTGCCAGGTGATCAGCGGGTCGAACTTGATGTAGGCGACGAGCAGGATGACGCCCAGGATGATCCCGCCAAGGATGAACCCGAGGATCATCCAGATCAACGTCTTCGACTTCGCGGCTTCGTACTTCCTTTGGTTGACGAGGGATTCGATCTCCCCCATCTGGAGGTATACGACGAAGTCCACCACGCCCCAGACGACGAAGAGAACCGGGAAGAAGAGGACGTAGCCAAAGCTCGAGGCGCAGACACCCCCCACGAAGGTGGCACACGTCGTGTACGCCCAGACCACGAACGCAACGTACGCGAGCCCTCCGATCAGGAGAAGGACCCCGATAATGATCGCAAGGATCCGGACCACGTGGAGGAGCGACTTGATCGACTGCGCCTCCGGTGGCTCCATTCCCGGGAACCCCGCAGCACCTCCGTAAGGTTGGTATGCCATAGTCCTTCCTTTCGGGGCAGCCCACATCGAGCTCATAGACCCTTCCCTTCAACGCCACCCCCCCACGTTCACGATGCCGCGCCTCTACGAGGCGCCGCCCGCGTCGAACGAAGGGCCGAGCGTGCTCGAGGAACCCGACCCCCGTCTCACGCCCGGCGCAGCTTACCCACGATCGGCTCTTCGAGAACGCCCTCTTCCTCGAGACGGGTGAGGACCGCTTCCGCGCGCTCGGCGCCGAGCCCTCGTTCGGCGCTTCTCAGGATGACCTCCTTGAGGTCAGCGTAGCCGTCGACGGAGACCTCGGAGACCTCGTCCACGAAGTCGAGGAAGACCGATTCCTCCGCCCGCTCGGCCGCGGTCGGCGGCGGCGCGGCGGGTGGAGCGGGCGGTGCCAGCGTCCGGGTGGTCGAGGAAGGAAGCGGACCGTCGATTCGACTCGGGCCGCTGTCCCCGGCGACCCGCCGAACCGCCGGCCGCAGCTCGCGCCGGAACCCGCCCCGGTCGACATTCGGATAGCGACGGAGCGCCTCCCGGGCCGCGCTGACCCAGGACGCGGGCACGCCGTCGGCACGGAGTGCCTCCTCAGAAACAGCTGGCTCCTTCTCCAGCCGTTCCATCAGGTCGAGCCGGTCGAGCGTCTGGCGAACGATGTCGGCGAGAACCTCCCGCTCTTGACCCTCGGCCACGGCACGAACCCCCTCCGCGCGGACCGAGACGGTCCCCACCCCGTCCCTGCTCCGGTAGAGATGCGCCCGCCCGACCACGATCGCCGGCCGCGACGTCGTCGCCGAACGGAGCTGGGCCATCGCCCGAGGCTGAAAGCTCCCGGCCGTGATCCCCACCGCGCCCGTGGGATCGGAGAGGCGAGCCCTCCAGAACGTCGTCGGCTCTTCGCGGCCGATCGGTTCCGCGGGCGACAGCGCTCCCGCGAGCAGCACGCGGCTCATCCGGGCGCCGAACGGGCTGACAAGGTAGGTCGGCGAGCGATCGCCCACTCCCTTTTCCTCCTCGAGCGAGCCTTCGAGCTCGCGGGCGGTGACCCGCCACGCGGTCTCCCTAAGCCCCATCAACTCCTTCCCGCGAGCCTCGCGCCGAGCTCGTTCGCGGCCGCGTCCAGGTCGACCTCCGCTCGCTCGATCGACTCGGGAAGGAGCGTGATGCCGAAGTCGTCCTTCGTCGCGGTACCCCGGACCTTGAGGCGACGGCCGAGAAGCGCCTCGTAGAGCGCCTCCTCCAGGAGGCTCGGGTCGGGCTGCTCCCGAAGCCGCCTCCGCGCTTCCTCGAGCGTGACCCCCCAGAGCTTCTCGGTCGCCTCCTTGCCGGCGGAGACGGTCACCGCGCCCGTCCCGTCGTCGAGGACGATTCGGGCACGAAGGTCAGAGTACCCCTCGACCTGGCCGTGGACCCGGCAGATGCCGCTCGAGATCGATCGCCGACACGTCGGGCACCGGTAGACGACGCCGCTCGGAGGGATGAGCCCGACCACGATCCCTTCGACGGCGACCGCCTCGCCGCCCCCGGCGTCTTCGAGGGCAGCAACGGAGCAGGGGGGAGATCGCACGATCCCGGCGGCGTCGGGTAGCCCGTCGCCCGCGATCCGCTGGACGGTCGTCCGCTCGTCGAGGACGAGCTGAGGCCGGCCCCGGAACGCCCGCACGTACCCTCCGGCCACGCGGACGGCCTCGTCGACGCGGAGAGAGAAGTCGCTCCAGGCCGACAACGCGATCGCTCCCGTCCGGTCCCCGACGAGCCCGTCGAACACCACGCGCCGCTCTTCGCCAACGCTCACCGTGCGCTCCGCGACGCGAGCGACCCGGACGTCCAGGCGGAACCCTTCGTCCGAAGGGCGGAGCGAGCTGACGGTCCGCAAGGGAATCTCCTCGGAATCGACCTTCGGGAGCTCTGCGGGTCCGGCGGGACCTACTCGGGTCTTCCAGGAGAACGTGAGCTCGGGTCGTCCCCGGTACTCCCCGACCTCCACGCCCGTGGCCCGAACGATCGTCCCCCGCTCGATCTCCTCGCGCGGGGGGTCCCACCACGTGAACCGGACGGTCGCCGTCCCGTCGCTGAGCTGGCCGGAGAGGAGCGGCCGACGGCTCCCGTCGGACTTTCGCGTGACCTCACGCCGCCGCATCGAAACGATGCGGCCCACGACCTCGACCGGGGAGGTCGCGGGTCGAAGGTCGCGCAGGCGAACCTCCGGGACGAGCGGCGGTGTTTCGTCCGCGACCATGGCGCTCGAAGCCTACGAACCGCGGGCCCGATAAAACGGTCGTCACCAAGTTGGGCGGTGGACGCTGCACCTCGGTGTGGCGGGGAACGGGAGCGGCGGAACGACGCTGAAAGACCTATAGAGCCGCCCCAGCTCACCCCGACCTTGCCGCTCAAGTTCAACCAGCGCGTCGAGCGGATCCTCCGCCAGCGGAACTCCTTGCTCTGCGTCGGGCTCGACCCCGACCCCGCGGCCCTGCCGCACGGTCTACGAAAGCTGTCGCCCCGAGTACAGCTGGAACGATTCCTGGGCGGGATCGTCGCGGCGACCTACCCGCATGCCGCCGCGTACAAGATGCAACTTGGCTCGTATCTCCAGTACGGACCCGTGGGGTTCGAGTCGCTCGTCCGCTGGACCCGGAAGATCGGGCCGACGCGGCTCCGCATCCTGGACATCAAGGCGAACGACATCCCAAACAGCATGCGCATGGTCCGCGACGGGGCGTTCCGTGAGTTCGGGTTCGACGCGATCACCGTGAACCCGTGGAACGGATGGGAGACCCTCTCGCCGTTCCTCGATGACCCTTCGCACGGGATCTTCGTCGTGGCGCACTCCTCGAACCCCGGCTCGGGCGATTTTCAGGAGATACCGACCCCGCGGGGCCCCCTCTGGGTGGCGGTCGTCGGGGAGGTCCGGCGCCTCGCGCATTCCCACGGCAACGTCGGCGTGGTGATCGGCGCGACGTTCTCCGAGGGGCTCCGAACGGCACGGACGACGCTCGGGAACGGGATCCCGATCCTTGTGCCCGGGATCGGCGCGCAAGGGGGTTCGCTCGCGACCACGGTTCGCGAAGGGGCGGACGCGCACGGACGCGCGCTCCTCGTGAACGCGTCCCGGAGCATCCTCTACGCTTCCTCCGGGGCGGACTGGAGGCGCGCCGCGGGCAAGGAAGCCGCGCGACTCAAGGTCCAGATCAACCAGCTGCGCCTAGGGCTTCGTACAGCCGGATGAGGTCGCGGGCGACGATCGGGAGGCTGTAGCGCAACTCGGCCCTCCGGCGACCCGCGGCGCCCATCTGCCGCGCCAAGCCGGGGTCGTCGAGCAGCCTCGTCACCTTGCGAGCGAGATCGCTCGCGAGGAGGGGCTCCGCGAGGAGCCCCTCCTTGCCGTCCTCGATCACTTCGCGGACCCCGGGGACGTCCGCGATCACGACGGGCAGGCCGGCCGCCATCGCCTCGGCGACCGCCAGCCCGAACCCCTCGAGGCGGTTCTGGGAGGGGAAGACGAACACCTCCCCCAGCGCGAGGTACCGGGGCAGGTCATCGTCCGAGACGCCCAAGCAGAATCGGACCCGGTCCGCCACCCCGATCCGGCGGCACAGCCCGACGAGGTCGGTCAGCCGAGGACCCGCCCCGATCACCACCAGGACCACGTCCCGGGGAAGCTCACGGAGCGACTGGAGGATGACGTCGACGCCCTTGTGCGGAACGAGCCGCCCGGTGAAGACGAGGACGCGCTTTCCCTCTACGCCGACCCGCTTACGCAGCTCGCCGGGATCGAGCCCGGGTCGGAACCGGTCGAGGTCGACGACCGAGGGGATGATCTCGAGGTCGCGGCCGCGAAGCATCGCAGAGGTTGTACCGTAACTGCGGGTGTGGACCACGATGCGTCGCACGCCGTTCAACGTCGGGCGAAGGAGCGTGCGCTGGTAGAGGCCGGCGAGCCCCCGGCCCAGGAGGCCGGAGAGGTAGAGGTCGCAGTGGTAGGTGAGGCACACCGGGACGCTCGACGACCCGAGCGCGAGGGTGGCGAAGAACGAGGTGAGCGGGGGCGGGTAGTGGAGATGGACGACGTCCGCCGGAACGCGTCGGAGCCGGGACCCCGTGCCGACATCGATCGGCGTGTTGAACGCGACCCCAAGGGTCCGGGTCCGGACGACCCGGTATCCTTCCATCTCCTCTTCGGCCGGGAGGTCGCTCCGGTAGCGGGACGTGACGACCGTGACCTCGTGGCCTTCGCGCGCGAACTCGCCCGCGAGGCTCCGAACATGGGACTCTACGCCTCCGGCATGCGGAAAGAAGAACGGCGAGACCTGAACGATCCGCACGGGCGGTGTCACCGGCCTTTCGGTCTTACGGCCATCGGCCGGCGCGGCCCAGGATCGTCACGCCGGAGCCGTGTCGCGGTGTCTCGCCGCGCCGGCGATCGGTGCCGCCTCCCGCGTCTGGAACATCGCGTCGGGCGAAAGGGCGGCGATCTCGATACCGTGCATGAGCTCCCCGAGCCCGGTGGAGACACGAGCGAGGACGGCGGGGTCGTCGTAATGGAGGGAAGCCTCGACGATCGCGCGAGCGACCTTGAGCGGCTGCTGGGCCTTGAAGATCCCGCTCCCGACGAACACTCCGTCGACCCCCAGGATCCTACAGAGGGCGGCGTCGGCGGGCGTCGCGATCCCGCCCGCGGCGAAGTTGACGACCGGTAGGCGCCCCAGGGTCCGGACCTCCTGGGCGACCGCCACGGAGACCCGTTCGTTCCTCGCCCACGCCGGTAGATCGCGCTTTGCGAGCTTCTTCACCTCCGCGACCTCGGAGGAGATCTGTCGGATGTGCCGGACCGCCTCGATCACGTTGCCCGTGCCGGCCTCCCCCTTCGTTCGGATCATCGCCGCGCCCTCCTCGATCCGGCGGAGCGCCTCGCCGAGGTTCCGAGCCCCGCAGACGAACGGCACCCGGAACGGCTTCTTGTCGACGTGGTGGAACGGGTCCGCGGGCGTCAGCACCTCCGATTCGTCGATCATGTCGACGCCGAGCGACTCCAGGATGCGGGCCTCGGCCGTGTGCCCGATCCGGCATTTCGCCATCACGGGGATGCTCACCCGGTCGCGGATCTCGCGGACCTTCTGCGGGTCCGCCATCCGCGCGACGCCGCCGGCCGACCGGATGTCCGCCGGCACGCGCTCGAGGGCCATCACGGCGACCGCGCCGGCTTCTTCCGCGATCGCGGCCTGATCGGCGGTCGTAACGTCCATGATGACGCCGCCCTGCTGCATTCGGGCGAACCCGCGCTTCAAGAGCTCGGTCCCGAAGCGGAGGTTCTCGATCGGTTCGGGCAACGGCAATCCCTCGGACCCGTAAGGACCGGCCGCAGTATAAGGCGGCGCTCCGCATCGGCGGACGAGACGTTTTATTTCGTCGGGACCTGAGGACTCCCGCAGGGGGAGCTCGGGACTGGCTGAGAGGACGAGGACCGCCTCGTCGACCCCAGGAACCTGCACGGGATAATGCCCGCGAAGGGAACGCAATGGGTGCGCTGAAGGACCTCTCCGCCGGTCACGCGGAGGGATGACGTCGGGCTCGGACCTTTTCGATAGGCTCCGCCCGGTCCGCCGGCCCGGCCGGTGGGGACGCGCGCTGGGACCGGTCGCGATCGCCACGGTCGTCGTCCTCGCCGGGCTGGGGATCTACGGATACGTCAGCTCCACCCTGGGCGGGACGACCCTCGTCATCTACACGTACCCGAGCCTGCTCGGGGGGGCGAGCTGCGGTGGTTCGTCGGCGTTCTCCTCGGTCTTCGGAGATTTCGCGAGCGCGCATCACGTGCGGGTCGTCGTCGAGTGTCCCGCCGGTACCCTCGTGAACACGCTCCTGGAGCAATCGGACGCCCCCGCGGCGGACCTCGTGATCGGGCTCGACGAGATCACGACGCCCCAAGCGGAGCAGCACCATCTTCTCGTGCCGTACGCTCCCCCCGAATTGGCCGACGTACCGTCGGCCCTGATCCCGGAGCTCTCCCCCGATCTCGCGGCGGTGCCGTACGAGTACGGGTACCTCTCGATCGACTACAGTTCCGCGTTCTTCAACGAGACCGGGGGCGCGGTCGCGTCCGCGACCCTTCCGGACCTCGTGAACAACACCAGCTGGGCCGACCAGCTCGTGGTCGAGGACCCGACGGTCGACATCACCGGGGAAGAGTTCCTCGTCTGGGAGATCGAGTACTACGAGAACGTCCTGCACCAGGATTGGACGATGTTCTGGAAGGACCCCCACGCTGGGCTTCTGCACCTCGCCCCCGATTGGGGAACGGCGTTCGGTCTGTTCATGGACGCCCCGGGCCAGAACCAGATGGTCGTGAGCTACTCGACCGATCCGGCCTACGCCACGTACTACGGCGAGGCGGGCGCGTTCAACTCGACCGGAAGCTGGTGGCACGGTACCCAGTACGCCTGGAAGACGATCTACGGCATCGGGATCGTGAACGGTACCCGCCATCTGGGACTGGACCAGGAGTTCGAGGAGTGGTTCCTCTCGGGGGCCGTCCAGTCTCAGATCCCGACGACCGAATGGGAGTACCCGGCGAACGAAACGGTCGCCCTGCCCCCTTCGTTCTCGAGCGCGATCCCGCCCAGCTCGATCGTCGCACTGAACGATGAGACGACTCCCGCGGCGATCGCCAACTCGCTCCCCGGGTGGATCGACGCCTGGATCTCCATCTCCTGAGGGGCCGGATGCGCTGGACCTACCTCGAGCTAGGGCTCGGCGCGGCAATCGTCGCGTTCGTCGGAATGTTCGCCATCGTCCCCGCCGGACAGCTGTTCGCTGCCTCGGTGCAGGAGGCGGGGGGCGCCTCGGGGATCGCTCGCGTCCTCGGCGACCCGGTCAACCAGCGCTCGCTCGAGAACTCCTTCCTCCAAGGCGGGCTCTCCGCGTCCCTCGCGGTCGCGGTGGGGTATCTCCCTGGAGTGTTCCTCGGTCGGTACCGCTGGCCGGGTCGGTCCGCCGTTCGCTCGCTCCTCCTCGTGCCGTTCCTCCTGCCCAGCCTAATCGTCGTGCTCGGAGTCCTCGACCTGTTCGGCCCCTCGGGCGTGGCGACCCGTGCCGTTCCAGCCCTCGCCGTCTTCGGCAACGGGCTCCCCGCGATCGTCGCGGCCAACCTCCTCTTCAACGTCCCGATTGTCGTCCTCCTCACGGCGACCGGGTGCGAAGCGAGCTCCTCCGACCTCGAGGAGACGGCCGCCTCGCTCGGGGGTTCGCCGGCACGCGTCTACCAGGATACGTGGGCGGGTCCGACCTGGGTCGGCGCGGCGGCCGGGGGCCTTCTCACGTTCGTCTTCTCGGCCCTCTCCTTCGCGCCCCCCCTACTTCTGTGCGGCGCGGGCTCTCAGCGATGCTACACTGTCGAAGCGCGGGTCTGGTCGCTCGAATCGACCCTCCTGCAGCCGGCTGATGCTGGGGTCCTCGCTCTCGTGCTGCTCGTCCTGTTCCTCGCTCCGGCGCTCGCCTACCTCGCTATGGTCCGCCGCATTCGCCCGTCGCCCGGGCTCCCGGCCTCGCGGTCCCTCCCGATCCCGTGGAGGAGCCCGGCGGTCTGGGCAATGGTCGCCACGACCGGGGCGGTGCTGCTGAGCGAGTCCGCCTTGCTCGCGGCTGTCCTCTACCGCTCGCTCGCTCCCCCCGGGGGAGGGGCGCTGGGGGCCTCCTGGGCCCGCCTCTTCTCCCCGGCGACGGGCGACCGGTTGGGGATCACCATCGCCGGGGCGGTCGGCAACACGCTCCTGTTCGCGGTTGGCGCGGCCGTCGTCACGCTCCTCGTCGGCATCGCGGGAGGGTTCGTTGCGTCGAGGCATCGGGGGTTCTCGCTCCCGCTAGGGCTCCTCCTCTTCGTCCCCCTTCTCCTCTCCCCGGTCGTCCTCGCCTTTGGGCTCGCCTCGCTCTGGAGGCCGTTCCTTGGCGGAGAAGCCAACGTCTGGTTGCTGATCGTGATCAGCCAGTCGATGCTCGCCCTCCCCCTCGCGCTGCAGAGCGTCGAGATCCCCCTCGCGGGCGTCCCTCGCGCCGCGGCCGAGGCCGCCGAGTCGTTGGGCGCGAGCCGATGGGGCGGGTTCGTCGACACGGAGCTCCCGAGGGTCCGGACGGGGATCCTGACGGCGTCGCTGTTCGCGATGGCGGTCGGCCTCGGCGAGTTCACGGCCACCTACTTCCTCGTGACCCCGACGTTCACGACCGTCCCGGTCGCCATCTATGACCTCACCTACGTCCGGCTCCTCCCGGAGGCCGACGCGGCCGCGGGCCTCCTCCTCGCCGTCAGCCTCGCCGTCTACGTCGTGATCGTCTTCGGGGGTCGACGTGTCGAGCTCTAGGCCGGTCCTCGAGGTCGACAACCTCTCCGCGGCGTGGAACGGAGTTCCCGCGCTCCGCGACGTCTCCTTCGAGGTCGGGGAGGGCGAGCTCCTCGCGCTCCTGGGTCCCAACGGAGCCGGGAAAACGACGCTCCTGAGGGCGATCGCCGGGTTCGAGCGCCCGGTCGGCGGCACCGTCCGACTGGACGGAGTCGACCTCGCGGCGACGCCTCCCTACCGGCGACGGATCGGTCTCCTGTTCCAGGATCCGGCCCTGTTCCCGCATCGGACGGTGTTCGAGAACGTCGCCTACGCCCCGCTCCTCCAGCGGCGAGCGGCGGACGACGTCCGCGCGGAGGTCGATCGCCTCGCCGCGCTCCTTTCGCTCGGGCGGCTCCTCGACCGACACCCGAACGAGCTCTCGGGAGGGGAGCGGCAGCGGACCGCGCTCGCCCGGACGCTCGCCGCCCGGCCCCGCCTCGTCCTGCTCGACGAACCGTTCGCTTCGGTCGACGTGGAGATCAAGTCGGACCTTCGGACGGAGTTCCGCGAGGCGCTCCGGGCGTCCGGGACCGCCGCGATCCACGTGACCCACGACCGCGAGGAGGGGCTCTTCCTCGGGGACCGCGTCGCCCTCTTGTTCGACGGGACCCTGGAATCGACCGCGGCGCCGGACGGATTGTTCCGCCACCCCGGCACCGCGCGGGCCGCACGGTTCCTCGGGTACAACGTCTTCCCCGCGCCCGGGGGCGCGCTCGCGGTCCACCCCGAGGACGTCCGCGTCCTCGCGGACGCGAACGGGGGACCGGCGTACCGGGTGGTCGCGCGGGGCACCACCGGCCGTCGATCGCTGACGGTCCTGAAGGGGCCGGCGGGCGAGAGGGTCGAGGCCTACGTCGATTCGCCGCTCGCTATCGGAGCTACGGTGCATCTCGGCTGGGAGCGCTACGAACCGGTCGCCGGATCCGCGCTCGGAGCGCCCGCGCCGCCCAAAGAGCCCAAGAAGTCCGCCTTGCTGCCCGGACGATGAGCGCCCCCGACCCGCTCAAGGTAACGGAGACGCTGCGGCTCGCGGACGGGGACGCGACGGTCTACCGCGTCGACCGCCTCCGGGGGGTCGACGCCGGCCGGTTCGCCCGTCGCCCCCGTACGCTCCAGCTGATCCTCGAGAACGTCGCCCGCCACTTCCGACCGGGCGGGCTCAAGATCGAGTCGCTGGTCTCGCTCGCGAACGGAGCCCCCCCTTCCGAATCAGTCGAGGTCCCGTACTACCCGGAGCGGGTGCTGTTGCAGGACTTCACCGGAATCCCCGTGGTCGTCGACCTCGCTACGCTTAGGGATGCGGCCGCACGACGCCATCTCCCCCCAGAACGCGTCAACCCGGTGGTGCCGGTCGACCTCGTCGTCGACCATTCCGTCCAGGTCGACAGCTACGGCACGGCGGGATCGCTCGCGATCAACCTCGACCGCGAGTACGAGCGCAACTCGGAGCGCTACCGCCTCCTCCGGTGGGCGAAGTCGTCGTTCTCCAACGTTCGGATCGTCCCCCCCGGGAACGGGATCTGCCACCAGGTCAACCTCGAGTACCTCGCGAGCGTCGTCGCGCTCGGGGGGGACGCCGGCGCCCCCGTCGCGTACCCGGACACCGTCATCGGGACCGATTCCCACACGACCATGGTCAACGGGCTCTCGGTCCTCGCATGGGGGGTCGGAGGGATCGAGGCCGAAGCCGTCATGCTGGGCGAGCCGTACTTCCTGACCCGGCCCGAGGTCGTGGGGGTAGAGCTCGCGGGGTCCCTCCCGGCGGGCACGACCGCGACCGACCTCGTGCTGACCGTCACCCGTCGGCTCCGTGAGAAGGGCGTGGTCGACCGGTTCGTGGAGTTCTTCGGACCGGGGGTCTCCACCCTCTCCGTACCCGACCGGGCGACCGTCTCCAACATGTGCCCCGAGTACGGGGCAACCTCCGCCCTCTTCCCGATCGATGATGCGACGATCGGATACCTTCGCGGCACGGGCCGGAGCCTAGCGGTCGTCGCCCGCGTCGAGGCGTACGCCCGGGCCCTGGGACTGTGGGGAGCCCCCGTGCGGGGCGCGATCGACTACGATGAGGTGGTATCGATCGACCTCGGTTCGGTCGTACCCACCGTCTCGGGACCCCGGAATCCGGAAGAGTCCGTCGCGTTGCCGGAGGCGCCCGCCACGTTCCGCCGAGCGCTCGCCGCGTACCGGGCGGTCCACCCGCGTGCGACCGATCCGGCGGTCGCCCATCCGTATCCTTCGGACGACCCTCTCCGCCCGTTCGACGGCGAGCTCGACCGGGCTCGACCCACATCCGGGGCCGGCCGGCCGTCGGACGTGGACGACGGGTCGATCGTGATTGCCGCGATCACGAGCTGCACGAACACCTCCAACCCGTCCGTCATGATCGGCGCTGGCCTGATCGCAAAGAAGGCCCGCGAGCTGGGGCTCTCCGTCCCTCCGTACGTGAAGACGTCGCTCGCCCCCGGTTCGAGGGTCGTCACCGACTACCTCGAGAAGGCGGGCCTCCTCCGAGAGCTCAGCGCGCTCGGGTTCGGCGTCGTCGGCTACGGATGCACGACCTGCATCGGCAACTCGGGACCCCTCGCACCCGAGGTCGGAGCCGCGGTCCAGGGCCGTGACCTCGTCGTCGCCGCGGTGCTCAGCGGCAACCGCAATTTCGAGGCCCGCATCCACAACCAGGTCCGCGCCAACTACCTCGCTTCGCCGATGCTCGTCGTGGCGTACGCGCTCGCCGGCCGGATCGACGTTGACCTCACGCGGGAACCGATCGGCCGGGGCTCGGACGGGACCTGGGTGCGGATGAAGGACCTTTGGCCGTCCGCGAAGGAGGTGGCGGACCTCGTCGCCACGAGCCTCAATCCCGGCATGTTCCGCGAGAAATACCGCGCGATCGAGGCCGGTGACGCTCACTGGGAGGCCCTCGACGTGCCTCCCGGGGTCCGCTACCCCTGGACTGAGGAGTCGACCTACCTCGCGGAGGCGCCGTACCTCGACCTGCCTCCGCCCCTCTTGCCTCGAGGACGGGAGATCGCTCGGGGGGCGCGAGCGCTGGCGGTCCTCGGTGACAAGGTCTCGACCGACCATATCTCGCCCGCCGGGGAGATTCCCGAGGCGTCGCCGGCCGGGGAGTACTTGCTCCGCCGCGGTGTCACTCCGCGCGACTTCAACACCTACGGGTCCCGTCGCGGCCACCACGAGGTGATGGTCCGGGCGACGTTCGCGAACGTCCGCTTGGGCAACGCCCTGGTCGCGCCCCGCGAGGGGGGTTTCACCGCCCACCAGCCATCGGGCGATGCGATGACGATCTTCGCCGCGGCCGAACGGTACCGACGGGACGGCGTGGCCCAGCTGATCCTGGCCGGCAAGAGCTACGGTCAGGGGAGCTCCCGCGACTGGGCGGCGAAGGGCCCGCGCCTTCTGGGAGTCGGAGCGGTGATCGCGGAGAGCTACGAGAGGATCCACCGCACGAACCTGGTGGAGATGGGGGTCCTGCCCCTGACGTTTCCGCGCGGCCAGGGGTGGCGCTCCTTGGGCCTCACGGGCCGGGAGTCGTTCGACCTTCGTCTTCCCAAGGACGGGGACCTCGTCCCACGAGGAACGGTGGAACTGAGCGCGATGGCGCCGGACGGTGCGGTGAAGACGATCGCGACCGTCCTCGAGATCCATTCCCCGACGGAGCTTGAGTACTATCGGTCCGGGGGCGTCCTTCCGTACGTGATGGGACATCGGTTCGCCCGGTGAGCCGACCGTCCGGCTCGGGGCAGTAGCCCGTTCCCGCGTGCACCGAGGCGCGTCGCAGTACGCGGGGTGCGATCGTTGCCGCCCACCGGATGGGGCCGGTTCCCGGTGGGGAGCGGGGGCCACGGGGACCGGGCCGGGCGGACGGGCAGGCCTTTCGTTCCTCCGGCGAAAAAACGAGGATACGCTCTTATACGCGACCCTTCGTCCTCGGACCGTATGACTGAGTGGTCTCGCGCTCGAAATCGGGCTTGGCTCTGGCCGATCGTCTTGGGAATCTCCGCCTTGATGCTCCTCCCCGTGGGTGGGCTGATCGCGTCGCACGGCAGCGGACCTGCCCCGGCACGTGCGGGAGCTTCGGCGGCAATCGCCACCAGCCCGTCAAGCGGCGCTTCGGAGTTCCTAGGTGCCCACCTTCCTGCCGGCATCCTCGGCTCACCGGTCGCCGGCTCTCTCGTTTCCTCCGCCCTAGCAAGCGCCTCCTCCTTTTCGTCCAAGTTCCCCGCCTTGCCTCTTGCCCATCCCGCTTCCTCCGGTGGTTCCGGCTCCGGCGGCACGAGCGCTGGCCCCGGTAGCTCCGTGAACGCGGCCTACATCGCGTCGGTGACCCACCCGGTCCTGGACGGGCAGGTACCGATCTCCTCCGCCTACCTTCCGGACCTTCCGATCCTCAACGACCACGCGTCCAGTCCCAGCCAGCTCATCAGCCCGACCTACACCGTTTCTCCCGCGCCGATGGGGATCGCCGATTACGGCGTCAGCTCGTCGGGAACGTACACCCTCTACACGCCGGACGTTCTCGGCACGGTGTCGTTGCAGGGGTACAACGCGTCCGCCGGACCCCTCTACGAGGACACCGGTGCCTACCTATGGAGCGGCCTGAGCCCGAACGCCGTCGTGACGCCTTGGCAGTCGGGGATCCAGCTCAACACGGTGGTCACGAACGTTTCGTACCCGGGATCCAACCAGGGCCAGTTCTGGACCCAGAACGTCGTCGACGTGTCGGGAGGCTCGTTCCAGCTGCTCGACAACGTCTGGAACTTCTCCGCTCCGTTGGCGACGATGATGCCGGGAACCCTGTACTCGTACAACGGCACGCTCGTCCCCAACGACTTCTACTACTCCTACGGACCCACGTTCCCGCTCGCGTTCCCCCTCACGATCCAGCTCTACAACAACGCGTCCAACAACTCCCAGAACCGCACGCAGGTCACGTTCGGCTACAACATCACCGCGGGAGCCCTGCACTTCTCGGGCATCTACGACACGGTCGTGTTCAACTCGATGCCGAACGTCGTCCAGCCTCTGCTCACGCCCGACTACCAGATCAACGGGACCAACTTCGCCCCGATCAGCCTCCTCGACGACGCGGAGCTGATCTTCGGAGGTCCGGGAGCGGGTTCGAACGCGGTCATCAACGCCCTCAACGGATCGCTCTCCTTGTCCTACCTCGAGGGCAGTTCGTGGATCGCTCCTCCGGCGACGTACGATTACGGTGCCGACACCGGGGAGAGCTCGATCGGGATCGCCAGCAGCTGGACCGGAACGACGGAGAACGTCACGCAGGGTCCGTCGATCCTCTACGGACTGTGGAACACCACGGGGGGAGCGGCCTCCGGCAGCATGCCCTTCGTGGGCCACCTTCAGCCGACGTACGGGTTCGCCTTCATCGGTCTCGCCGGGACCAACACGACGAACCTCAGTTACGCGCCGTCCGAGCCGAACGGCACCGTGGAAACGTGGCTTCCGCCATCGGTCGGCGCCGTGTCGACCTACAACGTCACGGCGTTCGCCGACGGCTTCGCCGAGCTGAACGCGAGCTTCTCGGGGCGCCAGACGGACTTCGACCTCGGCATGTCCGCGGCGTTCGGCACGTGGAACGCGCCGCTCTACATGAACGGGCCCGACCAGGCCGCTAGCCTCGCGCTGAACGCCACCGGCTCGTCGGGGCTGCCCTACACGTTCAACAATCTCTCGGTCGACGTCAACCTGACGTTCAACCACCTCAACCACTTCAACTACTCCGAGTTCGACCTCGTCTGGGCGAACGGCGTCTCGGCACCGATCGACGTGACCAACGTGACCCAGGGACCCGACTCCCCGAGCGGCGCCACGCTCTACGCCCAGGACAACGCGAGCGCGCCGTACATCGACCTGCCCGGCTTTGGCGACGAGATCGCGGTGTGGAGCGGCGCGAACGATGTGTTCGCTAACCTCACCCTCGCGGCGTGGACGAACAACCCGTTCGGCCTCCCGACGGGGGGCGCGGTCTCGCTGTGGAACACGACCGACGCGGTCGCGTTCAACATCACGAGCGCCTTCACGTCCTTCGGAATCTGGGCAGCGGACTCTCCCGGGGTCTCGGTCATCAACTCCACCGCCGTGCTGGGCGGCATCGCCCTGACCGTCCTCGCGTCCCCGTTCGCCTTCGCGTACGGCCTGTCGGCGTACTTCTCCGCGTTCTCGGGGGCGCCCGCCGTGGACGTGGTCGACATGGGTGGTACGAACGGCGAGTTCGTCGAGCTCAACGCGACGCATTTCGCGGAAGGGTTCCAATCGCTCTGGGCGAACCGGACGGTCCTCCTCAACGTCACCGCGATCGACGACTCGGTCGGTGCCTCCCTCACGTACGGGGTGGACACGTTCGCCACCGGCATCGTGGCGAGCGGCTTCTCGTCCGGCATCGAGGGTCAGTATACGGTCAACACGACCGTCGAGGACGTATCGGCCGTCGGATCGTCCTCCCCCGGCGTCGGCTTCTTCGTCGCCTGGAACACGAGCGTCACCGGCGTCTACGTGAACGGCTCCGAGGGGGTCGTGCTCGTGGACGCGTTCGCGTCCTCGGTGTCTGACGTTACGGCGGTGAACCAGTCGCTCGGCGTCCTGGTCGAAAGCGCGCAGCAGCCCGTGAGCGTGAACCTTGTCTCGGCGAACTTCAGCATCGGCGTGGTCCTGGCGTTCGGTTTCCAGCCCTCGACCGTCACCAACGTGATCGCTTCCGACGGCGCTCAAGGGGTCGTCCTCTTCGAGGTCTTCGGCGTCCAGGTCTCTTTCGTCGGAGCGGAGAGCAACTCGGTCGGAGTGAACATCACCGCCTCCGGCGACGTCTCGGTCTCCAACGTCGCCGCGAGCGACGGAGCCATGGGGGTTGAGATCGACCCCTCGCAGTATGTCACCGTGAGCAACGTCTCCGCCGAGTTCGGGTCGTTCGGTGTCCTCGCGATGAACACGACCTTCCTCTGGGTCAACAACACCTCGGCGTCGTACGGCTCGTTCGGAGTCGCGATGGAGTTCGGCAACTGGTCGTGGATCACCAACACGAGTGCGTTCTCTTCCTCGCTCGGCGTCGGGATCGCCGCCTCGAACGACTCCTGGGTCAACTGGACGATGGCGTCGGAGTTCTCCATCGGAGTTCTGGCCGAGTTCAGCAGCTGGATCCACGTCCTCGGGGTCACCGCGACCGACACGACGTACGGCACCCCCTGGTCGAACGAGTTCGAAGGATTCTATCCGGTCTCCGCCGTCCTCACGATCGGCGACAGCCGGACGACGGTCGAGAACGTCGTGGCCACTCTCTACCCCGCCGGACTCTTCGACAACGGCTCGACCGACCTCAACGTTCAGTCCCTGAACGCGAGCGGGGGCGATTACGGCGTCCTGCTCAACGGGACGTTCGGGAGCACGTTCTCGGGGATCGGCGCCCTCGATGACCAGGTCGGGGTCCAGATGAACCTGGGCGCGTCGTTCAACCTGATCACCGCCAGCTCCTTCGTGGGCTCGGCGAGCTACGGGGTCGACATCGAGAGCGGGTTCCACAACTACGTCTACCTCAACAACTTCGTCGGCAACAACGGCGCGACGGCGACGTACAGCGCCGCGCACATCCAGGCGTTCAGCGGTTCGTCGAGCAACGTCTTCAACAGCTCGAGCGAGGTCGGCAACTACTGGGCGGACTGGCATTCGTACACGAACGGGGTCCTCAACCCCTACTACGTTTCGAACGGCGCCTGGGACTACCACCCGATCGGCCCCACGCACCTGACGTCCGCCACCTACACCGTCTCGTTCGCCGAGAGCGGGCTCGCCCCCGCCACCTCCTGGTCCGTCTGGTTCAACGGCGTCGAGGCGTCCAGCAGCGGCTCGACGATCACGTTCTCCATCGTCGGAGGGACGTACGCCTACTCGGTCGTCAACCCCACGAACTACGCGGCCTCGCCGTCGAGCGGCTCGGTCGCCGTCGCGGGGAACTACACGGTTCCGATCGTGTTCTCCTCGACGATCGTCCCGACCTACACGGTCTACGTCAACGAGACCGGGCTCACGGGTTCGCCGACATGGACGGCGATCTTCAACGGCGTCCAGAAGTCGACGGACACGGGCTCGCTCGCGTTCACGGTGCCCGCGGGTACGTACTCGTACCAGATCGTCTCGCTGGCGGGCTACTCCGCCTCGCCGTCGACCGGAACGCTGACGGTGGGAGGGAACTACACGGTCTGGGTCGCGTTCACTTCGACGATCGCTCCGACCTACACGGTCTACGTCAACGAGACCGGGCTCACGGGTTCGCCGACATGGACGGCGATCTTCAACGGCGTTGAGAAGTCGACGGACACGGGCTCGCTCGCGTTCACGGTGCCCGCGGGGACGTACTCGTACCAGATCGTCTCGCTGGCGGACTACACGGTCTCCCCGTCGACCGGCACGCTGACCGTGGGAGGCAACTACACGCTGTGGGTCGCGTTCACGACGACGATCGCGCCGCCGCCCCCGACGTACACGGTCTACGTCAACGAGACCGGACTCACGGGTTCGCCCACGTGGACGGCGATCTTCAACGGCGTTGAGAAGTCGACGGACACGGGCTCGCTCGCGTTCACGGTGCCCGCAGGGACATACTCGTACCAGATCGTCTCGCTGGCGAACTACACGGTCTCCCCGTCGACCGGCACGCTGACCGTGGGAGGCAACTACACGCTGTGGGTCGCGTTCACTTCGACGATCGCTCCGACGTACACGGTCTACGTGAACGAGACCGGGCTCACGGGTTCGCCGACATGGACGGCGATCTTCAACGGCGTTGAGAAGTCGACGGACACGGGCTCGCTCGCGTTCACGGTGCCCGCGGG
>Ga0187815_10000001_pt1 | contig 158486 bp, 136 predicted proteins | sample NC_S_5_FD_132962 | JGI IMG/M metagenome (GOLD analysis project Ga0187815, IMG submission 132962) | Wetland sediment microbial communities from Neuse River Estuary, North Carolina, USA - ASW-S_5 | ecosystem: Environmental > Aquatic > Freshwater > Wetlands > Sediment | place: USA: North... | reverse complement strand
GGGCCTGGAGGATGCCCCGGCAGGCTGGGGCCGCATCGAGTCGGGCCTCTAGACCGCAACGACCTGCCCCCGGGCTGTGGTCTCTCCACCGACGGAGACGGTCACTTCGACGACCACCTTTCTCCCAGCGATCGAGTTTACGCGGCCGACGAGCAGGAGCTCCGGCCCGAGGGGCGTGGGCCGAACGTAGTCGACCCGGAGCGAGGCGGTGACGAACCGATGGGCCGGCAGGGTGTCCATCCCGCGCTTTTCCGCACGATAAGCGGCCGCCGCGGCGGTTCCGGTCGCGTGGCAGTCGATTAAGGAGGCGATTAGACCTCCGTTCACGAACCCGGGCAAGGCCGTGTGGAACGGCTGCGGCGTGAACCGCGCTTCGCTTGTATCCCCGCTCCAAAAGCTACGGAGTCGGTGGCCGTGTTCGTTCAGTCGCCCGCAGCCGAAGCAGTGGGCTAGCTCGTCGGGGTAGTAGTCCTGGAACGCCTTCATGGCCTGAGACCGAGGGGAGGCTTCCGTGATGAGCTGTTCGCGCGCGGGACGGATTGGATTGGCCAACTGGCCCACTTCAGCCGTTCGCACCAATCCTGTCCGCGACCGGCCATCGGCCCGGGTGCGGCTTGGGAAGGTCGGACCGATCGATACGAATCCACCCATACTGCAGGCCAGGGAGCATCGAAAACCCCGTGGGATCCGCAGGGTTGCAGTTCCGGTTTCCACTCCGCAGGTATGGCTTAAATGGTCCCTCCGGACATAAACGGACATGAAACAGATACACATCTGGCCGAACCACATCCGCGTCCCCCACCTCGACCTCGTCCTGATCAGGCCGAAGGAGGAGCCGCTCGCGAGAAGCCTGAACTCCCTTGCCCGGCTCGGCCTCGACACGAGACCTGACAACGTAGAGCTGCACGCCGGGGTCGAACTCAACTGATTCACGCCTTCCCCGCAAGGTCGAACCCACTCCCCCAGCATTCCAGGGTCGGGCGACCGACGATTCGCTCGACACGAATCACGAGGAGATCGCCCGCGATGCACCCCACCCGGTCTCTTCCGTACCGGTGACCGACCGTCGGTCACCGACCTCGCCGGGAACTCCTATCCCACCTCGCGTCCTCGCCCACGGCTCGACGATGGATCCAGCGCCGACCGCGGTCAGTATCCCTGCCGGCAGCGTGCGACTCTACGGGGACCTCGTCCCCGCCCGGGCAGGAAGAGGAACGGTCATCTTTGCCCACGGGAGCGGCAGCGGACGCCGAAGCCCACGCAACCGCCAGGTAGCGTCCCACCTCAGCCGTCGCGGCCTCGGTACGCTCCTTCTCGACCTTCTCGCGGAGCCCGAAGCCCGTGACGACGAGCTCACCGCGGACTATCGTTTCAACATCCCTCTCCTCACCGAGCGCCTTCTCGCCGCGACCGACTGGCTCACCGGCCGGGCCGAGGCGATGGGGACTCGGGTCGGGTACTTTGGCGCGAGCACCGGGGGCGCGGTGGCGATGATCGCCGCGGCGCGTCGGCCCGAGGTCGTAGGCGCGATCGTCTTGCGGGGAGCACGAAGCGACCTGGGTGATTCCGAGGCCGCGCGCATACGCTGTCCGACGTTGATCGTTGTCGGAGGGAACGATGACCCCATACGAACGGCGAACGAGCAAACGTTGCGGCTCCTGCGATGCGAAAAGGAGTTCGCTGTCATCACGGGCGCCTCCCACCTCTTTGAAGAGCGGGGCGCGCTCGAGCAGGTGGCCCGACTGACGGCGGATTGGTTTGACCGCTACCTTGACACGGCATCAAAGTAATCGGCGCAACGGGCTGGTCGTCAGGCGACCGAGCGGCCCCGGTCCTTCGGAGAGAGGGAGACGGTCCGGGAGCTCGAACGGGGGGGAACGATCCCAGCCCAACAGCGCCCGGGTCGTTGGCATCCTCATGAGCTGACTCGCGGTGCCCGCGAAGAGGGCTGGTCATGAAATGGGTGACTCGAGAGAAGGCAAGGGTAGACCGGATTGCCTGCCCCTGGCTGATTCGAAAGTTCGTCGACCCCGCAGCGGAATTCCTGTACGTTCCGAAAGAGCGCGTGATGGAGGAGGCCGTACGGCAGGGGGCAATCCCCTTCGACACGCCGGGAGCGGATCTTCACCACTTCAAGGAAGGGGAGAGGGAGTTCGTGAGCTTCGACGCCATCATTCGTAGGTATCACCTGAACGACCCTCCCTTGCTCGAGCTCGCGAAGATCGTACGCGTCGCGGACGGAGGCTCCGGTTGGGAGGCCGAAGCGGCGGGACTCGAGGCCGCCGCCACCGGATTCCGATTCCTCTCCAAGGACGACCTTGAGAATCAACGCCTCCAGTTCCCTCTCTACGATGCCCTCTACGCCTACTGCCAGTGGAAGGTAGAGCAGGGAGGCAGGCTCGAGCACTTCGGTGGCCGACCGCCGGCGCCCTAACGCCAGGGACCCTGCCTGTCCGCCCACCGGAGTCCGAAGGCAGGGGACGAGCCGCGAACGAGGGACCTCGGGGCGATGACGACGACCGTCTCCCTGGACCCGCGCGCGCGTAGATCGCGACGTGACCGCACCCTGCTGATGGGTACCCGTACCGCCCGGGGGTTCGGCGCCGGCGCCCTCTCGATCGTCATCGCACTCGACCTCGCTGCGGTCGGTTACTCATCGTTCGATATCGGACTCCTCCTCGGCCTCGCCCTGGGGGGAGCGGCCGCCTGGGCCCTCGCGGTCCCTCGGATCGAACTGCGCTGGCGCCGCCGGTCGGTGTTCGTGCTCTCGGCGGGCGCGTTCGCCGTCGGCGGTACGCTACTTTGGGCCGATGTCGCGAACTCGGCCGTGCTGCTCGGGGCGCTCCTTCTCGGAGGGATCGTCGCGGGGGGCGCCGACGTGAGTCCTCTCGGGGCGCTCGAACAGGCTGCCCTCGCGGGCACGGCCACGGATCGCGAGAGAACTCAGACCTACTCCATCTACAATCTCCTCGGTTACGTGGGGGTAGCGTTGGGGGCGCTTGCCGCCGGCCCGCTCACGGCGGTGCGAGGTCCGACCTTGTCCGGCCTACCGTCGGGCCCGCACGACGTAACGTTCCTCTTCTACGGCCTCCTCGGGCTCGCACTGGTGGGAGGGTATCGGGGTCTATCGCTCGAGGTCGATCAAGGAGCGACCGGCAGGCCGTCGCCCCTCTCCCCCTCCAGCCGGTCGATCGTCTACTCGCTCTCGGCGCTGTTCTCCGTCGATGCGTTCGCCGGGGGGCTCATCGTGAACAGCCTGGTGGTCTACTATTTCTCGACCCGATTCCATCCGGGGATCAACGACCTCGGCCTCGTCTTCTTCCTCAGCAATCTCGCCGCCGGACTTTCGCTCGTCCTGGCCGCACCTCTCGCCCGCCGGTTCGGTCTCGTCAACACGATGGTCTTCAGCCACATCCCGTCGAACGTATTCCTCATCCTCGTCGTCTTCGCCCCATCGTTCCTGATCGCGTCGGCGCTCTGGGTCGCTCGAGCCACGCTCTCCCAGATGGACGTACCCACGCGCCAATCGTATACCCAAGCGGTGGTGCCCACCGAGGACCGCGCCGCCGCGGCAGGCTACACGACCGCTGCCCGAAGCTGCCAGGCGTTCGGTGCGCCCGTCGCGGGGTCGTTCCTCGCGGCCGGCGGTCCTTGGGTCGCAGCCCCGTTCGCCCTCGCGGGATCGGTCAAGATCGGCTATGACGTGGCCGTTTACGCCCGGTTCCGGAGGCACCGACCCCCCGAGGAGCGGGGGTGAAACGGGGTGACCGCTGCCGGCCTCGCCTCGTGAGCGCTGGGCCGCCAAGCATCGAGGATACGCGGGAATCGATGAGCCTGCGGTGGAACGACGCTCGCAGCACCCAGGACCGGCCGGACCTTCGCCAAACTCGTGAGGGATTCCCCGCGCCGGCGCCATCCGGGATCGGCTCCAATCCGTTAGCGAGGTCGGGGGAATCGGTTGGAGATGGCAGGGCTCGGGGCCGTGCGTACCCCGCAAAGGGCGGGATGTGTTGGTCGCTCGCCTGGAGCGATCCCACGCTCCGTCAGGGCCGAGGGCTTACGATCGACACGAAGGGCAGGATCGAATCCGTAGGGGACCCGTTCTCTGTCCGTCCCGAACTCTCGGAAGAGGGCGTTGGAACGTGCCGCAGGGATCTTATCGAGAGCCGCGTGGCGGCCAGATCCACCGACCGAGGCGTGCCTAACGTCGAGCCGGGGGCCGTACCACGAGGACCGCGACGCGCGCGTGATGGATGACGGCGTCCGAGACGCTTCCCAGAAGAAGGCGGGGCGCGGCGGATCGACCCCGGGAACCCATCACCACCAGATCGACGTGCTCTCCGCTCGCGAAGGTGAGGATCGCCTCGGCCGGATGGTCCTCGAGCAGCTCCCCTCGAACGTTCGTGACCCCCCGCGCCTTTGCCGTCTCGACCGCCTGACCGAGAATGTCGCCCAGCGCCTTCCGGTCGGCCTCTCCCGGTGGCTCCGGAGGTATCATCGGGCCTACGGACCACAGGATAGGGGGCTGGTAGACGGTGACGATCGTAAGACGGGACGACCAACTTCGGGCCAAGTCGATAGCACGGTCCAAGGCGAGCCGGGCTTCCGAGGATCCGTCGTAGGCCACCAGGATGTGCTGGAACGGTTCGCTCATTGCCAGCGACCTTCGAACCCCTCTCTATCGATCCACGAATCCGGTCGATCGAGGACTGCATCATGAGCTCTTGTAGCTTGCTTCGTGACCCGTCCGTGCGGGGTCCGGCACGGCCCTCGCGCCGTCGCGTATTCCGTTCGAGGGTCCCGAAAGCGTTTCCAGAAGTACCTGGGGGGACGAACTTCATCCTGGCCTTCTCGACGCCGTGCTGCGTTCACCGGATGCGTGGCCGAACGAACGAAGGCGTGTTCTCTTGAACGCAACATTTCGGAGGCAGGGGTCTCGAGCGGCGTGGCCTAAGCGGGATTCGGGTCACACCCCCGACCGGGCCCATTCGAAGGCTAGCCGAAGATTCTGGCGAGGCCGGGCCGGGTTCGATTACCGAGGGGCAGAGCTCACGCTCACCGGAGCCATGACCTTCCTGGGATGAGCGAACCGATCGGTCGGGGAGCTCCGCCATCGGGACCCCTCCGATTCGTCATTCAGAAGCATTGGGCGAGGTCCCTTCACTACGACTTCCGGCTCGAGATCGCCGGCCGCCTCGTCTCGTGGGCGGTCCCGAAGGGACCCACGCGGGACGCCGCGGTCAAGCGACTTGCCGTTAGGATGCCCGACCACCCCCTCGACTACGCTCTCTTTGAGGGACCGATTCCGCCGGGCCAGTACGGGGCCGGCCTCGTGATGATTTGGGACACCGGCGAATACGAACCTCTTCTCCCCGCGCGGGTCTCGCCCGATCATTGGTTGGACCGAGGGTACCTCCGGTTCATCCTCCACGGGACGAAGCTCCACGGCCTGTGGGAACTGCTCCGGTTGCGCAATCCCCGCACGCGAGGCGAGAACTGGCTCTGGGTGAAGATCCGCGACCGGTTCACCCAGCCGGGATACTCTCCGGACGACGAGCCGAACTCGGCATTGTCCGGTAGGACCGCCGAGGAGCTGAGGTTAGGCGAATCGGTAGAGATGCTCCCGCCCCATCCGCGGCCGTTGGAAGCGTGGGGAGGAGCCTGCGCTTCGAGTTCGTTCGACTCGGTCGAGTAACGTGGCCGGCACGAGAGGAGCCGTACCCCACCGTGCGGGCGCGCGCACGCAGTGTAAGCCGCGTCCCCTCTGAATCGCATCGGGCCAACCGGGGCCCTTGACGATGCTTTCGACAGGACGAGACCATAAGGTCTCCACATCCCCGGAGGAGGGGCAGCGCTGAGAGGAGAATCCCGGGAGCCGCTCTCCTGAGACCTGCGTCCGGGGTGACTCACCGGGAAGCGACCGTTCGGCGAGGTCACCCCCCGGGGGATCGACCAGCTACCTCCCGATCGACAACGGGCGACCCTGGCGGGTTTTTCGGACCGGAACAACCTTGCGACGGTGGCTCCCCCGGGGTCGCAGAGCCAAGCCCCGTTGGCATCGATCCCAGGAACGGAGGAAGGCATCGGTGCGGGCTCGCCGACTTAACTAGGAGCCCGTCCTTCTCGGAGATAGGGAGCAGAACCGGAGGGGAGTAGGGCCGGATCATGGGCGAGATGAATCCGGTCAGCCGGTACTTCGTCAATTTCTCAACGACCCGTCGGGCAGTCCACGTCCTGAACGCACTGGAAACGGGATTCCGTCTTCCCCCTTCGAGTCGCGTACTCGAACTGGGGGCCGGGCGGGGAGGGCTATCGGCGCTACTCCAGGAAAGGTATCGCCCCAGCCACCTGACCGTCACCGACTTCGATCCGCATCAAGTCGACGCAGCCCGACGGTACCTTACTCAGCGATTCGGTTCCCTGCCGTCGACCATCGAACTCCGTCAGGCGGACGCGAAGGCATTGCCGTTCGATGACCGGGCTTTCGACTGCGTTTTCGCGATCATGATGCTGCATCATGTCGAGGATCACCACTCGGAGTACCTCCTGCGACCGATCGCTTTGAAGGAGATACGACGGGTTCTTTCGACCGGAGGAAACCTGGTGTACATGGACTTCTCGCGCACCGAAGAGCTGCGCGGGACCCTCTCCGAGCTGGGTTTCACCTGCCTCTTTCGGAGACGGCGTTGGCCGCGACGCGAGCTCGCGGTGTTCCGATCGTCGTTCTAGGCCCTCCGCTTGGGGAGCTCGGCGATCCCACGGTTCCACAGCCTTCGGGAAACGTTGGCTCGCGCCATTCTCTCGGGTCAACGCCGGATGGGCCGAACTCCAACCCAGCCGTCGCATTGCCCGCCCGCGCGTTGCGTGGGAGCGCCGACATTCGAACCCGGCGCGCACCGCCCGACCAAGGGATGTTCGAAGCCGAGATTCGCCCCCTCACCGCCCACCTTCCGTCGCAACAGCGACAACTTCCACCTCTCAGCGGGAGGCGGTGACGACTCTCACGACAAGGGGAACCCTCACCCACTCTCCGTCGTAGAACCGGCGGAAGCCTTCGGCGATCTCCTTCCAGGCCCGCGACCGGGACTCGTCGGAGAGGGCGTCGATCAGCGGGCGTTGGTAGACCGCCCCGGCCGCCCAGGCATCTCGAACTTCCTCCGGCGTCCCCTTCCGCATCCATCTCAGGTTCCGGATCCGGCCCTCGACGTTCTCGAATCGGGCCGTGGTCAGCGCCGCCTCCAGGCTACCGGGGGGCGCGAAGCGGAACTGAACCGCACGGTCGCGGGGTAGTTCGGAGACACCCTGCGTTCGGAGGAGCACCCCGACCGTGAGCTGGAAGTACGGCTGGTCGAACGGCCCCCAAACCATGACCGCGAGACGACCGCCGGGTCTCAGGACCCGGTGTACCTCCCTCAGGGCCCGGGGCAGGTCCTGGAAGAACATGAAGCCGAATCGACTCACCGCTCGGTCGAACGTTGCCTCCGGAAACGGCAACGCCTCTGCGTTCGCCGACAGGAACGTCACATTGGTGAGGCGAGCGCTCTCGGCTCGCTCACGAGCCACGCTCAGGGCACCTTCCGACAGATCGATACCGGTGACGTCCCCTCCCGGTGTCACTCGGGAAGCTATCTCGAGCGTTGGATCGCCGGGGCCGCAGGCGATATCGAGCACGCGGTGGCCGGGACCGATTTCGGCGGCCTCCAGTAGGGCGATGGTTTCCTCGATCGAAGCGGCCGAGTTCTGAGCAGCGTGGGTCCGGAGGACCGAGGTGCGTTCTTCGCTGGTCCAGATCGCGGGATCGAGGGCGCCGGGCTCAGGCTGCGGGAGCTTCATCCTCGGTTGGGGAGCGCGAAGGGTACGGGCCTTTCAAGATGTTTCCGGCCCGCGTCGTCCACCCGCTCGAAGAGCCCCTCATGCGCGCTCGCTCGCCAGTGCCATCGAGCCCGGCGGCGCCGGGGCGATCGAGCCTGCCGGGGGAGGTCGAGCGCGGACTTGGAGCCTGGCTATCCGGTCGAATCGTGTTATCTAACGCCGAGAGCTGGCGAGTCGCGTGTACTTGAGCTACTTCGGTCTGCGGGTCCGGGACCTTCCTCGCTCGATCGACTTCTACACTCGACATTTCGGGCTTCGACCGATCGAGGGCACGGTGCTCCCTCGTTCGCCACCGAAAGACCAGACCGCCGTTCTGCTGATCGATCCTGTATCGGGCCAACGGTTGGAACTGAACTACTATCCCGAAGGGAACCCGTACTCGGTCCCCTATGTCCCGGGAGAGGGGCTGGACCACCTCGCGTTCCGGGTCGATAATCTTGCACGTTTCCTTGAATCGCTCCGAAAGGACGGTATTCTTGCGGAGAAGATGGCACACTACGCGGGTCCGATGATGACGGGCGCAACGTTCAGGGTCGCCTACATCCGAGACCCCGACGGAAACCAGATCGAGCTCTTCGACACGACGAACGCAGGGAAGACCACCTACCAGCGCGACCGGTACTGAACCCGCGAGCGAACGCCCCTTCCATGACAGTGCGTGTCGGTGTCGCCTTCGCTCTGCCGGCGTTTGAGGTTCTACTCCACGGCGTCGGTGCCCTCACGACGGTACGCCAGGAAGAACGACGGGATCGACCAGTATCGAGGGGAAGCGGTTCAGGGAATCGTCGCCAGGTCCTCTAACAGCATCCGACGATCGTCCCGGTCGCGCACGCCGCTACCGATGCGGCGGGCCTCTCGCACGTTCCGGTCCCGCGAACGGCGGTTTCCGGCTACGGCGGAAGCCCGCGCGAGAGCTTCGTAAGCGTACGCGAGGTAGAAGCGGCCCAATCCATAGCGCCGGGCGATGTCCAAGGAGCGATGGGCGTGATACAGGGCGGGCTCGGTTCGTCCGAGAGTCGCGTAGACTCGGGAAAGCTGCCATTCGCCGATCGAACGGTTGCGGGGTGTACCCGCGTGCCCCCAGTGGAAGCGCGAAGCGTGGGCTGCGTGGAGCATTTCGTCATCCTCCTCCGGGCTGCGGTCCTTCCGGTCGAGGAGCGTCCATGTGTAGTTGAACAGGTCGCCACCAATCTTCCGGTGCTGGGCACGGGTCAGCAGCTCGCTCTTTCGGGACACGGGATGGCCAGACGAGAGACTCGGATAATCCATCTCCCCCTTGCGTGCCTCAGGGGTGCCGCGTGACCGGTGGGCGGTGACCTGAGGTTCCCAGCGAACTCGCACCGTGCGGTAACCGCCGACACCCACCGTGGTGAAGGATCGAGGCGGCTCGTTCGACAACGATCCCATCTTTCGGCCCGGGGGGCCGCCGAGCTAAAGAGGATAGGGCAAACTCGCTAGCAACCCGACTACCGTTACTCACGGGTCCCGGAGTGTGTAGCTTGGCGCGTGAGATTCGAACGGACGTCAGGATCCGGGCGTCGCAAGGGCAGGTCTGGCGAGTGCTGACGGATTTCCCGAGCTACCCGTCCTGGAATCCCTTCATCCGGGAGATCTCCGGAACGGCCACTCCCGGAGCCAAGCTGACGATCCGGTTGCAAGGGTTCGGGAGATCCACGACACGATTCCGGCCCCGAGTCCTGGCAGCGCGGGAACCGCAGGAACTGCGGTGGCTCGGCCGACTCGGAATCCCGGGACTCTTCGACGGGGAGCATTCGTTCACCATGGAACCGACGGAGGGGGGCGGGGTCGTGTTCACTCAAGGGGAGACCTTCCGAGGGGTTCTCGTGCCCTTCTTCTGGCGCGCCTTGGAGCCGCAAACGAGAGTCATGTTCGGTCGAATGAACCACGCGCTTCGGTCGCGAGTCGAGGCCGTCGCCCTGTAGCGATCCCTGGCGCCCGTACCACGGGAAGGCCGGGCGGGGCGGCAAGGGCAGGTCATTGGCCGGGACCGAGAGCTTCGCGCCGCCCTCGCGACCGAGCGCCCTCGATCCAGCGCGGACCGACGACGAAGCCTGGGGGTCTAGCACGTCTCGCATCTCGCGGAGGTCCCGGGCCCGCGTTCGCCAGGGGCCGAGGCGTCGTCGGGGTCCCTTCAATGACCGGGGTGCCGAGGGGCTTCGGACCTCGGCGAACTCGTTGATCTTCGCAGTACCGTCGCCTGCTCCCTCGATGACGCTGGAGATTGAGAGGCCAGCAAACGGGTCGGAACGTTCGAGCGAGGACTCTCGCATGTTGCGGGGACGGGCGCGGACCACGGCTTTCGGGCCCGCCCTCGCGATTTGGGTAGTCTTCGCCAATCGTGCGTGGGTCGATTACCTTGTCAACGAACCGGAGTCACGCAACCGCTATCTGGAGGGCGGGGTGCGAGAAGAGGACCATGAACACGGAGCCTGCCGACCACCTTTCGTCCCTCGAGACGGAGATCGTCACCCGCCTGTTCGAAGCGTTCCCTGGGAAGGCGGCGGAGCTCGGTCTGCACCAGTACGATGGCCGCCTTCCTGACCTTTCCACCGAGAGCACCGGTCGGTTGACCGCCGATGCGAAGGCGCTCCTCCGTCGACTGGAGAAGATCCCGGAGCGCGACCTTACCACGCCGCGCCGGCTGGACCGCAACCTTCTGCGGCTGCTCCTCGAGGCGACGATCTACGAGATCGACTCCGTGCGGGAGTACGACCGCAATCCAATGAACTACCTGTTCCAACCGTTCCTGACGAACTACATGGTTCGCGACTACGCCCCGGTCGCCGATCGGGTGGCCGCGATCGCTCGGATCCTGACCGCGTACCCGTCGATGCTCGACGCCGCGAAGCACCGTCTGGAGCCGATCCTGCCTCGCCCTTTCGTCACCCTCTCGATTCAGATGGCCTCCGGACTGCCCTCCCACTTCGAGGAGGGCGAGTCGTTCGCGGCCAGCGCCTCTGCCTCGCTGCGGGACGACGTGCATACGGCACGGCGGGCCGCGGACGACGCGGTCCGGTCGTTCGCCGAATGGCTGCGCGAGGAAAGGCTTCCCCAGTCCAACGACGCTTTCGCCCTTGGAACCGAGCGGTTCCAGCGCCTCCTCTGGGTCCGGGAAGGGCTCACGATGCCCGTCACCGAACTATTGGATCGCGGTCGGGCGGACCTCAAACGAAACCAGGACCGATTGGGGGAGATCGCCCGACGGGAGGGCGTTTCGGTCGACCGCGTCGTTGCTCGCCAGTACGAGCACCACCCCACGCCGGCGGAGCTCCTCACGCTCGTGCGCCGCCTCACGGACGAAATCCGCGAGTTCGTCCGACGGCAGGACCTGGTGACCATCCCTGAGCCGGAGATCTGCCACGTGCGGGAGACCCCGCCGTTCGCCCGCGATCTCTGGACGGCCGCGTGCAACGGCCCCGGCCCTTTCGAGAAGGCCGTGGACGGAATCTACTGGGTGACCCCCGTGGATCCCGCTTGGCGACCCGAGCAGGCCGAAGAGTGGATGCGCACGCTCAACCACGCCATGCTGAAGAACACGACCATCCACGAGGTCTGGCCGGGGCACTATCTGCAGTCGCTTCATTTCCGAACGACCGGCCAGACCCTCGCGCGAAAGGTGTGGACCTCCTACTCGTTCGCGGAGGGCTGGGCGCACTACTGCGAGCAGGTCGCGCTCGAGGCGGGCTTCGACGACCGGTCGACCGCGGCGGAGGTGACCCAGTTGCACGACGCGCTGCTTCGGGACTGCCGGCTGATCGCATCGATCGGGATGCACACGCAGGGGATGTCGGTCGCGGACGCGACGGCGCTGTTGCGTTCGGAAGCGCACCTCGAAGAGGTGCACGCGCAGCGCGAGGCGATCCGCGGGACCTACAACCCTGAGTACTTCTGCTACACCTTGGGGAAGCTGGCGATACTCGAGGGCCGGTCGAAGTACCTGAAGACGAAGTTCCACGGCTCGCTGAGGGCGTTCCATGATGCGCTCCTCGGGTTCGGGACCCCGCCGATCGGATTCCTCGACTCGCTCCTTGCCGCCGCGTAAGAGGCTGTGACGTCCTGGACCCGTTCTCTCGACATCGAGAAACGAGCCCGACGGTAGGGGAGGAAAGCCCCGCCCTCGGGGCGAGCGTCGGCCCGAACGCCAGCGAAGGAGAAAACCCCCCGGAGTGCGGGGAGGGCTCGATCCGGGGCGTCGAGCGGTGGATCTCCCTACCAGATGCTGACCCGGCGGCCCCGATCCTGCCGCATGGGCGAGCCCTCGGGGATGGCGAACGCCTTCCAGAAGTCGGGGTTGTTCGCAAGAACCCCGTTGACGCGGAAGCGTCCCGGAGAGTGGGGGTCGATCGATAGGCGTCGGCGCATCTCCTCCGCTCGGACGTTCCCCCGCCAGATCTGGCCGTACGAGAGGAAGAAGCGCTGCTCGGGCGTGAATCCGTCGATCGGGTCGCGCGGGGTGCGCCCGTCCTCGAGCCGTCGCGTGAGCGCCTCGAACGCGAGACTGACCCCTCCGAGGTCCGCGATGTTCTCGCCCGCCGTGAGCTCCCCGTTGAGCCGAAGGCCGGGCAGGGGCTCGAAGCGAGAGTACTGGTCGATGATGCGCTGCGCGCGTTTCCCGAACTCCCGCGCATCGGCCGGGGTCCACCAGTTGCGGAGGTTCCCGTCCTCGTCGAACTTCCTCCCCTGGTCGTCGTACCCGTGCGTTATCTCGTGACCGATCACGACCCCGATACCCCCGTAGTTGACCGCGTCGTCCATCGTCGGGTCGAAGAACGGAGGCTGCAGGATTCCCGCCGGAAAGAAGATCTCGTTCTGGGTCGGGACGAAGTGCGCGTTGACCGTCGGGGGTGTCATCCGCCACTCCTCCCGGTCGACCGCGGAGCCGATGCGCTTGACGTTCCGCTCGATCTCGAACGCCCGGGCCCGACGGAGGTTGCCGAGGTGATCCCACGGCAAGACGCGGACGCGCGCGTAGCTCCGGTATCGAGCAGGATGGCCGATCCTCGCGGTGAAGCGATCGAACTTTGCGACGGCCCTCGACCGCGTCCTCGCGGTCATCCACGGGACGCGCTCGAGACGGGCTCGGAAGACCTGACGCACGTCCTTGACGAGGTCGAGCATTCGTGCGCGGGCCTTGGGGGGGAAGTAGCGCCGGACGTAGAGCCGACCGAGCGCCTCTCCTAGGGAGTCATCGATCAGGTACGCCGCCCGCCTCCAGGCCGGCTCGGGCCGTTGCTGCCCGAGGAGCCGTCGGTGGAAGAACTCGAAGTTCTCCTTCTCGAGACCTGGATGGAGATGGGGGGCCGAGGTGTGAAGCAGGTTCCAGAGGAGGTAGCTCTTCCACTCGTCCAGCGGGGTCGACCGGAGACGACCGTCGAGCGCGTCGAAGAACTCTGGTTGACCCATGAGAACGTAGGGAACGCGGCGCGCTCCCCGGAGCCGAAGGTACTCCTTCCATCGAAGGCGCGGGTGTCGACGAGCGATGTCGTTGACCGAGAAACGGTGGTAGTTCTTCTCGGGGTCCCGAAGATCGACTCGACGCCGGCTCGCACGGGCCAGAGCCGTTTCGAGGGAGAGGACTGCGTCCGCCCGGGACCGGGCTCGCGCCGGGGGTTCCCCGGCCAGCGCGAGGACCTCCCGGACGTGGAGTCGGTACGCCCGACGCACCTTGGAGAACCGGCCGAGGAGGTAGTAGTCCCGGTCCGGTAGCGAGAGGCCGCCCTGGTTGAGGTTGAGCGCGTAGACGGAGCTCCTCTTCTCGTCCGGAGCGACCTCGGTGGAAAACGCCCCCGGCACCCCATCACAATGGAATCGCGCCATCAGCTCGACGAGCGACTCTTCCGTGCGAACGGCCTCGATCGCTCGACGGTACGCTGCGATCGGTCGGAATCGCAACTTCGCTCGGCGGGGCGAGTCCATGGCCGCAGCGTAGAAGTCGCCGACCTTGCGGACGGAGCCGTCCGAAGTGCGCCGCCGGGATTCCGACGCGTCCTTCAGGATGCCGTGGATGAGGCGGAAGTTCCTCTCCCGTAGCTCATCGAACCCGCTCCATCGGGTCTTGTCGGACGGCACGGGGTGGGCATCGATCCATCGCCCTGCGGCGAATCGGTAGAAATCCTCGGACGGGGCCGTTGACGGGTCCATGTAAGCGACCGAGAACCGAGGGATCGCCATCGACGGTCCGCCGGGGGGCGACGACGAAGCAGGAGGACGCGGTCGGGAGGATGGGCGGCGCGTCAAGATCGTGTTCTCCTCCGTGCGCCCAACATTAGAACGCTGATTAGCGTCCGGGTTCCTCGGGACCGTCGGCCACAGTATCCAGAACTACGCGTAGTGCCCGGCCTCATGAGCATGGCCTTCCGATACAATCCTCCGAAGCCTTCTCCCGTCCCAGCGTGGTACTCCATCCTCGATTCCCATTGAACGATCCCTCCAGAGAGGGGGCGGGCGCAGGGTGGTCTTCTCGGGCCGGTCTCGGGATCCGGTGCGACCCGGTCGGCCGCGTGGGGCTTCAGCGCCGTCCGTTTCGGTCGGTGCCACGGGCGGAAGCTGGTCGAGCGGACCGCTCGCGGTCGACGTAGAGTCCGTGGGAAACGCGTAGGAAGAGGAGGACGGGTTCTCCGAGCTTCGTCACGGTCAGTCCTCGCTCGGTGAGCGCATAGTTCACGCGAGGGGGCCGGGTCGGGAGCACCTCTCGCTGGACGAGGCCACTGGCTTCCAGCGTCTTGAGCTTGGAGGAGAGGACCCTCGAGCTGATGCCGGGCAGGCACTTCTTGATCTCACCGAACCCTAGCTGACGATGCGAGTAGAACAGGACGAGCACGTCGAGCGACCATTTCCCGAACACCGACCGGACCAACGCGAGGTTGACATGAGGTGCCGCCTGTCCGTCGGCGTCGGTGCTGAAGTCGGCGTGGTGCGCGAGGCCCTGGACGAACTCGCTCGAGACCTGGCGAAACTGCCGGAACTGGTCTTCGAGGTACCGGTCGCGGTTGTTCGCCGCCCCGACCCCGCCCTTCGTCGCCGGGTGCACGAGTGGAGGCTCTCGCATTATCGTAACAGGGTAACCGATTGATTACCGTTCTTCACCGCATCGCGGTTCCGGCGTATAAACCGTGGGCTACCGGCCGCGGAAGAGTTCGGCCGCGACGTCCGCTCGCCGCGGGGGCCGTCTCGCACCGCGCCGTCCGGGATCGGCAACGGCCGTCAGACCGACTCCTCGATCTCACCCGGCCGGGGGGCCCCCGCGAGAAGTTCGGCCACGGAGCCGAGCACCTCGAGATGCCGCGCGACGTCGGCCTCCGTGTGCTGGACCGAGACCGTCCACTGTTCGTCCGGGCCCGTGCCGGAAGGGATCAGGCCGCGGTTGAGGCAGAGGTAGTAGTAGAGCATCGAGCGCTCGCCGTCGATCGTGAGAAAATCCCTCCAGTTGCGAACGGGGTGGTCGGCGAAGTAGACCGAACCCGACACGCCGTCGGCCGCGACGTGCGCGGTCACGCCGGAGTCCCGGAACACCTCGGCGTACCCCCGGGCCAGTCGGGTCCCGAGTCGGGCCGATCGCGCGAGGTTCTCCTCGGTGAGGATGTGATCGAGCGTGGCGAGGCAAGCGGTGATCGCGAGCGGGTTCGAGTTATACGTCCCGGCGTGCGCGACCCGGCGCGGCCCGACCTCGTCGAGGATTCCCGGTCCCGCGGCGACCGCGGACAACGGTATGCCGCACGCGATCGACTTTCCGAGCGTGACGATGTCCGGGCGGACCCCGACGCGCGCCGCCCCTCCGCGTGGATACTTCGCCCCGGTCTTGATCTCGTCCAGGATGAGCAGCGCGCCGAGCTCGTCGCACAGCTCGCGCAGCCGGGGGAAGAACCCGTCCTCAGGGACGATGAACCCCATGTTCATCGGGATCGGCTCCGCGATGATCGCGGCGAGGTCGTCGCGGTGCTCGAGCGCGATCTTGCGCGTCGACTCGACGTCGTTGAACGGGGCGACGAGCGTGCGGTCGGAGGTCTCGGCGGGGATGCCCGGGGACGCGGGGGCAGAGTTCGGATGATCCGCTCTCCCTGCGACCTCGAGGCGAGGCTTCACGCCGACGAGGAGCGTGTCGTGAGAGCCGTGGTAGGAACCCTCGAACTTGAGCAGATAGCGCTTCTTCGTGTACGCCCTGGCGAACCGCATCGCATGGTGAGTCGCTTCGAGGCCGGTCGTGCTGAACCGAACCGCGGCCATCCCGAACCGACGGCAGATCCGTTCGGCCGCCTCGGGGGTCCGTTCCCATTCGTAGCCGTAGACGCTGCCCCTTTCGAGCTGACGAGCGAGCGCCTCGACGAGCTTCGGGTGGGCGTGCCCGCTTTGTAGGCAGCCGTAGGCCATGTTGAAGTCGAGGTACTCGTTCCCGTCCGCGTCCTCCAAGGTGACACCCCGAGCCCGTTTCACGTAGAACGGGTACGGCTCGACGAACCGGTAGTTCGAGTGGACGCCGTGCGGGGTCCACCGGCGCGCGCGCTCGAACAGCTCCGCCGAGCGGGGGGTCCTCCGACGGAACTCTGCGTGCGCCGCTTCGATCCGAGGATCCATCCGAAAGCTCCGGCGACGCCCACGAGCGTGGGAACGTCGCCCTCGGCTCATGCCGGTTTCGCTACAAAACGCCGTGGATGGGACGGGCGGGCGAGGGGAGGCACTCGCCGGAAGAGCCGGACCGGAGCCCGCGGGACCTACGGTGGAACGCCCATCGGACCCCGTCGCTCGGGGAGGCCGAACACCCGACGAGCGTTCCCTCCCAAGATGGCCGTCCGGTCCCTTTCGGGAAGGTCGAGGCGTTCGATGAGGTCCACCGCCGTGCCGAGCTCTTCGAGCGGCCAGTCCGAGCCGTAGAGGAATCGGTCCGGCGAGCCGACGGTGAGGATCGCCTCCATGATCCGCTCTCGACAGAGGTCGACCGCCCTCGCGAAGTAGGGAGCGGACGGAGGTCCGAGGAGGCCCGACGTGTCGGCGTAGACGTTCGGGTTCTTGTAGACAATCTCGGCCGCCTCCTCCACCCACGGGTTGCCGAGGTGGCAGAGGACGAACCGGACGTCCCGGTACCGACCGGCGACCTCGTCGACCTCGATCGGCCGCGCGAACTTGAGGAGCCCCCTTCCCTCCAGGGTGTCGCCCTGATGGAACAGTACCGGAAGCTCCTTCTCGCGGGCGAGCTCGTAGACCGGGGCGAGGCGTGGGTCGGTCGGGTAGAACGAGAGGTAGCCGGGGAAGAGCTTGATTCCCGCGAGCTCGGGTTCGGCGGCGATCGCACGTAAGTCCTCGGCGACCGCCGAGCTGCCCCTGGTCGGGTCGAGCGTGGCGACGGGAAGGAGGCGCCCCCCGCTCGCCACGTACGACCTCCGCCCTTCCTCGAGGGCTTCCCGGGTCGTCGGGGCCTGATAGATCTGGATTGCCAATCCGAACTCGATCCCGCTCCGGTCCATCTCCTCGAGCAGCCCCGCGACCGTGTAGTCGAGGTCCGGTCGGTACGCCGTCTCCCCGATCCGGGGCCACCATCGGCTCAGGTGGAGGTGCGCATCCACTCGGCCGCTGCGGGCGAGGGGTGCTTCCACGGTCGACTCGAGCTCGTCCGCGCGCTTAATCCCTCGTGCGGCGGGCAGGCTCATAAGGCCCGTCGCCGGTTCGGGAGACGACGGCGATGACGCGGGCGTCCGAGTGGCTCAGCTTCCCCGACGCGCCGCGGATCGTCGTGCCTCCCCCCGGTCCGAAGTCCCTCGAGCTGCTGAAAGAGCAGGCCCGGCTCGAGACCGATGCGGTGGGATACCCGCACTACTTTCCCATTGCCCCACGGATCGCGCAGGGCGCGACGATCGAGGACGTCGACGGCAACCGGTTCGTCGATTGGATGTCCGGGATATCGGTTTTGAACCTGGGGCACCGCCACCCTCGACTCGTGGCCGCCCTCGAAGAGCAGGCTCGCCAAGTCTGGCACGCCCTCGAGCTGCCGACGGAGGCGCGCGTCCGGTTCCTCCGAGAGCTAGACGACGTTCTTCCCGGCAGCCTTCGTCACCGTTCTCGCGTCCTGTTCACCGTGACCGGCGGCGATGCGGTCGAGACCGCGGTTAACCTCGCGGACTTCGCGCAAGGGCGGCACGGGACCGTCGCCTTCTCGGGCGCGTACCACGGGGTTCACGGCGGCGTCGTTAACCTCACGGGCGGCCGGCGCTACCGCGCCACGTCCTCGTTCCGCGGGGGCACCGTGGTCCGGGTCCCGTACCCCGACCCGTACCGTCCCGTCCTGGGGGCGGACGAGGGGGCGGCGGGCACGATCGCGTACCTGGAGCACCTCATCAACGACCCTCACTCGGGGGTCGATTCGATCGCCTCCGTCCTGGTGGAACCGATCCTCGGTGAGGGGGGCTACGTCGTGCCGCCGGACGATTTCCTCCCGTCGTTGCGCGAGTTCTGCGACCGGCACGCGGTCCTCCTCATCGCGGACGAGGTGCAGACCGGGCTCGGCCGCACCGGCCGATTCTGGGCGGTCGAGCACGGGAACGTCACTCCGGACATCCTCTGCGTCGCGAAATCGATCGGGGGCGGGGTGCCCCTTTCCGTCGTCGCTTACCGCGCGGACCTCGTGAAGGAGCTTCCGCGAGGGTTTCACCTCGGGACGTACCGAGGGAACGTCCTGGCGCTCGCCGTGGGCGCGGAAACCCTCCGCATCCTGAAGGAAGGCGACGTTCTCGAGCGGACCCGCCTCCGCGGACCGCGGATCGTGGAGCGGTTGCGGACGATCTCGGACCGCCATCCGACGATCGGCGACGTCCGCGGAAAGGGGTTTATGATCGGGACCGAGTTCGTGCACGACCGCGCGTCCCGTCGACCGTGGGGCGAGAGGGCGAAGGCGATGCGCTCGGCCCTGCTCGCTCGAGGGGTCCTCATGCACACCGCGGGAAGCTGGGACCAGGTGCTCCGATTCATGGCCCCGCTCGTGATCGAGGACGAGCTCCTCGAGCGGGGACTCGCGGCGTTCGAGGACGCGATCGACAGCCTGGACGCCGGTCCCGAGGCGTCGCGCGCCGTCGGGCCGGTGCACCCGCCGGCGGTGCCGGGCGAGCTGCGAAGGCCGGCCGAGCACGCGGCCCCGTTCCCCGGAGTGCCCACCGTGCCCAGCCCGACCCTCACGGACCGAACGTCGGCGGACTAGGCGGCGTAGTTGATCGAGATCAGCTTGACCTCGGTCATCTCTTCCATCGCGTAGCGGAGCCCTTCCCGGCCGATCCCGCTCTCGCGGATCCCCCCGAACGGAAGAGCGTCCCACCGAAGGTTCGTGGGGTCGTTGAGGTGCACGCCCCCGGCGCGGATCCGCTTCGCGAGCGCGAGGCCCCGGGCCAGGTCCCGGGTGTAGACCGACGCCTGGAGGCCGTACGGGGTGGAGTTCGCGATGCGGACCGCTTCGTCGAGGTCCGAGAACCTGAGGATCGGGGCGAGGGGTCCGAACGGCTCTTCCCGGACGACCCGCGCGTCGCCCGGTACATGGTCGAGGACGGTCGGTGCGTAGAAGCTCCCTCCTCCGATCGTCACCCGAGCCCCCCCCGTGAGGACGGACGCCGATCGCGTGCGTGCGTCTTCGACGAGCCGGTCCAACCGCTCGACCGAGGCGGCATCGATCACCGGTCCGATCTCCGTCGATTCGTCGAGCGCCGGGCCGACCTTGAGGGCCCGGGTCCTTTCGGTAAGGGACCGGGCGAACGCGTCCGCGACCGACTCGTGGACCAGGAGGCGTTTGGAGGCCGTGCAGACCTGCCCCGAGTAGCCGAACGCTCCCCGGACCGCGGCGGCGACCACGGTGCCGAGCGGCGCGTCCTCCAGGACGACCAGCGGATCGAGTCCGCCCATCTCGAGGATCACGCGCTTCGCGTGGCGACCGGCCCGCTCCGCGATCCGTTTGCCGACCGCGGACGACCCGGTGAAGGAGACGAGCCGGGTCCGGGGATGCTCGACGAGCACGTCCCCCACGGGGTCGCCCGGTCCGATGACCACGTTGAGGACGCCTCCCGGGACGCCCGCCTCCGTGAGGTGCTCGGCAAGGCGCAGCGCGGTGAACGGGGCGGCGCTGGTCGGCTTGACGACGACCGGGTTGCCAGCCGCCAGCGCCGGTGCGATCTTGTGAGAGAGGAGGTTGAGAGGGAAGTTGAACGGACCGATCGCCACGACGACCCCGATCGGGTCGCGAACGGTGAACAAGAACCGCCGTTCGTTCCCCGCCGGCCTCTCGTAGGCGTCCGCCGGGAAGCTCTCGCCCCCGAGCTGGCGGATCTCCTCGGCCGCGAGCCGGAAGACGCTCACGGCCCGGTCGACCTCGGTCCGCGCGTCCGCGATCGGCTTCCCGACCTCCGAGGCGATCAGGCGGGCCATCGCCTCGCGGTCCGCGGCGAGGCGTTCCGAAGCGCCGCGCAGGATGCGCGCCCGCTCGTGGCCTGGCACGTCCGCCCATCGCTCCTCGTTCTCCGCCGCGCTCTCGGCCGCGGCCCGCGCGTCCTCGGCCGAACCCACGGGGGCTTCGCCCAGCACGAGCCCGCTCGACGGGTCGACGACGGGGCGGTACCGACCGCCCGCCGGGGGTCTCCAGGCCCCGTCGATGAAGAGGGCGCCGCGCCCGCTCGGCGGTATCCCCTCGATCACCGTCCGCCCTACCGGGGGTCTCCGTAGACCGTGTAGTGCCAGCCCTTGCGTGCCTGGCCGGTCAGGTCGACGTAGACGTTCTTCACGAACGTGTAGTCGTTCAGGGAGTCGGCGCCGAGGTCCTTTCCGAACCCGGACTGCTTGACCCCTCCGTGGGGGGTCTCCGAGCCGAGCGGGAGGTGGTCGTTGACCCAGACGTCCCCGAACCGAAGGGTGTGGGCCGCCCGGAGCGCGGTCCTCACGTCGCTCGTCCAGACGCTCCCGGCCAGCCCGTAGTCGACGCCGTTGGCGATCTCCATCGCCTCGTCGAACGACGAGAACTCGAGGATACCGAGGACCGGCCCGAAGATCTCCTTCTGCGCGATCGTCATGTCCGGCGCGACGGCATCGAACACCGTCGGCAGGACGAAGGCGCCCGCAGGGTACTCGCGTCCGGCGTCCGTCCCGCCGATCCGGAGCTTCGCCCCCTCGTTCGCTCCCTTCTCCACGAACCCGAGGACCTTCTTCTGGTGGACCCGGCTCACGAGCGGCCCCAGGTCCGTCCGCCGCGCCAACGGGTCTCCGACGCGGATCGCCCGGACCTTCTTGAGGAGCTTCTCCACGAACCGCGGCCGGATCTTCTCGTGGACGATCAGTCGGGTCGCCGCGGTGCAGTCCTGCCCGCCGTTCACGAACCCACCGACGATCGCTCCCTCCACCGCCGCCGCGAGGTCCGCGTCCGGAAAGACGACGAACGGGGCCTTGCCTCCGAGCTCGAGCTGGACCCGCTTCACCGTCCGGCTCGCCGACGCCATGATCTTGCGGCCCGTCGCGGTGTCCCCGGTCAGGGAGACCATGTCGACCGACGGGTTCCGCGTGAGCTCGTCGCCGACCTCGGCCCCCGGGCCGGTCACCACGTTGAGCACTCCGTCGGGAAGGCCCGCGTCCTGGAACGCGCGGCCGAGCTCGAGGCTGGTGAGCGGGGTCCAGCTCGCCGGTTTCAGCACGACAGTGTTCCCGACGACGAGCGCGGGGGCGACCTTCCAGACGGCCATCATGATCGGGTAGTTCCAGGGCGTGATCGACGCCACGACGCCCACCGGCTCGCGCCGGAAGATCGTCGTTCCTTCGCCCGTGAACTCCCCCGGGCTCCGACCTTCCAGGGTGCGCCCCGCGCCGGCGTAAAAGACCAGGTTGTCGATGCTGAACGGCAGGTCCGCGTCCGCCGCCTGCTTGATCGTTTTCCCCTGGTTGCGGCTCTCGAGCTCTGCGAGCTCGGAGAGCCGCTGGGTCAGGAATTGGGCGGCCTTCAGGAAGACCTCGCTGCGAGCCCGCGGGGCAAGACGGGGCCAGGGTCCCTTGTCGAACGCCTCGCGCGCGGCGTCGATCGCAGCCCGGGCGTCCGACCGGGAACCCCGGGGGACCGTCCCGAGCACACCGCCGTCGAACGGGCTCACGACGGGCGTGGTCGCTTCGCTCGACGCCGCGACCCACTCCCCCCCGATGAGCATCGGGTGGTCCATCGTCGTTCCTCGGGCCGCCATGGGTCGGCCGCGTAAGATGGTTGCCCGGTGGTGGCGCTCCGGGGCGGGACCGCCGGTCGCACTCCCGACCCACGGAACCGTATCAAGGAGCGACGACGTGGGGGTTGACGGACCTCCCGGAACGACGCGATGGACCCGAAGTGGCGGAACACCATCGTTCTCGCGATCGTCGTGCTGCTCATCGGCGCGGGGGTCTCCCTCCGCGCGCTGAGCTCCGGCTGTCTCCACCAGACGGACCCCCTCGTCGTCGACCAGTCCGAGATCCCCGACACGCTCGATCCGGGCGAGACGTTCTCGACCCCCGGATGGGCCGCCGTCCAGCAGGTCTACCAGGGGCTCGTGAACTACAACGGGTCGAGCCCGACGAACTTCACGGGCGTTCTCGCCCAGAACTGGTCGGAGTCGCCGGACGGGCTCCATTGGAACTTCACGCTGCGGAGCGGGGTCCACTTCTCGAACGGAGACCCGTACAACGCCTACGTCCAATGGTTCAGTCTCTACCGCAGCCTCCTCCTCGAGGCAGGCCCCCAGTTCATCCTCGAGCAGAACTTCTACTCGACCGACTTCAACGCCTCGGACCCGCTGAACTACACGTCCAACCTCTCGGACATCCAGAACGCGAACGCGACCCTGGTGAACGACCTCAACAGCTGGGACTTCTACAACCTGACCCTCGCCGAGGTCAACCTGACCGAGACCGCGAACCAGTCGTTCCAGGTGATCAACGCCTCGACGATCGAGCTCAACGTCGGGTACGGCTACCTTGGCTATTCGCCGTACGCCTACCTGCTCGCGTCGATCTCCGCTCCCAACTCCTACGCGGTCGACCCCCGGGTCGTTCAGGCGAACGGCGGCGTCGTGGAAGGTCAGCCGAACACCTACCTGGCGACGAACATGGTCGGCACCGGTCAGTACACGCTCGCGTACTACAACGGCCTCCCGGGCGGAGGCTACACGCTCGACCCCGACCCCCACTACTGGGGACGCACCGCGGCGGCCGCCGAGCCGTGGAACAATCTCCTTCAGCCCGCCAACACGACGATCGACATCGTCTTCCAAGACTCGGTCGACATTACCACCAACGACCTCGAGATCGGGAGCGTCGCCAGCGCTTCGTTCGCCTACATCGGCCCCGCGACCGTCCGCGCGCTCCAGGGAAAGACCTGCCTCGTGGTCCAAGAGCTCCCGCGGGTCTACGGTTCGACCGGCGGGTCGTGGTGGATCTACCTCAACCAGAGCGTCGCCCCGTTCGACAACCTTTCCGTGCGGGAAGCAATCGCGCACGCGGTCAACTACGCCCAGATCATCCAGCAGGCGTTCGGAGGCTACGCCTCCCAATGGGTCGGACCGGTGCCACCGTCGTACCCGTACTACGACCCTCAGAACCTGAGCCCGTACTCCTACAACCTCACCCTCGCCCGGGAGGAAATCCAGGACTCACCGTGCGCCGACGGAGGATGCCCGCAGACGATCAAGTACGCCTACCTGGACACGGGGATCGATTGGGCCGAGACCGCTCAGTTCCTCGCGAACGACCTCAAACAGATCGGTCTCAACGTCCTGCCGGTTCCGATCTCGCTCAGCGAACTCTACGAGGAGCAGGCCCTGAACGGGAACGGCCAGTGCACGACCGCGACCCCGACGAACGGGGGCCCGTTCTACATGGGCCAGGAGTTCTACACGTCCGACTACATCTCGCCGGACGACTGGACCCAGAATGACGCGGTGAGCACGGGAAGCGCCAACGCGTGCATGTCGGGGTACAACAACACGACCGTGAATACGGACGTCTACGCGGCCGCGAGCAGCCAGAACGTCCCCGACCTCACGGCCTACTACAGCACGATGACCCAGCTGATGTACGACAACTACACCGACATCTGGCTGGTCGTCCCGGCGGCGTTCGCGGTCTATTCGACCCGCCTTCACGGCGTCATCGAGAACCCGATGGCCAGCGCCGAGCCGTACGCCTTCCTGTTCAACACGCAGTGGGCTCGCTAGGGGCTCGCGGACCGGGCGGGCGGCGTCGACTCCGTCGTGAGGAGCGACTCCGGGACGACGTCCCTGACCTCCTCGGCCCGGTGGCACGAGGCGAGCTGGCCGGGGGCGGCCGGGATCTCCCGAAGAGGAGGATACTCGCTACGGCACCGGTCGATCACGAACGGGCACCGCGGCGCGAACCGGCACCCGGGGGGAAGGTCGATCAGCGACGGCACGTCGCCCCCGATCCGGAAGCGGGCGCGTCGCCGCCGCGCGTCCGGGGCGGGGACGGCAGCGAGGAGCGCCTTCGTGTACGGGTGGATCGGGTGCTCCAGGACGGAACGGACCGACCCGAGCTCCACGATCCGCCCGAGGTACATCACGGCGACCCGGTCGGCGACGTACCGGACCGCCGCCACGTTGTGCGAGATCAGGAGATAGGCGACCGGCCGGCCCCGCTGGTACTCCACGAGGCGGTTCAGGATCTGCGCCTGCACGGCGACGTCCAAGGCGCTGGTCGGCTCGTCCAGGATGACGAGCCTCGGTTCCACGCTGAAGGCTCGGGCGAGCGAGATCCGTTGCCGGCCCCCACCGGAGAACTCGTGCGGGTACTGGTCGAGGCAGTCCGCGGGAAGGCCCACCGTCGGGAGGAGCGCCCGAACCCGCCGTCGCACCTCGGCGGCCGTGAGGCGAGGTCGGGGCGGGGGGAGCGGTTCCATCGGCAGCGGCGGAAGAGGGCGTTCGGGCGGTGGGTTCGAGCCGTCGGTCGGTCGGCCGCCACGCCGAAGCCCCTGAGCTTCGGCTTCGATTCGGTGGTTCTGGCGGAGCCGGCGCCGGTTCTCTCGTTGGCGATCGCGGTTCTCCTCCCGGATACGGCGCCGTTCCGTCCGCTCGATCTCGTTCTGGGCGCGGATCGGCTCACCGACCAGCTGCCAGACCTTGAGCCGAGGGTCGAGCGACCCGACCGGGTCCTGGAAGACGATCTGGACGTTCCTTCGCCATCGCCGAAGGCGCCGCGCGAGGGCCTTGGAACGGGGGGGCATCGGGGGAAGAGGCTGGAGCGGGACGAGCTCGAGCGGCCCGGAGCTCGCGGCGCCGGCGGTCGGGGTCGCACCCGGGACGACCGGAGGCCCTTGGCCCTCCCCGGCGGTCCGGCGGTTCTGCCGACGACGGCGACGGTTCTCTCTCCGAGCGAGCCGGTTCCGTTGGCGAACGCGTCGACGCTCCCGCCGAACTTCGTCCCGCCAGACCCCCGGCCCGCGCAGGTCGTGAAGTTCCTCGCCGCCGAACCGGTACGTGCCGTCAGTGGCGTCGTGAAGCCGGGCGAGCATCCATCCGAACGTCGTCTTCCCGGATCCTGATTCGCCGATGAGGCCGAGGGTCTCGCCCGGGAAGATCGTGAGGGAGACGCCGTCGACCGCGTGGATCGCGCGGCCGGGCTTCCCCGCGAAGTACTCGCTCGCGGTACGGGTGAGGGGAAAGCGCTTCTCGAGGTCGACCGCCTCGACAAGAGGAGAGGCGTTCACACGAGGCGCGGCACCTCCGCCGCGAAATGGCACGCGCTCTTGTGGTCGGTCGTCCCGGGAACCGGGTCGAGCGGGGGCGCCGGTTCCGCGCGGCAGATCGTCTGGACGATCGGGCACCGCGGATGGAACCGGCAGCCGGCCGGAGGGTTCGCGAGGTTCGGGACCGAACCCGGGATGGAGGGTAGCGGGCCGTCCGACTTGTACCGGGTCGGGGCGGCCCTGAGGAGGGCTTTCGTGTACGGGTGGCGGGGCGACTCGAAGACCGAGCCCACGGGGCCGAGTTCGACCAGCTTTCCCCCGTACATCACCCCGAGCTCGTCCGCCGTCTCGGCGATCACGCCGAGGTCGTGGCTGATGAACAGGACCGACATGTCGACCTCCTCGATCAGGTCCTTCATCAGCGTGAGAACCTGGGCCTGGATCGTGACGTCGAGCGCGCTGGTCGGCTCGTCCGCGATCAGCAGCGACGGCTTCTCGGAGAGCGCCATCGCGATCATCACCCGTTGCCGCATCCCCCCCGAGAGCTCGTGCGGGTAGAGGCCCAGGATCGTCTCGGGGTCGTTGATCCTCACGAGGCGGAGGTAGTCGAGGACCTCCTCGCGCACGTCGCGATGCCCGCGCAGCGACCGACGGGCCGCCTGGGCCGCCGCGCCGCTGGGAACGAACGGTCGCGCGACCGCCTCGCCCGCGTCGGGCTTCGGCCGACGCGAGTAGTCGAACGGCGGAGGCGACCGACGGTCGACCACGGCGTTCCCGGTCTCCCGGGCGTGCCGGATGCGGACCGCTTCGGCGATCTGGTCGTAGACCCGGAACGCGGGGTTGAGCGAGTTCAGCGGCTCCTGGAAGATCATGCTGATGCCGGTCCCCCGGATCCTCGGCATCTTCCAACGGGGGACCTTCACGAGGTCGACCCCTTGGAACTCGATCGAGCCTCCCCCGATGGTCGCAGGGGGCTCCGGGAGCAGCCGCGGGATCGCCTGCGCGAGCGTGCTCTTTCCGCACCCCGTCTCGCCCACGATTCCCAGCACCCGGCCGGGCGCGACCTCCAGGGAGACCCCCGACACCGCGCGGAACCGGCCGGCTCCGACGACGTAGTCGATCGTGAGGTCGTGGATCGACAGGGTCGGCTCGGTCATCTCACCCCTCGTGCGGGGAGGCGGACGGGACCCTCCCGGGCGCTCGCGGTTCGGTCAGGATCGGGGTCAGGACCTCGGCCGACGCGGGCGAGGTGGACGGCGGCCCGACGGAGCCGGCGAGCACCCGCCGGCTGCGCGGGTCGAGCACGTCCCGAAGCCCGTCCCCCAGGAGGCTGAAGGCGAGCACGGTGACGAAGATCGCGATCCCCGGGCCGACGACCGTCCACGGGTAGGCCGTGATGAAACCGGCGATCTGGTAGTAGGAGATCATGCTCCCCCACTCCGCGGTCGTCGGGTAGTTCAGGCCGAGCCCCACGAACCCTATCGTGGAGAGCGTGACGAGCACGGTCCCGACGTCCAGGGAGAAGTAGACGACCACCGGTTCGAGGACGTTGCGGAGGACGTGCCGCAGCACGATCCGGCCGTCCGTCACCCCGGCCGCGCGCGCCGCGGTCACGTACGGAAGGTGCTTGATCGCGAGGGTCTCGCCGCGGACCAGCCGAACGTAGTAAGGCCACCACGTGACGAGGATCGCGACGATCAGCTGCCAGACCCCTCGGCCGAGCGAGACCGCGATCGCGAGCGCGAGGATCAGGCTCGGGAACGCGAGGAAGATATCGGTGATGCGGAGCACGACCACCGAGAGGAACCCGCCGGCGCTGCCCGGCCGGTCCCAATAACCGGCCACCAGGCCGAGCGCACCTCCTCCGAGCATCGCCGCGCCGGCGATCGCGAAGGCGATCGCAAGGTCGAGCGGCAGGGCGTAGAGGGTTTCCGCGAAGATGTCGATCCCGTTGCCGTCCGTCCCGAACGGATGGGTCCACGACGGCCCCTGCGTGTAGTCGGTGGTGAGCTGGTCCGGCGCGTAGGGCGTCAGGAGGTGGGGGGCCACGAGGACGACGACCGCCGCCGCGACGATTCCCACGACGAGGACGAAGCCGGCAAGGGTGAGAGGGTTCGCACGCAAGACCCGCGTGAGCGTCCGGGCCGCCTCGCCGACGCGTCGAAGCCGACGCCCCGGCGAGGGCGGTACCGGGGGCTCGGAGGAGACGGAGATCGACACGCTCTATCTCCAGTCCACCCTCGGGTCGAGGAGCCCGTAGAGAACGTCCGCGACCAGGTTCGCGATGACGACGCCCGCCGCGAAGATCGCGACGACCGCGACCGCCCCGGGAAAGTTCGCCGGATTACCTCCGCCGCCGATCGCCGTGAACGCGAACTCTCCGATCCCTCCCCACCCGAAGACCTCCTCCACGACGACGGTCCCCGCGAGGAGGCCCCCGGCGGTCACCCCCAGGACGGTCGTCGTCGTGATCAGCGCGTTCCGAAGGGCGTGCTTGTAGAGCACCCAGAACTCCGAGAGCCCTTTCATTCGGGCGCTCTTCACGTAGTCCAACGGAAGCACCTCCAGCATCGAGCTTCGTGTCATCCGGGTCGCGATGCCCATGTTCACGAACGCGAGCACCGCAGCGGGCAGGAACAGGTGCTCGAGCGCGTCCCCCTCCCACGAAAGGTTCCCGGCGAGGAGAGGGTCGATCGCCGACATATGGGTCCACTGGCGGAACGGGGGTGGGGTGGTCGTGTACTGCCCGTGCGAAGGGAGGCCGAGGTATGGAGCGAGGAGGATCGCCGCGATCACGGTCCCCAAGTACGTCGGCGTCGCCCAGCCCGTGAGGTAGAAGATCCGGACGAGGTGGTCGGCCCACCGCCCCGCGGATTGGGCGGCGATGACGCCGAGGGGGATCCCGATCACGATCATCAGAAAGAGCGAGGCGAGGACGAGCTCGAGCGTCGCGGGGAGGCCGACGGCGATCGCCGGATAGACCGGTACCCCCGTTACGGAGACGCCCCAATTCCCTTGGAACAGGTGGACGAGGTAGTCCCAGTACTGGACGAGGACCGACTGCCGGAACTGGGCGTTGCAGTTCGCGAGCGCCGTCTTGCCGGCGTGGGGGAGCGACGCCGCGCACCAGTTGGCGGTCGACAGGTGCGTGATGACGAACGTGAGGATCGTGATCCCGAAGAGAACGGGAACCAGCTGGAGAAGGCGCTTTCCGATGAAGACGGCGAGGTCGCTCGGACTTCGTCCCATCCCCGACGGTAACGGCGAGGGACGAGACGCTCGTCCCTCGTGACTCCCCGTTCCCCCACGGTGACCCGGTATAAAATCGCGGGCCGGCCCGCCCGGTCGCCCGGGCGGCCTACGGGAGGTAGTCGCGCGGTAGAGTTCTCAGCTCCTTGAACGTCTCCGTGGCGGTCTGAATGAACTGCTCGACGTCCTTCTCGGTGTGGGCGCTCGAGAACGTGATCCGCTCGTAGTTGTCGGGGTGGATGTAGATCCCGTGGTCGAGGAGGAGCTGGTGGTGGCGGAGGTAGAGGTTCCAGTCGATCTGGAGCGCCTCCCGGTAGTTGACGATCTTCTTCCTACGGGTGAAGAAGAACTGCAGCATCCCGTTCACCGACTGGACGAGAACGTTGATCTTCGCGTCCCGGCCGGCTTCCTCGAGGCCCTTCTCGAGCTTCTGGGTGAGACGGCCGAACCGGGCGTAGAGGTCGTCCCCGCCTCGGTGGAGGGCCTTCAGGTTCGCGAGCGTCCCGATCAGCGATAGGTTGTTCGCGAAGTACGTCCCGCCGAACGAGATCCGACCCGGCGCGATCAGATCCATGTACTCCGCCTTACCGGAGACCGCGGAGATCGGGACCCCCCCGCCCAGGGCCTTCGCCCAGCACGAGATGTCGGGCTCGACCGAGTAGAGCTGCTGGGCGCCCCCGGGGGCGACGCGGAACCCCGTGAACACCTCGTCGAAGATCACGAGCATGTCGTTCTGATGGGCGATCTCGACCAGCCGCTTCAGGTAGTCGGGGACGGGAGGGATGATCCCCGCGTTCGCCATCACGGGCTCCAGGATCACGGCGGCCAGGCGGTCCCGGTAGCGCCGGACCATCCGCTCGAACGCGGTGATCGAGTTGAACGGCGCCACCATCACGTAGTCGGTGACCCCGGGCGGGATCCCGGCCGAGTTCGGTAGCGGGCGCGGGTATTCGTCGAGCCCCGCGACCACGGGAGGCGCCTCGGCGCTGATCAGCGCGAGGTCGTGCTGGCCGTGGTAGTGGCCCTCGAACTTCAGGATCGCGTCCTTTCCCGTGACCGCCCGGGCGATCCGGATCGCGTTCATGGTCGCGTCCGATCCGTTCGAGCAGAACGCGACCCGCTCGGCGTTCGGGACGAGCTTCTGGAACAGCTTCGCGACCTCGATCTCGAGGGCGGTGGGGGAGGCGAAGTGGAGGCCGAGCTCGACCTGCTCCTGGATCGCCTTGACCTGGGCCTCCGGGGCGTGGCCTTGGATCAGCACCCCGTAGGCGAGGTTGAAGTCGAGGAACTCGTTCCCGTCCTCGTCCCAGATCCGCGCGCCCTTGCCGCGGGCGATGAACGGGGGGCACGGGTCGTACGACGCGACCCGGATGAGCGAGCTCGAGGAGTTGGGAACGTGCTTCTTGCCCTCCTCGAACAGCTTCAGGCTCTTCTTGAGCTTCGGGACGAGCCGCGCGATCGGGATCGGAAGAGGAACGACCTCGCTCTCGGCCGCAGCGCCCGGCTCGGCCGCCGCCTCCTTCTTCGATTCCAAGGGGGCCCCCTCTGCCGGGGCGCTGGGGGGTGTGGGAGGAGGGACGGCGGTCCCTTCCGCGCTCAGGAGGGGAAGCGTCGGACCGGCCTCCGGCCCAAGGGCCGGAAGGCCCGGTGGCCGGTCGAACGGGGCGGGTTTGGAGTCCGCCATAGGAAACGCATCTCTGCGGGCCTTACGACCCCCGGGTGCGTATATATAGATGCCCGGGGACCAGAATGAAATATACACATTGCGAAACTATCGCTAATGGTGCATTTACACTACTTTTCACCCGTGAAAAGTAAGTTCATACCCGTCTGAGGCCCCCGTACGGTCTCCGAATACACGATTCGGGCTCCACCTACCGTGGCTAACGGGGGGTAGGGAGAGGAGGTTCCGGTGGCACGATCGCGGTCGGGATCCCCCGGTCCGAGAGCGCCCGGCGGAACGGTCCGGCGGGAACGCAGCGTTCGGGGGGGACGACTCCCTCGGCGCGGATCGCCCCCGTCGCGATCATCTCGGCGCCGATCGCTCCGGCCACCCCGACCGCATACTCCGTCGCGGAAAGGCGCCACTCCGGCCGAGGAGGGAACCGGGCCCGAGCGTGTCGAACGACCGGCCGGCCGTTCGAGGAGCCGATCACTTCGACGTCCAGCGCCTCCCAGTCGTTGACGACGACCCCCGGAGGAACCCCGAGGAGGTGCCCACGCTTGAGCAGGGCGAGGGTGAAATCGCGCGGCACGACCGTAGAGCCCGAGACGTCGATCGGTTGGTCGGAGGCGAGGCCGAGAAGGGCCATCGTCCGCAGGACCTCGATCCCCGTGCCGCCTTCCTTCCACTCGCAACGCTTCAACCCCTTTCCTTTCAGGCTCTCGGGAAGCGTCGCGGGCTCGGAATGGAGCGTCCGGTAGACCTTCGTCCGGCCCACGGGAGGTCCGAAGTCGAACTCCTCCGGCTCGCCCATCGGTGGGCTCTCGTGGTACCGGCCGCCCTCGAACACGACCGCGGGCAACACCATCTCGTCGAGGAACGTGCTCGGCGACCATGCGAACGAGATCTCGGGGCCTCCCACCGTGAGGTCGCGCCAGCCGTCCCGGAAGACGATCGACTCGACGCGGTCGAGGTCCGCGGTCGCCTCCATCGCGAGAACGTTCGAGATCCCCGGGACCTGGCCGAGACCGACGATCGCGAGGAGACCCGCCTTGCGGAACTCGGTATCCATGCCGAGCTGGCGCCGGGTCATGTGGAACAGTCCTCCGAAGTCGAGGTACGGTACGCGGGCCTCTCGAGCGGCTTCCATCACCGCGAGATTGAACGTGTACTGCACCGCGTTCACGACGACCGACGCCCCGTCGAGCAGCCCCACGAGCGCCGATCGGTCCCGAACGTCGATAGTGGTCGAGGAGGCTCCCGATCCTGCGGCCCGTGCGGCCTCGCTCGCGAGCACGGGGTCGAGGTCGGCGGCGACCACGGACTCGAACACTCCGCCGCGAACGAGGTCGCGGACCGTGCACCGGCCCGTGAGCCCGCCCCCTCCGAGGACGACCGCCCGCATCGTGCCCCCCGGCCCCTGCGAGCCGGATGCGCTAAAGGCCCCTTCGGGCCGGCGAAGCGCCGGGGTCAACCGCCGTGCCGCTTCCGCGTCCGTCCGGACTTCTCCAACGCCGGCGGACCGACGGTCGGGGCGGGCGACGGGGCGGCGGCGGGAGCGGCGGTTCGTTCGATCAGCTGGCGGAACGTCTCGAAATGGGGGAGGAACGGGTCCGCGCGACGGCGGTCTTCGAGCTCGCCGAGAGCGATCTCGAGGAGGGCCTTCGCCTTCACGTCGCCCACGGCCGCCTTCGCGAGGTAGACGCAGAGTACCTGGTAGTGAGGGAGGACGAAGGCGTCCGTCCGGGGCGTGCTCATGTCGCCCTTACGAGGCCGGTAGATCCTCTCAATCGGGACCTCCCTCGCCACCGCGCGACGGTGGGAGAACCCGAAGTACCGACCGGGGCCGACGATCCGCGTGACCTCGCGGATGTTGCCTCGAAGGTTGTTCGTAAGGCGGTCGACCTCGTGCCAGCACCAGAGGCCGAAACCGTAGTCGCCGTCCCGGTACGCCTCCCACGCTTTCCCGTAGAGCTCGCGCTCGCGATCCTCTTGGGAGGATTCCGGCAGGAGGGCCGCCTTCCAGTCGGAGATGAGGACGTCGACCCGCATCGTGGGAGAGAACTCCCTCATCGGCGGGACCTCCGGAGGGTCGGGCACGCTCGAAGAAGGAGTCGCCGGCCTTAGAGAGTTACTGCCCGGGCGACCCGGCGTCCCCGAACACTCGGTGGCCCCCGACCCAGGTCTCCCGTACAGGCGTCGTCGTCGACCGGACGGCCCGGTAGAGGTCGGAGGTCGTGAGGACGACCATGTCGGCCGGGGCGTCCGGCTCGAGACGGCCGCACGGGGCGAGGCCGACCGACGCCGCCGCGTGAGCGGTGTAAAGCCCGAGCGCTTCCTCCGGCGACAGCGCCTCCCGCGGGTCCGGGTTCGCGGACCCCCCGCGAGCGTCCCGGCGCGCGGTGGCGGCCGCGATGCCCCTCCAGGGGTCGACGGGGTCGTAGGGCGCATCGCTCGACCCTGCGACCGGAAGTCCGCGTTCGACCAGCGTCCGGAAGACGTACGCCCAGCGACGTCGCGCGGGCCCGAGGCGGTTCGAAAGCCAGCTATCGCTCCAGACGAACCCCGGCTGGACCACCAGGGTCGGACGGACCTCGAGCAGCGGTCCGAGAACCCCGGGAGGGGTCAGGGCGGCATGCTCGATGCGCCCGGACCCGTTCGGACGGCTCCTCCTTGAGCGCAGGAGGTTCGTGGCTCGCGCCACCGCGTCGTCACCGATGGCGTGGAGCGCGGGTACTAGCCCCCGCTCGTCGGCCTCATCGAGCCGTTCGGCCAGCTGCCGGTCGCTTCCCACCCGGATTCCCGAAGTCGAGGCGTCGTCCGAGTACGGCTCGCGAAGCGACGCCGTACGCGTCCCGAAAGCACCGTCGAGGTACGCCTTCACCCCGACGACCGCGAACCGCGCACCGCCCGCTCCCAAGTCCGCACGCGAGAGCCCCGAGAGCTCGTCGAGACGGACGAAGGCACGGACCGTGAGCGGGAGACGATCCGAGGTGTCCAGGGTTCGGAGCGACCGGACCTCCTCGAGGCTCGCGCTCATCGCGGCCACGGACGTGAGACCGTACGAGGTCAGGGCGTGGAGCGTACGCTCGAGCGCTTCATCTCCTGGACCCGCGCGGCCGGAGACCGCCGATTCCGCGAGACGAACCGCCTCCTCGAACAGAAGGCCGTTGGGGGTCCCGTCCGGGAACCGGCCCACCGTCTTCGAAGCTCCGAGGGCGCCGTGCTCCAGAGCCTCGACCGCTTCGAGCGCGGCCGAGTTGAGGAGGGCGGCATGGCCGCTCGCGTGATGGAGGATCACCGGGCGGTCCGACACGACCGGGTCGATCTCTCGGGCGCTCGGCCATCGGCGGTCGGACCACCGCTCGGGGTCCCAGCCGCGACCGACGATCGGGCCCAAGGGGTGGTCAACGGCCCACGCGGTCAGGCGTTCCCGGAGGTCCGCGAAGGAGCGGGTCGAGGAAAGGGCGAACCCCTCTCGCACCCGGGTGAGGTCCGAGACGTGGAGGTGGGCGTCCACGAGCCCTGGGATCAGGAGACGGCCCCCGAGCGAGCGATGCTCGGTGCCGGTGGGCGCGAGACGGTGCGCTTCGCGGGACCCGCCCGCAAACACGACGCGGCCGTTCTCGACCAGGATCGACTCCGCGTAGCGTCGACCCGTGAACACCCGGCCCCCGGTCCACAGCGTCGCGTCGGCCACCGCTCCCTCCGCTCGCGACCGCCGGGCGCCGGTGCCGCGGGCGCGACCTCCCTACACGTCGAGGTACCGGTAGAACTCGTACGGGTGAGGCCTTAGGTTGAGCTCGAGCTGCTCCTCGCGCTTCATCTCGACGTACGTGTCGAGGAGCGAGGCCGCGAACGCGGGCTTCAGGAAGTCGCGGTCGGACTGGAGGCAATCGAGCGATTCGCTGAGGGAGCCCGGCAGCTCCCGGACGCCGAGCTGCTTTCGTTTCGCCGGGGCGAGCTTGTAGATGTTCTCGTCCACCGGAGGGGGAGGCTCGATCTTCCGGCGGATCCCGTCGAGCCCCGCCATGGCGAGCGCCGCCTCCGTGAGATAGATGTTCGCGGCGGAGTCGGGGGTCCGGTACTCGATCCGCTTCGCCCCCGCCCGGCCCCGGTGATAGAACGGGATGCGGACGTTGGCTGACCGATTCGCCTTGCTCCAGGCGATGAACACCGGGGCCTCGTACCCCGGGACGAGCCGGCGGTACGAGTTCGTGATCGGGTTCGTGATCGCGCAGAGCGCCCGCGCGTGCTGGAGGAGACCCCCGATGTAGTACCGGCAGCTCTGGCTCACCTCCGCGTACGCGTCGTCGGGGTCGTAGAACTCGTTCTTCCCCTTCGTCCAGAGCGACTGGTTCGTGTGCATCCCGATCCCGTTGTCGCCGTAGATCGGCTTCGGCATCAGGCACGCGATCTTCCCGTGGCGGCGGGCGACGTTCTTGATCACGTAGCGGACATCCTGGACGTGGTCCCCCATCGGGACGAGCTCGTCGAACCGGACGTTGAGCTCCGACTGGCTGGCGGTGGCGACCTCGTGGTGGTGCGCGTCCATCGTAACATGAAAATCGTCGGCGAGGATGTTGCACATCTCGGCACGAAGGTCGTGGAGAGAGTCGGTCGGGGGCGTGCGGTGGTAGCCCTCCTTGAATCGGATCGTCGGTTGGGCGCTCGCGCCCTGCCACGGGGCCTCCGACTGGCCGATCAGATAGCCGGCGCCGCCCCACGCGTCCCGGACCGCCTCGTACGACGGGACGAGCTGCACCTGGTCGAACACGAAGAACTCTATCTCGGGCCCCCAGTACGACCGGTCGAAACCCGCGTCGGCCAGGACCCGCTCCGCCTTCCTCGCGACCCCTCGAGGGTCGTGGTCGTACGGCTCGCTGGAGGTTCCGAGCCGGACGTCGCAGACGAACCGCACCGTCTTTCCGCAATCCGGGTTCCAGGGGATGTTCGCCATCGTCCGGGCATCGGGGACGAGGAGCATGTCGGACTCGAAGATCTCGCGGAACCCACGGACGGACGAGCCATCGAGCTTGGGAACTCCCGTGCGGAACATCTCCGCCTCGAGCGCCTCGCGCGGGATGTCGAGCTGGTTCAGCGCTCCGAGGACATCCGTGTAGAACAGCTGGACCCAGCGCACCTTCTCGCTGGCGAGCCGCGCCACCACCGCTTCACCCTCGACCGAACCCTTTCCCCGTTGCGACGCCACGTTCGCACCCGGCCGTCCCGACCGTTTCCCGCTACATCAACCCTCACTCAGTTTTTTTGGACGAACGTCCAAAGGATTGACGGCAGACCTTATTTTCGGGAGAATCCATGAAGACCCGTGCGGCGAACGTCCACTCTGGACGCCCTCGACCGTTCGATCCTCGAGGAGCTCAACGTCGACGCGCGTCGCAGCCATCGCGAGATCGGTCACCGCCTCAGGGTCTCCCCGACGACCGTGAGCTCTCGGGTCGGCCGGATGGAGGAGCAGGGCGTCATCCGCGGCTACATCCCGCTCCTGGACGACGAGCAGCTCGGATGGGACCTCTGGGCTGCGATCGGCATCCGGATCTCGAAGGGTCGCTTGCGCGAGGTCGAAGAGCATCTGGCCAAGGACCCGAGGGTGTACGCCATCTACGACGTCACCGGCGACGACGACGCTCTCCTGATCGGGCGGTTTCGCGACCGCCGGGACCTCGACCGTTTCGTGAAGCACGCTCTCCAAGACCCGCACGTCGAGCGGTCGAACACGCGCGTCGTGCTCAACCGCGTGAAGGAAGATCGACGCGTCCCGGTCGTTCTCCGAGGGACGGACCGGCTCGAGCCCGAATGACCCGACGGGCGGTCGGATTCCCCAACCGCTAAGAGCTCCCACCGGGTCGCGAGCGCTCGGAGGCAGAGGATGGACTGGGGGATGCGGAACCGGATAGCCCGGATGTTCCCGGGAGGTCCGAGCGGGAACACCGTCATGCTGGCGGTCGACCATGGCTACTTCATGGGCCCGACGCGCCATCTCGAGGACGCGCGGGCGACCATCGCCCCCCTCCTTTCCCTGGCGGACGCGGTCGCGCTCACGCGGGGAATCCTCCGGACCTCGGTCCCGCCAACGTCCACGACGCCGATCGTCCTGCGGGTATCGGGTGGCGCGACGGTTCTCAAGGAGGACCTCTCCCACGAGACCCTCACGACCGCGATGCGGGACGCCGCGCGGCTGAACGTGAGTGCCGTCGCGCTCTCCGTGTTCGTCGGGGCCCCGCACGAGCACGAGTCGCTCGTGAACCTCTCGAAACTCGTCGACGAAGGCGAGGAGGCCGGCATCCCCGTGTTGGCGATCACCGCCGTGGGTAAGGAGCTCGAGAAGCGGGACGCGCGGTATCTCGCCCTCGCTTGTCGAGTCTCCGCCGAGCTCGGAGCCCACCTCGTGAAGACCTACTACTGCGACGGGTTCGAGAAGGTCGTCGAGGGTTGCCCGGTGCCATTGGTGGTCGCGGGCGGCCCCAAGCTCGACAACGACCGTGCGGCGCTCGAGCTGGCGCACGGCGCGATCGCGAAAGGGGCTCGCGGGATCGACATGGGACGGAACATCTGGCAATCGGACCACCCCGTCCCGATGATGAAGGCGCTTCGGGCGATCGTCCACGAGAAGGCGACCGTTGCCGACGCGATGGACATCCTCGAGGTCGCCAAGGGCCGGACCCCGGCCCCCACGATGGCGCGAGCGTAGCCGACCCGCGGAACAACGGTCTTAATATCCGGGCCGCTCCGCCCGGACGCGCGGGGATCGCCCAGCTTGGTCAAAGGCGCCAGATTCAGGGTCTGGTCCCGTAGGGGTTCGTGGGTTCAAATCCCTCTCCCCGCACCTTCCCAGCGGTTCAGTGCGCGGGGCCCTCGCCCGCCGATAGAACGTCCCGGCCGCAGGACACGAACGAGAGAGAAGGTCGGTCCGACGCCAGATGCCCCGGGCCCCCGCCTCACCGGGAGGTCGCGTCTCCCGTCGAAACTCGAGCGAGTCGGCGAGCGAGCGCAACGGGGCCGGAACGCGGTGGACGAGCGGTTATCCGCCCACGGGGATAACGAGAGAGCGACGACAGGACGCGCGAGCGTCCGTCCCCGCGGGCGGGGCCTTTCAGGGCGCGAATGAAGGCGATGGTGTTGCATCGACCGTCGGCGGTCGAGTCCGCTCCGCTCCAGCTCGAGGACGTGGAGACCCCCGAACCCAACGACCATGAGGTGCTGGTCCAGGTGGGCAAGTGCGGCGTGTGTCGAACCGACCTGCACGTGGTGGAGGGCGACCTACCTCCGAAGATCCCCTCCGTCATCCCGGGCCACGAGATCGTGGGAACGATCGTTCGGATCGGCCGCCACGTCCGGTCCTTGGCGGTCGGCGAGACCGTCGGCATACCCTGGTTGCATACCACCTGCGGTCGATGCGAGTTCTGCGTCACCTCGCGGGAGAACCTCTGCGAGAGCAAGGTGTTCACCGGCTACTCGGTGAACGGCGGTTACGCGCAGTACACCGTGGGCGAGGAGGGTTACGTTCTTCGACTTCCACCGGGGGATGCTGGCCGGCTCGCGCCGTTTCTGTGCGCCGGAATCATCGGCTACCGCGCGCTCAAGCTCGCTCTCCCGAGGCCCGGCGGTCGGATCGGCTTCTTCGGCTTCGGCGGCTCCGCGCACCTCACGCTGCAGCTCGCGGCCCGGATGGGGTACGAGACCGTCGCCTACTCGAGGGACGCGAAGCATCTCGAGCTCGCCCGTCGGCTCGGCGCCTCCGAAACGCTCCTCACCGACGAGGTAAGCCTCGCCGGGCGAGCTCCCACGCTGGACGGCGCCGTGGTGTTCGCCCCGGCCGGCGAGGTCGTCCTCCAGGCGCTGAAGGAGATGAAGAAGGGCGCGAGCCTGTCGATCGCGGCGATCCACATGACCCCCATCCCGCCGGTCGACTACGACCGCGTCCTCTTCGGAGAGCGGAGGGTCCAGAGCGTCGAGGCGAACACCCGGTCGGACGCCCGTGAGTTCTTGGCTCTGGCCACGCGTCTCAAGCTCGAGAGCACTGTCAAACTCCGCAAGCTTTCCGAAGCGAACGAGGCTCTGCTCGACCTCAAGCGCGACAAGGTCGTGGGAGCGGTCGTTCTCGACTGCTCGGAAGGTTAGGCATCCCCGCCTCGTCCGTACAGGCGTCCCCCCGGTCCTACGGCGTCAGTTCGACGGCTCTCGTTCGGCGAGGGGAACGAGGCTTCTGCCCGGGCGATCGAGGCCGACGGGTGTGCGGCCGCTCTCGGTCCGGTCCCTACGCGTCTTCTCTCCCAACCCTACGGTGGGCGGGACTCCGGCGCGGAGCCGATCGAAGGCGACCGGACGGACCGGCCGCCACTCCGCCGGTCGAAGTCGTTCCTAGGAGTCGATGCGTCCCGGGATCTTCCTCGCCGTGTCCGCGGCACGGACGAGATTGGGTCCGGCCCGAAACTCCGGCCGGGCCCCACGCTACGGGCGGTAGGTGGAGACCGCCACGTGGGCCCGGCCGGCAAGGGGGGCAGCGTAACGACGGACGAAGGAACAGAGCTCACCCGCTCCGGGGGCTGGAAAGCGGCTGCAATGTCCCATCGTTGATACGCCACTATAAGCCCACGGCAGGCTTAATCCGGAGGCGACCGACGGTATACTTCATCCATCAACGGGATACCAAGAGAGCGATAGCATACCTGGTATCCGCTCCAGGACGGGGATCTCGCGCCTCTCGAGCCCGGCCTACCCGCAACGGGCTCACTTCAGCGATTCTCTTCTCCCGCCGTAGAGGTCCCTCGCCGGGCTCAACAGGTCGAAGACCTCGGGGTCGATGGCGGGCTTCCCTCGGAGGGCGAGCGAGGCGAGGTTCAGCCCGACGCCGGGGCCGAGCATGAACCCCTGCCCGCACATGCCGATCCCGAGCAGGAGGCCGTCCACGTTCGGTGCCCTCCCGACGATCGGATTGCCATCCGGGGTCATCGGATAGAGCCCGCGCCACACGCGTCGGATCGTCAGGTTCTTGAGGCGCGGAATCAGGTTCACGAGGCGAGCCGCGACGATCGGCATGAACTCGAACGTCGAGGTTCGGTTCTCGCCGGGGAACCGCGCCTTCGGCGTGTAACAGAAGATGATCTGACCGTCCGAATCCTGACCGAAGTAGAAGTTGGTCGTCTTGCCCTCGGGTCCGGGGCGAAGGTCCACGACCAGAGGTCCAAGGAACGGTTGAACCGGAGCGGAGATGCCGGCTTCGTGGCTCTCGGGCAGCACCGGGAGGTCGAGGCCGACCGTGTGGCAAAGGCGGGTCGCGTGCGTGCCCGCGGCGAGGATCACCGTCGGCGCGCGGTACTCGTTCCGGTCCGTCCTCACACCGGTCACGCGGTGGTCCTCCATCACAAGGGATGAGACCGTCTCCCCGTAACGGTACGTTGCGTGGAGCCGGACCGCCTCGTTCGTGAACGATTCAGCCGCCCGCAGCGGGCTCACCTGGCCGTCCTCGGGAGAGAACGTGCCGCCGCGCAGGCCGTCCGAAGTGATCCCCGGCACTACGCGCCGGATCCCCTCGGGTTCCAACCAGTCGATCGTGAGCCGGTGGGCCTTCTGGATCGGGAGCAGCCGTTCGAGGGTGGATTGCACGCTCTCATCGAACGCGGGGAAGCAGTACCCGCCCTGCTTCCAGCCGATGTCGGTCCCCGTCGATTCCTTCCAGTGAGCGAAGATGTCGAGGCTCTGCTGCCCGATCCGGATCTTCGCGGGGTCGGAATGGGTCGCCCGGACGCCGCCGATCGCGGCCTTGTTCTGACCCTGTCCCGAGGAGGGGAGCTCGTCGAGGACGAGGGTCCGAGCGCCCCCCTGCGCGAGGAAGTACGCGGCGGGATTGCCGACCGACCCCGCCCCAACGACGATGGCGTCAAACTCCGGGAGCGCCATCGTCCACCGTGAGGAACGCCGTGATCGGAACCTCCTGCGTGAAGGGGCGGTGCACCGGGGTCGTGACGGTCCGGACGTCCACTCCCAGCTCTCGGAAGACCCGCAGGATCAGCTCACCGCAGGTCTTCCCGCCGCACGGGCCCATCCCGCTGCGGAGCGCCGCCTTCACGGCGTTCAGGTCCCTCGTCCCGGTCGTCCGGATGTAGTCGGCGATCGTCTCCTTCGTTACCCGTTCGCACCGACAGACGACGGTCTCCGCGTCGTTCGTTGAGACCACCGGCTCGGCACGTACGGGCGGCTCGGGCTTACGGATCCGGACCCCCGCGACGCGGTCGGCGTCCGGCCCGGGAACCTCGAGGACCATCAGCCGGCGGCGGTTGAGGGCCTTTCCGGAGAGGATCCGAATCACCGTACCGGTGCCGACGAGCTCGCCCTCGGTGTCGGTGGTCGGGACCGCGTCGCCGGGCTTCACAAGACCTTCGGGCATCTCCCACGGAAGCGTGACCCGCGCCCGCTCGCCGGAAGGGTCGTGGCGGTGGTCCACCATGCTGATCGCGAGGCCCGGGCAGATCGCCACGCACTTGAGGCACCCGACGCAATCGCCGACGAGCTTCGGCCGCCCGAGGATGTTCCCCTCCGGGATGGTGATGCTGTCCTTGGGACAGACCGTGGTGCACGGGTTGCAGGGGATCTCCTGGGCGCAGCGGATGACCGGGTAAACCGCCGCGTCGCGCGGAGGGGGATACGACCCTCGCACCGGCCCCGGATGCGACGCCAGCAGCGTCCCCAGCGAGGTCCATGCCTCGGGGACCTCGACGGGCAGCCCCAGATCCCGAAGGATCGTTCGCGCGGCGATCTTGCCGGAGAACATCGCCGCGGACGCTTCGGCGATCTCGTGCGCATCGCCGGCGGAGTAGACCCTCATGCCGAGACGGGCTCCCTCCTCGAACAGTTCCCGGACCGGAGAGAGACCGACCGCCACCAGGACCGTATCGACGTCGAAGGCCACCTCGGTGCCCTCGATCGGACGGAACCGTTCGTCGACCCGAGCGGCGACCGCCCGCTCGACGTGTTCCTTCCCGTCCACGCGGAGCAACGTGTGCGAGGTGTACACGGGGACGCCCAGGCGGAGGATCTTGTCCCGATGCACCTTGTATCCACCGACCTCGGGCAGGATCTCGACCACCGCGACGACGTCGATCCCCGCCTGGAGCGCCTGGTAGGCGACGATCAGGCCGACGTTGCCCCCACCGACGATGAGGAGCCGCTTCGACGGCTTGATGAGGTCGCGGTTGACGAGCGTCTGGAAGGCACCGCCACCGTACACCCCCGGAAGGTCCGCGCCCGGGAACGCGAGCGCTTTCTCGCGTGCGCCGGTCGCGACGAGAAGGGACTTGGGCTTCACCACCGTGAAGCGGCCCTGCCTCACGACCCCGACGACGCCGTCCTGGAAGACCCCGACGGCCGGGGAATCGGTCCACACGTCCACCCGGGCTTGATTCCGCACCCCGCCCTCGAGGATATGCCCGATCTCCGTACCGCGATGACCGGCGTAGCAGTCAGCCACCGAACCGAAGAAGTTGTGCGTCTGCAGGCTCAACTTACCACCGAGCGACGGCTTGTCGTCGCACAGGATGACGTCGACTCCATGCGACGCGAGCTCGGCGGCCGCGGTCAGTCCCGCCGGCCCGCCGCCGACGACCAGTACGTCGGTCTCGACCTGGCGGATCCGCGGGGTCGCCCGAACGGGGGCATCGTCCGCTTCCAGCGAGGGGTTCCCGTCCACCGGTCGGACGTGCATGCCGGGCCGGACGGGGGTCACGCACGCTTTCACGGCGCGACCGTCGGCCACGACGAGGCACTGGGCGCACTGCCCGTTGGCGCAAAAGATCCCCTGGGGGGCGCCGTCCCGGCGGTGGTGTCCGAAGACATGGATGCCGTTCGCGAACAAGGCCGAGGAGATCGCCTCGGAACGTCGCGCCGGCAGGACCTTGCCGTCGAAGGTGAACTCCACCATGTCGGGAGGGTGGGGTACCTCCAAGACCGGATGCCGTTCGAGACGGGCGATCGCCATCGGAGACCTTACGTCGAATTCAGGGGGAGAGGTCGCCTTAAGCTGCGCATCAACGTGAATTGACGATACGGTTAGCCTCGCTCGGAGGCTGGTGGGAACCATGAGCTTCAACCTCGAACGCCCGGTCAACGACGTCAACACGATTCGGTCGTACGCCCCGGGCTCGACCGACCGTCGTAGGCTGGAGGAGGAGCTGACGGCGATGCGGAAGGCCCCTCTCGAGATCCCTCTGATCATCGGGGGCCACGAGGTCCGCACGGGGACCGTCCTCGAGGTGCCCTGTCCCGACGACACGGGAGTCGTGCTCGCTCGGGCCCATCTCGCCGGGCCGGACGAGCTCCGCCGGGCGGTGGAGAGCGCGCTCTCCGCCCGCGCCGAGTGGGCCGGCATGGACTGGTACCGTCGAGTCTCGGTCTTCGTGAAGGCGGCGACGCTGCTCGCGGGCCCGCGTCGTGCGCGGAACGTCTCCGCGATCATGCTCAACCACTCGAAGAACCCGTACGAAGCGGAGATCGACCTCGCCGAGCTCGTGGACTTCTGGAACTTCAACGCCTACTTCGCGCGACAGGTCTACGAGATCCAGCCCGCGCAGTACCCGGGCGAGACCAACCGGTTCGACTGGCGCCCGCTCGAGGGGTTCGTTCTCGCCGTCCCGCCGTTCAATTTCTACTCGATCGCGGGGAACCTACCGACGGCGCCGGCGTTGGTCGGGAACGTCGCGCTCTGGAAACCGGCTCGGGCGGTGATCCGTTCGAACTTCGAGATCTTCAAGGTCCTGGTCGAGGCGGGCCTGCCGGCCGGGGTGATCAACTTCGTCCCGTTCTCGAGCCGGGACGCGAACGTCGTCCTCGACCACGCCGACCTGGCGGGGGTCCACTTCACGGGAAGCTACGATACGCTCGTTCGACTCTGGAAGAGGGTCGGCGAGAATCTCGAGAAGTACCGGAACTTCCCCCGGATCGTCGGCGAGACGGGGGGCAAGGACTTCGTCATCATGCACCCGTCGGCCGACGTCCGAGGCACGGTGCTCAATCTGATCCGGGGGGCGTTCGAGTACCAGGGCCAGAAGTGCTCCGCGTGCTCCCGTGCCTACCTCCCCGCGAGCCAATGGCCGGAGGCCGAGAGGATCCTGAAAGAGGAGGTTCCGAAGGTCCCCCTAGGTCCGGTGAGCGACCTCCGCAACCTGATGGGCGCGGTGATCGACGAGGCGGCGTTCACCAACATCCGGCGCTACCTCGACTTCGCCCGCGACCACCCCAAGGACTACACGTTCGTCGTCGAAGGGTCGACCGACTCGGCGAAAGGATGGTTCGTGCGTCCCACGGTGATCCGGACGACGGACCCCCGAGGGAAGCTGATGTCGGAAGAGATCTTCGGCCCGGTGCTCACGATCTACGTCTATCCCGACGACCGGTTCGAGGAGACGCTCGCGCTCTGCGACGCCACGTCCCCCTACGCGCTGACGGGAGCCGTCTTCGGACGGGATGCCGCCGCGGTCGCGAGAGCCGAGGAGGTGCTTCGCTGGAGCGCGGGGAATTTCTACGTCAACGACAAGCCGACCGGAGCGATCGTGGGCCGCCAGCCGTTCGGGGGGGCCCGACGCTCGGGGACGAACGACAAGGCCGGGTCGATCCTCAACCTGTTGCGTTGGGTCACGCCGCGGAACATCAAGGAGACCGCGGTGCTGCCGGACGACTGGCGGCGCCCGTTCATGGGCTAGGCACGCGGCCCGACGGCGACCCCTTGCGAATGCGATGGCCAAGGGGCCCTTCGTCCGCCTGCTAGCCGATCGACCGCGGCCGCCCTCGCGGTCGACGGCGGCGGGCCGGCGATCTCATCCCCAGGGAGCGACCGCTCCCGTGGGAACCTTGTTCGCGCTTCGGGGGCCGGCCGGGCTCGCCCAAGGTAAATAGCGGAGTGGGGTCGGACGCGTCGATGGCGCCCGCTCGACGACCGGCGGCGCGTCCTCCGAGCCGACGTTCGGTTCGGGCCCGTCCCGGTCCACTGACGTCCCGGACCCCCGTGCTCCGAGGGGTACTACCCACCGAGACGGACGATCCGCATTCCCACATCGTCTGCCACGTCTGCGGCCGGATCCAGACGGTCGAGCTGTCGGAGCTCGACCGTCATCTCCTCACCGAGCTCGCGGCCCTTCGCCCGGACGGCTGGAGCGTCGACCGAATCGCGTTCTCGCTGACCGGGGCATGCCGGCGATGTCGCGAGGGCCCCGACGCCCCCTGAGCGGGCGCGAGGGATGACGGCGTTCTTCACCTCGCCGTCGATTGCCTGGGGCCCCGGCGCCGTCGAACAGTTGAGCGGGCTGGGTGCACGGCGAGCGTTCGTGCTCGTCGACCCGGAGGTGGGCCGGCGCTCCGGCCACCTGAGGGCGCTCGAGGAGCTCGGGAAGTCCGATACCGTCATCGAAGTGGTCTCGGACACGGAGGCGCCGGACGAGGCCTCGACGGCCGCGCGGCTTCGCGACCGGATTCGGGCGTTCGACCCCGATTGGATCGTCGCGATCGGAGGCGGGAGGACGATCGACCTCGCGAAGGGAGCGCGCCTCGCCTTCGAACGGCCGGACCTCGATCTCGACGCGCCGCCCGCCGTGCTCGGCATGCCGGAGCCGACGCGCACGCGACTGGCGGCGATTCCCACCACGAGCGGAAGCGGGTCGGAGGTGAGCTGGACCGTGGACCTCTTCTCGAGCGCGGGCGCCCCGCTCGAGCTCGCGGATCGAGCGCTCGTCCCCCACTGGGCGCTCGTGGACGGTACGTTCGCCCTATCGCTTCCGCCGACGGAGATCGTCTCGGGAGCGCTCGAGGCCGCCGCGCTCGCCACCGAAGCCTACCTCTCGGCATGGGCGAACCCGTTTTCGGACGCGCTCGCGGTCTACGCCGTGTCGACGGTCGTGGCCCGGCTGCCCCACGCCGTCCGGTGGAGCGACGACCCCGAGGCCCGGACCCTCCTCCATTACGCTGCGACCGCGGCGGGGCTCGCGGCGTCGAACGCACAACGAGGGATCGCTCACGCGCTGGCACGAGCGCTCGTCCGCCCGGCGGAGCTTTCCTACGGCCGACTGCTCGCGATCGCCCTTCCCCACGTCCTGGAGTTCGACCGCCCCTCAGCTCGCGAGCGGATCGAGGCGCTCGGGGCGGTCGCGGCCCCCTCCGACGAAAGTCCTCGGCTGTCGTTCGCCGTGCGCCTGCGCCGGTTGTACGATGGGCTCGGCATCCCGGCCACGCTGAGCGCCGCCGGCGTCTCGGCGGAGCGGATCCGCGGCGTACGGGACCGGATCGCCGCGGACGTCCTCCGCTCGCCCGCCACGCTCGCGAACCCCCGGGTCCCCGGCGTCGACGATGTCCGGCGTCTGCTCGACGCTGTCGTCGGAACGACCGGGTAGCCCGTCGGGCGATCCGGAACCGAGCTCACGATCGCGGCGGCGCGGCGAGCGCGGGCGTGCGAAGCGCGAGGTTCTCCGCCCGCGACGGAGTGTCCACCGCCCGGTTGATCGCGATCTCGGCGAGGTCGCTCGCGTAGAACGCCGAGCGCTCGAGGCTCTCGAGGACGTAGGCGAGGCCGACCGCGAGGCGCCCCCGCTTCAGGGTGAGCTCGTGGAGGATGTGGTCGCGTTCGCGGGTGAGCTCGTGGGCGGCGTCGATCACCTCGTTCGCCTTCTCGATGTTCCGGGTGTCGAGGCTGTCGAGCGCGTCCACGAGGCCGCTCGCGGCCTGAGTCGCCATCCGCTCGAGCTCGACGAGGATCCGTTCGGGCAGCGGCTCCTTGCCGAGAATCGCCACGGCCCCGGCGATCCGCACGGCGTGGTCGGCGATCCTCTCGAGGACGCGGGACGCGAGGAGGTAGGTCGAGCACTCCGGGAGCGTGAGGTCGAGCGTCGCGAGGATCCGCGCGTCGCGGAGGGCGCTCGTCACCTGCTTCTCGAGGAACCAGTGGAGTCGGTCGACCTCCCAGTCGCGCTCCTCGACGTCCCGCGCGATCGCAAGATCACGGGCGCGGAGCGCGGCCATCGCGTCCGTGTGCATCGCGCGGACCATCTGGTGCATCCGGCGGATGATCGAAGGGATCGGAAGGGGGTTCTGCCCGACGACGTCCTGGAGGATCACGGATTCGGAGGTCTCTTCGAGGATCTCGGGACCGATCATGCGTTGCGCGAAGTTCCGCACCACCTCTCGGGTCGGCGCGCTCATCCGTCCGCGGGTGCGGATCTCGAGGAGCGGGTACCCCGCGATGTACTCCGCGATCAGCCGACGGAACAGGTGGTCCTTGTCGGCGTCGTTCGTCACCTCCACCACCCTCCGCTCCGCCTCCGAAGGCGAGGACGACTCCGCGAACACGGCGAGAGAACCGTCCGCGCGCGGCGTGAAGTACAGCACATCCCCCGCTCCCAGGCCCCGCGCGAGGACCCAGTTCTTCGGGAGGGAGATGATGAACGTCGAACCTCCGGTCTTCTGGATCCGACGTCCGTGGAAGCCCCCGCTGCTTCGCATCGTAAGCTACCGCGTGGGACCCTCTGGTGTCTATATAGCCTCGGTCGCGGGGCGGCCCCGCACGGCTGTGCGGCCCCCGCGGACCTTCGGCCGGGCGGGAGCGTAAATACGCGCGGGGGCGGTCCGTGCCCACTCGCCCGATGGCCGACCCAGCTTCCCGACGATTCCGCTTCCGAGGCGGCGCCCGGGCGGCTCATCCCGGCGACACGCTCCTGACCGCGCTCGCCCGTCGAGGCTTCCCGAACGTCGTACGCTCGATGCGCTACCATCGACCGCGCGGCCCGTTCTGCGGGCTCGGTCACTGCTCGGGGTGCCTCGTTCGGGTCAACGGCCGGCCGATGGTTCGCGCGTGCCGCACCGGCGTCGGCGAAGGGGACCGGGTGGAGACCGAGAGCGCTTGGCCGAGCCCTCGTTGGGACGTCTTTGGCGGAATCGACCTCGTCTTTCCGCGGAGCCTCGACACCCTTCGTGGATTCCGACGACCGGCGTGGGCGACCCGGGCCTATCAACGGGTGGTTCGCCGGATCGCCGGGTACGGGACGCTGGCCGACCCGAACCCGGACGGGGGGTCGACCGCGGCCCCCCGGCGGTGGGAAGCGGACGTCGTGGTCGTGGGCTCGGGCACGTCCGGCCGGGCCGCGGCGGAGTCGTTCGTTCGACGCGGCGTCCGCCCCCTGGTGGTCGACCGAGGCCTCGAGGTCGCCGACGTTCCCGGCGCGGACCTTGTCGCGAGGACGACCGTCACCTTCCTGCCCCCGCCGGACCCGGGAAGACCGAGGCCGTTCGTGCTCATGGGTTTCGAAGAATCCGGCCCGGGCGTCTCGATCCGGGCCAAGTCGGTGGTCCTTGCAACGGGAGGGTACGATGGCGCGCTCCTCTTCGAGGGAGGGGACCGCCCCGGCGTGATGGCCGCCGACCTCCTTTCCCAACTCTCGTCCGACGGAGAGCCCCGACCGTTCGCTCGGGCGGTCGTGGTCGGCGGAGGTCGGCGGGCGCGCGAGGTCCTCGATCGCCTCGGTTCTTCGGTAACGGCGGTGGTCGCCCCGGGGGAGATCTCGCCCGAGGTCGTCCGCCGCGCCTCGGAGCTCTCGGTCCCTCTCTATCCCCGGTCGCTCGTCGTCCGCGCCGCGGGGCGCTCGCGCGTCCGGTCGCTGCACCTCCGGACCCGAGGCCAGGGCCCGCGCTTCTCGGTGGCGTGCGACGCGGTCGTCCTCGCCCACCGCCGCCTCCCGAACGTCCAGCTGTTCTTCCAGGCCGGAGCCCTCACGCGGTGGAGGCCGGATCCGGGAGCGTACTTCCCGGTGGTCGACGCGGCCGGCAGGACCTCCGTCCCCGGGCTTTACGCCGCGGGGACGGTCGCGGGAGCCGGTGCCGACGCGGGCCGTGCGAGCGGCCAGCGCGCGGCCGCGGCCGCCGCGGGCGAGCCCCTCGAGAGCTCCCCTACCGTTCCCCCGACGTCCGACGTGCCGGCGGAGCTCGTCGGCTACTACCGCGAGCTCCTGAAGGAGCCGCGCTCAGGAAAGTGGGTCGTCTGCCCTTGCGAGGACGTCGTCCTGAGCGAGCTCGAGAGCGCGAACGAGGCCGGGTTTCGGGGGATGGAGGTGGTGAAACGCTACACGGGCCTTGGTACCGGGCTCTGCCAGGGGCGCTACTGCCTTCCCGACGCGATCCTGGTCCTCTCCAACCTCGAGGGCCGAGCACCCCCCGAGGTCGGGTACATCACGCAGCGCCCGCCGCTCGTTCCCACCCCGCTGTCCGCGCTCGCGGCGCTGGACGGCGAGTTCGGGAACGGAGGGGTCGAGTGACCGACTTCCGGCGCGACTCGTACCGCACCGTGGTGGTCGGCGCAGGGATCGTCGGCCTGTTCACCGCCTACCGTCTCGCGCGGGCGGGGGCCGGCCCGACGCTCGTGATCGACCGGGGGTTCCTCTCCAACGGCGGTTCCGGTCGCAACGGCGGCGGAGTCCGCCAGCAGTGGGAGACCCGGTCGACGATACGTCTCGCGCGCGAGGCGGTCGCCGACTGGCGGCGGTTCGGCCTCGAGTTCGGCTACAACGTCTGGTTCCGTCAAGGAGGCTACCTGTTCCTCGCCGAGAGCTCGGCCGAGCTCGAACGGCTCCGACGCGTGCACGAGGTCGTTCGGTCCGAGGGGCTCCCCTCGCAGGTGCTCTCCGTGGACGAGGTGGCCGACCGCGTGACCGGCCTCGCCACGGGAACGCTCGTCGGCGGCGCGTACCTACGGACCGACGGGACCCTCTACCCGTTCCCCGCGGTGTGGGGCGTGTACGAAGCGGCACGTTCGCTCGGCGTGGAGGTCGCCCTGGGCGTGGAGGCGCTCGGCGTGGTCGCGCGGGAGGGACGGGTGGACGGCGTCGTCACCTCCGAAGGGACCGTTCGGGCGTCCTCGGTCGTGAACGCCGCGGGGGGTTGGTCCGGCGAGTTCTCGAGGCGCGCGGGCCTCGAGACCCCCAACGTCGCCTCGCGACACGAGATCCTCGCGACCGAGCCGATAAGGCCGTTCCTCGACCCGATGGTGGTGCGCGCCTCGGACGGCCTCTACTTCAGCCAGACGATGCGCGGCGAGGTCGTGGGTGGCCTCACGGTCCCCCACCCTTCGGGTACGACCCAAGGTGTGCCCAGTTCCCCCCGGTTTCTCACGGCGATGGCGCGGGCGCTCGTCGAGCTCATCCCTCGGCTCGCCAGCCTCGGCGTCCTACGCGCCTGGACCGGCTACTACGACGACACCCCCGACGGGCTCCCGGTCGTCGGGGAGGACCCGCGCCTCGCGGGATTCGTCCACGCGGACGGCTTTGGGGGACACGGGTTCATGCTGGCGCCCGCGGCGAGCCGAAGGGTCGCGGCTGCGGTCCTCGGTGAGCCGTCCGACCTCGTCCCGAGCGAGTTCTCGCCCGCCCGCTTCCTTCGGGGCACGACCGCCCCCGCCGTGGAGCGGTTGCAGCTCGGCTGACGTCCGGCGCCCTCTCCGCCAGCGTATTGACCCCAGCGCTCGGTCCGGCCGGCGTGAGCGGGCGGCTCCCGTGGGACCCGTTCCCTTCGAAGGATCCGGACCCGAGAGGACCGGACGCGATCCACGCGATCTGCTACCGGGCGGCCGTCGCCGGGGCCGACGCCTACCGGTTCCTTCGGATCGCCCTGCGCCGCGAGGGAGGAGTCCTGCGCGTCGGGAACCGCTTCGTTTCCGACGGCCGTTATCGCGAGGTCGCGTTCCTCGCGGTCGGTCACGCGGCGAACGCGATGGCGCTGGCGGCGCTCGACGTCTTCGGCGACCGTCTCACCCAGGGGTTCCTCGCGGGCCCCGAGCCCGCCCCCGCGATGCTTCCGTTCCAGGCCGTCGAGCTCTCCCCGGGGTGGGGGGGCGCGGAAGGGGCGGGCGCGGTCCTGGAGGCCGCGGGGGAGATCGCGTCCGGCCTCAGGGAGTCGGACCTCCTCCTCGTGCTCCTCTCCCCGGGCGCGCTCCGCGGCCTACTGCTGCCTCCGGCGGGGATGGCCCGGGAGGAGTTCTCGCGGTTCCTCGAGGAGGCGCACGGTCTCGGGGCGAGCGCCGCCGAGGTGGTGCTCCTTGCGCGAGCGCTCGGCAAGGGGGGCGTCGGGGGCCGCCTTCTCCCTCCCACCACGGCCGCAGACGTTCAGCTCCTGGTCGTCGATCGCGGGGACGGCCCCGCGCGCGTCGGGGGAGGCCCGCTCGTTCCCGTCACCCCTGCCGAGCAATCGGAGGCGCGGGCCGTCCTCGATCGTCTGGGAATCGCCGGTCGGCTGCCCTCGACGGCACTCGAGCCGCTCCGTCCGGGCGCGACGGCCCGGGGATCGCTCCCTTCCCGCCTCCGCCGTCCCGTCCTGGTCGCCAGCCCATCGGATGGCCTTCGGGGAGCGTCGGACGCGGCGTTCGACCGGGGCTGGACCTCCCGGCTCGCGTCGCTCGAGCTCCGCGAGCCTCCGGAGGAGGCCGCCGACCGGCTCCTCGAGCGGTCGGAGACCCTCTTCGGGGAGGCCCGGTCCGGCCCCGCCGGTGGGACGAAGGGGTTCGCGACGTTCGCGATGGCGACCCTCGACCTTCCGGAGGGAGTCGACGATACCCCGTTCTGTCGGGCGTTCCTCGAACGGGCTCGCGCCGGCCTTCGGCGACGGGAGATGAGCGTGGGGCTGTTCCGAACCGCCGGGCCGCCGAGGATCCCGGTCGACACGAAGGACCCCGGCGATCCGGGGGGTTGGGTCGTGGGCGCACCGTCCAATCCGGAGGCGACCTCCGTGACGCCGGAATCCCTCCGTCCGATCTCCATGCGAGCCGGGTTCACCGACGTGGGGTTCCTCGCGATGGCCGTTTGGCGGCCGCCCGGGGCGGGGCCCAAGACCCGGGGCTAGTCGGACCCGCCCTCGGCCGTGGAGCGCGGTCCGCGCTCCGCCTCCTCGAAGTGCCGCTTGAGCGCCATGTACTCCGCGAACGAGATCTGGCGTCGGGCGCGCACGGCCCCGGCTTGTCGGAGGGAAGTGATCTGGTAGGTCCGCAGCAGCTCGGGAATCGGCCGGGACGCCGGCAACGATCGTTCGGTCGCGATCGGCGCGGCGGCGATCGGAACGGCCGCGAGGGGCCGTTCCGCGAGCGGCCGCGGTCCCGGTGGAGCCGGGGCCCTCTCGGGCGCCGAAGTGAGGTAGGCGCTCAGGAGCTCGTGCTCGCCGACGGTAAGCTCCCCGTCGTCTCGGAGCACGTCCACGAGCGCCTTCTGTCGAGGGCGGTAGGTCTCGACGAGCTCCGCAAGATCGCGATCGGCCCGGGCGATCGGAGCGGCTGCGAGCAGCGGACCGACCAGAGCGTCCAGGTCGGCCGACAACCGGTCGAGCGCGGTCCGGAGCTCCGCAGGCGTTGGGCCATCACCGTCGGGCCCGGCGTCGAACCGTGCGGCAAGCCGTGCGACGCTACCCGGCGGTCCGCCCGGGCCCACGGGGCGCTCGACGGACAGCTCGACCTCGCGTCGGCGGACGGGCACGCGCTCGGACGGGCGCGCACCGAGAAAACGTACTCCCGGAACGACGGCCCCGATGGGACATGTCCGAAGGGCAAGTAACTTAACTCTACTTACTATAGGGGCGTAACTATAAATCCCACGGCGGCGTCTTGGGTCCAAGGGAGTGCCGATGCAGGGCGAACGGGTGCGCCGACCGGGTGGGACAGGCGCCGAGGGCTCCGACAGCTGCGACACCGAGGACGGGACCTCGATCTGCCCCGTGCTCGCTGCGGTCAGCGTCATCGGTACGGAGTGGAGGCTCGCGATCGTGCACCGGCTGCTCGAGGGGCCTCAGCGGTTCAGCGAGATCCTGAAGTCGAACGCCCGGCTCAACGCGAAGACGTTGAGCGCGACCCTGAAGTTCCTCGAAGGTCAAGGCGTCGTCCAGCGCACGGTGGTCAGCACGCGGCCGTTCTCGGTCGTCTACTCGCTCACCGACATGGGCCTTGGCCTCGCGCCCGCGGCCCGGGAACTGCGCCAATGGGGCGAACGCTGGCTCCTCCCCCGGCGCCAGGCGGCGGCCCGCGCCGGCGCCTCGTCGCGGCGCCCCCCGGTGATCCAAGGCGAGCTGCCCCGTATCGTGCTCGGGGAAACCGAGGGTCGGGCGAAGCACTGAGGGCCGGGCGTCCGGCCGAATCGGAACGGTGGGCCGAGGAGACCGTTTCGCCCCCCCTCCCATCGGCGTTGAAGTAGGGACACGCCCGTTGTTCTCTTGCAACCAACCCAGGGAAGGATACCCAATATCGCCGAATGGGGGCGCGGCACCGCGCCTCGGGCGTGCGGGATCCTTCCTACCTGGTTCCATCGTTCCACGGCACCCCTAGTCACCTAAGCGACCGGGGGCGATACCGGCCCTTGAACTCGATGACCGCCCTGCCGTCGCATACTTCGTCCGCGTGCTCGACCCCGCCCACCGCCCCGCCGAGTGCCCCGACGAACTCCGACGCGCCCCGCACCGACCGCCCGGTCTTCGCCCGCCGCGCCCAACGCACGGCCAGCGCCTGTCGACCGGCCCGTCGCGACCGGCTCCGTCCCGACTAGGACTTGGCGTCGCCCTGACGCGGTAGGACCCGCGAGGCCGCCTTCCGCGTGCGCCAGCCCGGTCTAGCTCCGAGGCCGGCCCTCCCTTCGACGCCCCGAATCGCTCGAAGGGCCGGCCTCCCGTGCGAATCCCTGAGGGCGAGGTCGGACAGACCCCCTCGACCGGTCCCAACGACCTTAGGACCGGCGACGCGCCGACGGCCATCGAGGAGTAGTGACGAAATGAGAACCCAAGGCGACCTAACGAACCCGCTCCAACTCCTTCCGCGCCAACCCGTTCGGCGTTCGCCCGAGCGTTCGATCGACGAACGAACGCTACGCCCCCGGGCCTATCGACCGAGGATTCCGACCCTCCGGTCCCTGGGCCACCAAACCTCTCCGGGGGAGGAGGGTCCGTGACGCGCCCAGAAGTCCGATCGGCCAGATGTCCGGGCCCGTTCCCCGTTCGGCGCCGGTTCTATCGGGCGCTAGCCGAGGAGCTGATCGCGGCGGAACCCGGAGGCGTCGTCCTCTTCGAGTCGACGCTCGAGGACCCGGTGCCACGGGTGACCGCTCGACCGGCGTCGTTGCTCGCCCCCGTGAACGCGATGCCGACGTTCGCGGCGACTCCGCTCGAGCCCGGTCCGACCGGTGCCGCCGATCGCCCCGAGTGCCGGGGAACGGACCGCTACGCGACGCTGGTAGCTCTTCGAGGTCCCCCGACGCTTCCCCCACCGGAAGGGATGCTCGCCCCGCCCAGTCCGGATTCGCTGCTCGGCGCGGGCGGTTGGCTCGGGTTCCAGACGTTCTGGTCGGGGGGCGCGGACGGCCGGGTCTGGGCGACACGCCGCTTCCGGTTTTGCGGACCGTCGCCCGGTGAGGCCGCCGCACGATTCACCGCCGTGGCGACGACCGTGGCCCAGGAGTGGTCGCGCGTCACCCACCGCCCCACGATCGCTCGTCCCTGTCGCTTCGGGGCCGCGAGCGACTGGCGGCGCGCGGCGACGCGCACGGTCCCGCACGATGCCTGGGGGGCGTTCTCGCCGGGGGAGGTCGAGCGCACGGCCGAGCCGATCCCGTTCCATCGCGTCGACTCGGAGCCGGGGAGGTCCGGCCACTCGGTCGTGCTCGGCGCCTCCGGAGCCGGGAAGACGTGGTTCCTCGCGGACCGCGCGGCCCGTGCGATCGCCCGGCAGGATTCGGTCGTCGCGATCGACCTGCACGGCGATCTGACCCCTTCGATCGTCGGACGCCTTCCCCCGATGGCCCGCGCTCGGGTCGTGGCGGTCGATGCCGTCGACCGGCCCCTCCCCGGCATCGCCGCGCTCGCAGGCTCGGACGAGCGGGCCGCCGCCCACCTGATCGCGGCGATCAAGCGGCTCACTCCCGACGGCTCGGACGTGTACTGGGGGTTCCGCCTGGAGAGGATCTTCGACTCGTTCGTTCGGCTCGTCCAGGAGTCCGGCGGATCCCTCCTCGACCTGTACGCCCTGCTCGCCGATCCCGATCGTCGGGACGCCGCCCGGCTTGCGACCCGGAGCGACGACCTCGGGCGGTTCCTCGAGGAGCTCTCGCCGATCGTCCGCCGCAACCCCGACTTCCTATGGCCGGCGGCAGCGCGGCTGTCGAAGATCGTCCTCGTTCCCGCGCTCGCCGAGCTCCTCTCCCCGCCCGACGGAGGGATCCCCCTCGAGGACCTGCTCGAGGAGGGCCGCTCGCTCCTCGTCCGGCTCCCGTTCGCCACGCTCGGCCCCGAGGCAGCATCGTTCGCGGGAACCCTGGTGCTGGCCCGCGTCTACCTCGGCCTCGCGTCGCGGGGCTCCCGACGAGCACGGTGTCGACCGGTCCTGACCGTCCTCGACGAGGTTCAGGGCCTCTCTCCCCGCCTCGTCACCGAGGTTCTGGCCGAGGGGCGCAAGTTCGGTCTCCGCCTCCTTCTCGCAACCCAGTACCCCGAACGGCTCGCCCCGGAGCTGCGACACGCCGCCGCGGGGGTCGCACGCGAGGTGGTATCGTTCCGGGTGCCCCTTCCCAGCGCCGCCGCCGTAGGAGGCTGGATCGGCCTCTCGCCGGTGGATGCCGCCCGCCTCTTGCCGGACCTCCCCGTCGGGCACGGCCTCGCCCGAGACCCGGAAGCGGCCGAGGTCCGGCCCCTCGCCCCCGCAGGAGCGGCACCCGTCGAGGACGCCGACGGCTGGGCGAGCGCGGTCGTCGCGTCCCGCCGGGAGTTCCACCCCGAAGCGAGGGTTCTCTCGGACGACCGGGCCCACGACCCGGCGACCGAGCGGATCCTTCTGGCGACGCTCGTCGCCGAGGAGACCGGTCGAGCGCTGGCGGAGGGCGAGGTCGCGCTCGCCACGCAGCGACTTCCGGGTCCCGCTCCCGATCTCGCCACGGTCGACGACCGGGTTCGTTCCCTCGCTCGGCGGGGCTACCTCGACGTGGCCTCGGGAACGGTCCGGTTGACTCCCGCCGGAGAGCGACGTCTCGGGCTGAGCTCGGCGACCGGTGCCACGAGGGAGAGCGCCGAGCACCGAGCCCTCCTCCTCCGCGCGTTCCGGACGTTCGTCCGCCGGGGCTACCTGATCGAGATCGTACGGCAGGGGCGGTACGACACGACCCTTCCGGACGCGATCTTCCGCCAGATCCCCGAGAGGGTCCGCGCCGGATCGGCTCGCGAGCTCGCCCGGGCCCTCGACGCGGTCCGGAACGGATGGGCGTGGCGATTCTTCGGAGGGCTCGACGTGCACCTGGAGGCGGAGGTCTCCGGAGCGTTGCGACCGGACCGAATTCGGCACGGGTACCTGAAAGCGCGAGCGCGCGGGGCGTTCGCGCTGTTCCTCGTCTCCGACGCGAGGCGCGCGGGCCGAGTGCGAAGAACCCTGCGCGCGAACGGGGTCGGCCCGGACCGGGCCCAGGTCTGGACCCTGTCGGTGGGACTGCGTCCACAGGACCCGGGGCGGGTCCCGGACTCGGGAGGGATTCCCTCCCCCTGGCGCGAGGACGCAGCGGAAAGACAGGCGTCGGTCGGAAGCGCCGGATGAGCGGACCGGCCCGACCGGACCCGGTCAGTGCCTGCCGGACAGCGTAAGAGCGAAACCGCCTCTCGGGGGCGGTGTGCGGGCGTTCGTGGCCGTCGAGGTGACCGGGACGGAGGAGCGAGCGCGCGCTTCCGCACCGGAGCATCTCACCCTCCAGTTCCTGGGGGAGGTTCCGGTCGACGCGGTCCCTCGATTCGTTGAGCGCCTGCGTCCGGTCGGCCGAGCGACCCCGCCGTTCGCGTTCCGGTTGGAGGGCGTGGGTGCGTTCCCGACGGCGTCGGACCCGCGCGTCGTGTGGGTCGGCGTCACGGCGGGACGGGCCGAGCTGACGGAGCTCGCGGTCCGGGTCCGCAGGGCCCTCGAGAGCGAGGGACGAGCGGCTCGCGAGGCGTTCGTCCCTCACCTGACGCTGTTCCGGGTCCGCTCGGCGTCGGACCGTTACCGGGCGGCCGAGGTCCTCGAGGGGCGTCGCCCTCCTCCTCCGCCCCGCACGGTGCCCGTGCGCGAGTTCGTGCTGAAGGAGAGCGTGCTCGGCCCGCGCGGGGTGACGCACCGCACGATCGAGGCGTTCCCTCTTTCGGGTCCGGTAGAAGAAGCGTGATCACCCCGCGGCCGTTTCGGTGCGATCGGAGACGAGCTTCCGCCAAAGGTAGAGCGTGGCGTAGCTTCCCCAGCCGGGATAGCGCGACTCGGCCCAGGACCGCACCGTCTCCTCGGGGGCCGAACGAGGGATCCCCCCGTACCGATCGAGGGCGACGCGGACGGCGAGGTCACCTCCCACGAAGACGTCCCGACGGCCGGTGCCCCGGAGCAGGGCGTTCTCCGCCGTCCATCGACCGACTCCGGGCAAGCCCACGAGCTCCTCCAGGGCGGAGCGTAGCGGCCGGCGTTGAAGTTCGGCCGAGCTGGGCGGCGACCCGGACGCCCACTTAGCGAGCGCCAGGAGCGCGTGGGATTTCGCCCGACTCATCCCGACGGAACGCAGGTCCGCCGGGGTCGCTCGGAGAAGGCGCGAGGGCGCCGGAACGCACGGGATCTCGAGCCCGTCGACCTCGATCGTGCGGCCGAGCCGATCGAAGAGACGGCGCTTGATCGCGTTCGCGGCCGTGACCGACAGCTGCTGCCCGAGGATCGCATGCAGTAGGCTCTCGTAGAGGTTGGCGTCCCGGGGCAACCTAAGGCCGCGGAACGAGCGTTCGGTCCCACGGAGGATCGGCTCCGCGCGTGTCCACCGGTAGAACTCCTCGAGAGGGTCGGCCAACGAGAACAGGTCCCGAACGGCCGCGCGGGCCGCCTTCGGACCGGCGCCCCATGCCTCCACGCGCCACCGCTCGCCGGCCGGCTCGACCGCGACGACCCACGGCCTTTCGGGGGGGCCCCACGTACGCAGAAGACGGCGACCGTCGAGGGAGAAGACCAGCGATCGCGAGGAGTACTCGAGCAGCGAACGCTCCCGGGGGATCGACGCCGGTCGGGGAGGGACGAGCGACGTGCGGGTTCGCCGGACCACGGGGTCCGGAAGGTCGCCCCTCCAAGAGCTTGCCGGTCTCCGCACCGTTCGGACGGCGCCGTCGACTTCGATACGATTAAGGGCCCGTAGACTCCTGAGGGCCTTCCCGCGGTCGGCGAACGACCACGGAAGGAGGACCGCGCCGGTGGGTGGCTCGTTCGCGAGCTCGATCCTTTCGGCGGCGGCCACGCTCGTCGTGGTCGCCTCCGCGCTGAGTTCGATCGCCTCGGCGAGCGTCCCGTCGACCGGGGCGGCCCCGATCGTACCCTCGGGCGCGTGCCCCGGAACGGAGCTCTCGGGCCAGTACGCGGGTACGCTCGCCGTCGAAGGAGGACCGCTCCCCGCGAACGCCACGGCGGGGGTCGACGTCCTGCTCACGGTTCACTACGAGGTCACGGACCGGTACGAACCGAGCGGCGTCGTGAAGAGCGTCGGTTGCGTCCTTCTCACCGAGAACGTCGCGACCAACGGCTCGGGGGGATTCGCCCTGGTGCCCGACCCGTTCCAGGACGGCTGCGTCTGGACGCTCGGCGGTATCGTCTGCACCAACTACACCGGTCCTCGGGGCCCGATCACCGCCGCTCTCGCGGGTCCGGTCCCTTCGGGCTACTCCCCTTCCTTCTCCACGACGTCTGTCCAGGGCGACCTCGCGCTCGTCTGGGAGCTCGCAAGCGTCACCCTCGCCCCCGGCGGGCCGACCTTGACCGTAGCCCCCGGGGCGGCGACCGCCATCGTGGCGACGAGCTGGGAGGCGAACGGGTCCGCCACCCCCCTCGACCCGGAGTACTCGTGGGACCTCAACGGTACCGGGTGGGCGTTCGACGGCCCTCCTTCGGGCGACCGGGCGGTGGTCGTCTCGGTCCCCGGAGCGGCGGCGGGGGCGCTCACCGTCCGGGCCGAGGCGTGGACCAACGGCACGCACCTCGCGACGCCCCCGGTCTCGATCGCGCTGAACGCCGTCGCGACGACCATCGCCGGTGCGGGACTCAACCGTACCGACCTCGACGTCGGCTCGGCTCTGAACGCCGACGTGGAGGCCGTCGGTGCCTCGGGCTACGAATACCGGGCCTGGTTCGCCCCCGGGCTCGGGCTGGCCCCGGTCCCGGTTCCTTGCGGAGTTTCAGGGTACGGCCCGGGAACGGTCCTAGCCCGCTGCATCGCCAACGTCACCTACACCGGCCCCGGGATCGCCCAGCCGACCGCGAACGTCACGAACGGCTTCTCGACGGCGTTCTGGTCGTTTCCGAACGTCACGGTCAACCCTCCTGCGGCGCTGTGGGTCGCTCCCTCGGCACCGACGGGATACACGCACGCTCCGGTCTCCGTCACGCTGGTCGCCACCAGCGGATCGGGCACGCTGCCGTTCACGAGCGCCTGCCTCGAAGCCGGGTCGGCGCCCGTGGAGTGCACGACCGCTCCGGGGCCGTACTGGACGTTCACTCCGGTCTTTCGCTCCGCCGGGGTCTATTCCGCGGAGGCCTGGGCGATCGACTCCGGGGGAACGAACCGGTCCGTATCGTTCTCCGTGACGATCGTCGACCCGCTCGCCGTCACGCCGCTCGATCTCGTAACGGCGAACGTGACGGTCGGCGCGAACGCGACGGTCAACTCGACCGTATCGGGCGGGGACCTCCCCGGAAGGTTCTGGTGGAACTCGTCGGTCGTGGAAGGAACGCTCCGGACGGGCTCGCTCGGCTCCGACGGCCCGCTTTCCCTCTCGTTCACGCCGTCCGCCGCGGGGCCGCTCACGGTCACGCTCTCCGTCATCGACGCGCTCGGGACGCTCGTGCATGAGAGTCTCGCGATCACGGTGGGGCCCCCTCCGGCGACCCGGGTCGTCGAGGTCGGAAGCCCCCCTACGAGCCCGATCCTGGTCGGCGAATCCGCGGACGTGTCGTGGCAGGCGTTCGACCGGTACGACGAGCCGGTCCCGACGTTCTCGACCGCGGCCGAGGTCGTCCTCTCCGGCACGGGGGCGCCGGCACCGACCGGCTGGGTCAACGCGTCGGCCGTGGGACCCCTCGCGGAGACGGTCGATGGAACGTTCGCCGTCCCCGCCGCGGCCTGGGTCAACGGGACCCTCGACGCTTCGATCGGGGTCACCAACGCGGGGGCCTTCTCGGTCGAACTCGTGGGCGCCGGACTCCCATCGCCCGTCGCGTCGATCTACCTGCGCGCCGACCCCGACCTGGCCCACCTTCGCCTCTACGACCCCGTCGTGGCGGAGGGAGGAGCTCGCAACAACTCGACCTTGTGGAGCGTTTCCGACCGATTCGGCAACGCGGTTCCGGGCGCGAACCTCACGATCCGGTTCGTTTGGGGTTCGTCGAGCTCGAACGAACGCGTCGTTGCTGTCGTGGCTCCGAACGGCAGCACCGGCGTCTGGATCAACTACTCCGCCCCCGGATCCGAAGGCGGGACCGTCAGCGTCTTCGACAGCGCCGGCGACCTCCTTCTCCCGCCGGTCGCCGTACCCGCCGTCGCCGGGACCGCTAGCCCCCTCGCTCCGTACGACGTGCTCGCCGGGGGCGTGGGGGCGGGTGCGGCGGGCGCGGGGGTGGGGACGATCGCGCTGCGACGCCGCCGGCCGCGCCGTTCCGATCGGTCGGGCGAGGCGGAGCTGGAGCGGCTCGCCCAGGGCCGGGCGACGCTCGTCGAGCTCGTCCGTCGCGACGGGCCCCTCGACCTCCCCGAGATCGAGGCGGCGTGGCGACCGCCGCCAGCTCCCCCGGACCTTGCCGACTGGCTGGCCTCGCTCGTGGCCGACGGAACCCTCGGCGCCACCGTGGGGTCCGACGGAAGGGCCCGTTTCTGTCTCGCGCCGGGACCGTCGTCCCCTCGGGTGACCGTGGACTCCGAGGCGTTCGACGAGGCCCTCCGCCGGAGGGACCGGGAGATCGAGGACGACCGGCCGGGGCTCTAGGCGGGGTCACGGCCGACGAGATCGTAGTACCGGTACGCCGCCTCGCCCGCACCGAAGCAGTAGCGCAGCGACGTGAACCCCCGCTTCAGTTCGGCCGCTCGGCCCGAAACGTCCTCCACGCTCCGCCCGCGATGGAGAAGGTCGTCGAACAGCTCGGCGATCCGGGCCATCTCGCCCTCGCCCATCCCCAGCCGCGTCACCTCCGGCGTCCCCAGGCGGACCCCTCCCGGCTGCTTCGGACTCTTGTCTCCCGGGAGAAGGTTCTTGTTGGCGATGATTCCCGCGTCGGCGAGCCGCCGCGCGACGGCGGCTCCTCCCCCTTCCGCCTCCACGCGAACCGCGATCGTGTGCGAGCGGGTGAACCCCAGGTCCGCGGCGAGGACGTCGAACCCCCGGTCGTGGAGCGCTTGAGCGAGCGCGCGGGCGTTCGCGATCGTGCGCCGCGCGTACTCCCGGCCGAACTCCCGGTGCTCGGCGAGGCTCACGGCCAGGGCCGCCATCGCGTGAAGGTGGTGGTTGCTCGTCACCCCGGGGAACGCCCCCGACTGGAGCTTTCGCACCAGCTCCGGGTCGTCCGTTTCGCCGAGGAGGATCCCGTGCTGGGGACCCGGCAGGGTCTTGTGGGTCGAGCCGCTCATCACGACGCATCCTTCCCTCAACGGGTCCTGGAACTCCCCGCCCGCGATCAGCCCGAGGACGTGGGCCCCGTCGTACCAGGCGCGCGTCCCGATCGACTCCATCGTCGACCGGAGCTCGTCGATCGGCAGCGGGAAGAGGAAGAGCGAGAGCCCGAACAAACACGCCTTCGGCCGGGCGTCGCGGAGGATCTCGCGCGTGCGGGCCACGTCGATCGTCATCCTCTCCGCGTCCCACGCATAGTAGACCGGACGGACGCCACGGAGACCGAACGCCCCGAACGCCGCGCTCGAGATGTGCGCCCCGTCCGCGAGGCGGCTCGTCCCGACCGGGTCGCCCGGCTCGGTAAGGGCCTTCAGGACGGCCAGGTTCGCGACCGTCCCCGAGATCGGACGCACGTCGGCGAACGAGCACTGGAAGAGCCGGCGCGCGAGGTCGAGGCAGAGGTTCTCCACCTCATCGACCTGCTCGTTCCCCTCGTAGTATCGGTCGCCGGGAAGCCCCTCGGCGTAACGGGAGTGGAAGTCGGAGATCAGGAGCTCCTTCGCGTACGGCGAGAGGAGGTTCTCGCTCGCGATCAACGGGATCGATCGCTCGAACCGGAGCGAATGCCTCCGGACCGTCTCGCGGACTCGCGCAACGACCGCCGCCATCTCTCCAGGACGCGGACCGTTCGAGTTCGGCGGGGAGACCCCCACCCCCTTGCTTCCAGTCGAGTCGGAGGTCATGGCACGCTTCAACGCCCGCGGGTGCGACGGCGGACCCGGCAGTCCGTCGAGGCCATAATAGGGAACGTGGTCGTCGGAGGTCGATGGACCAACCCGGGTCGGAGTCGGGGCAGTGGAGGGTCCGACGCCGGTTCTACGTACCGTACCACGACATCGATGCGTTGAACCATCTCAATCACGCAGCGTACTTCCCGATGATGGAAACGTTGCGGTGCGACTACTACCTCCCTCTGCTCGGATCGAGGGATCCGGTGTCGCTCGACATCATCATCGCGGAGGCTACGTGCAGGTTCCTCGCCCCGGTGCTCTACGGCACCGAGCTCCTCGGCGAGGTAGCTCCGGCGCGGAAGCTCGGCCGGACGAGCTTCGTCCTCCTCTACCGCTTCACCGACCCCGCGAGCCACACGGTGACCGCACGGGGCCGGACGGTCATCGTCTGTTACGACTACGCGAGCGGAACGAAGGTGCCGATCCCCGCGGGTCGACGCGCGGCGATGGAGCGGGACGCGGTCGACCCGTTGTCGGAAGGCTGGCCCTCCACCAAGCCGCAGTGGAAACAGGGGGGTGGGGGACGCCCGTGAACCGGGCTCACGGATCTCGTGAGCCTCAGCGGGCCGCGCCTCCGGCCGTCCCGGTGCTAGGCCAGCAGGATTGTCGCCCGGACGAATCGCCCGTAGACCCCGCGCGCTCCTCAGCCCCGTCACCCCGCCAGCGTCGACGGGTCACGGTAAGGCTGCTCCCGTCAGGACCTGACCCGGTGCCCGTGATGGATACCCGCTAGGGCGCTCCTCCGAGCGCTCGTCGCGGGGCCCGCGGCCCGGCGGAACAGAGCGTCTACGAAGCCACGCGGGACGCGCGACTCCTCCGAACGTCGCTCCTGCCTGTCACCCCCGCTAAGGACGGTTTCGGTGTGTAAGGGGACGCCCAACCCCCCGGTCTAGCCTAGCGAACGGAAGGACGAGGGGCGGGTACATAGCTCTTGGGTCGGCCGGGCGACGGCCCCCCACGGGACACCACGCAGGGCAAGGGCCACCGAGGTGGTTCCCGCACGCGCGGAGCCCGCGCCTACGCGATCCCGTCCACGTTCGCCGTCCGGCCCCCGAAGGAGGGGGGTGGCGGGCGACCCTCGGGGGCCCCGCCCGGTCCCGGGGCGGTTCCGCTGGTCGGCGGGCCGAACGACCGGGCGGGAGGGCGGCGCCGGCGCGAGCGGCTGGCGAAGAGGAGCCCGAGCGTAAGAAGCAGTGCGAGGACCGCGACCACGGCCGCGCCGATCGTCCACGCCTCCCAGTCGGGGAACCCGCCGCCGCCGCTCGAGAGCGTCGTCCTCGCGACCGTGATCCCCGCCGTCCCTTGGACGGTCTTTCCGTTCAGCGTGGCGTTCACGTAGACCATCAGGCCCCCGACGACCGTGCCGGCCGTGAACGCGACCGACGAACCGGTCGTCGCGTTGAGCCGGCCGAGGTTCCTGGTTAGCGACCACGCGTAGGTCGTTCCCGGCGGGCAGGTGCCGCCCGAACAGGCGACGTCCGCGGAGAGCGTCACGGTGGCGTTCGGCGCGAGCGTGGCGGACGATGGGGAGAGGCCGATCGATGCGAGCGACGGGAGCGCCGGGCCCAACGGCACCGCCGTGACCGTGTTCGCGCCGGAGTTCGCGACGAACAGCTCGCCGTCCGAGCCGTCGTAGGCAAGCGCCGAGGGCTGTCCGGTCGTGGGGAGCGACCCTTGGGTCCGCAGGGTCGTCGCATCGATCCGGGTCACGTTCCCCATGCCGGGGTCATGGTTCGCCACGTAGACGGAGTCGTTCGCCGCGGCGAAGGCGAGGGCGTCCGGGTGGGGGCCCACCGCGATGGCGGCGACGACCCGGTCGGTCGAAGCGTCGATCACCGACACGTTCTGGCTGGCCCAGTTGGCCACGTAGACCCGGCCGTTCGAGCTGTCGAGCGCGAGCGCGTCCGGCTGGCGGCCGACCGCCACGTTCGCGACGACCCTGTGGGTCGTCCCGAGGACGACCGTGACGTTGTTGGAATCGTGATTGGCGGCGTAGACCTCCCCGTTCGCGCTGTCGAACACGAGCGCGTCCGGACGGTGCCCGACCGCGACGTTCCCGACGACCTTGTTGCCGCCGCTCACGACGGTGAGATCGTTGGCTCCCTCGTTGGCGGAGTAGACGGTGGCGTCCGCTGTGTCGACGGCCAGCGCCGTCGGGCCGTGTCCGACCGGGACGTTCGCGACCGCCCTGTGCGCCGCTCCGTCGATGACGGTGAGGCTGCTCGACCCCTGGTTCGCGACGTAGACGTCGCCGTTGGCCGCGTCGAAGACCGTCGCGTCCGGGTGCGGGCCGACCCGCACCGTCGCGAGGACGGAGAACGTCGAACCCGAGAGGAAGGAGACGTCGTTGCTTCCGTGGTTCACGACGATAATCTCGCCGGTCGAGGTGTCGATGGCGATCGCCACGGGGTCGTGACCGACGGGGGTCGCGGTCGTGGACGGGGAGACCGACGGGCGCTCGACCCCGGCCACGGGTCGGCCGGACCAAAGTGCGTTCGAGGCGAGCGGGGCCATGGGGAGGAGAGGGGCCGCGACGACGAGGAGGCTGAGGGCGAGGCCCACCAGCGGGGACGCCGCTCGGGGCATGCCGGCCGGCGGGGAAACGGAGGGGATAAGCGTTCCGAGGAACGCGCCGGAGCGTCGGGCTCTGCGTCGCGGGACTAGCGGATATGCTCGAGGCTGAACGACCCAAGGTTGAACGACCGCTTCGTGAACGTGTAGCCGACCCAGCTCCGGGCCTGGGCCTCGCCAAGCCCGCGCACCGCGAGGAACGTCTTCATCTGCTCGACCTTGAGGTTGACGGAGCCGTCGACCATGTGCTCGAGCGTCTCGACGTCCGACTCCGAGTGCATCCCGCTCTCGAGCACGTAGTAGCCGACGGCGCCGTCGAGCTTGCGTCGGCCGACGAACGGCTGGAGGAACCGGAAGGTCGATGAGGTGTCGAGGTAGGCCGTGATCGTCGAGACCGACTCGAAGACGAGCCGATACGTCGGGAACTTCGACTTCAGCTCCTCCGCGAAGCCGTTCACGCTCTGCGCGAGCTGGTCGAGCACCGCCTTCCCGGTCGAGGAAAGGAACCGGACCCCGGCCACCGGCGAGGTCGACCCTACGGAAAGCGAGTACAGATCGACGAACCGCAGCATCCCCTTCTTCTCGGAGTCGGCGAGTCCCGGGAAGAGCACGGCAAGGTCCTCCCGGACCTGGCCGTAGCTCTTGTCCGTCACCACCCAGATCGACGGGACGCCGGTGCGCAGACCCTCGACCGAGAAGAGCCGGGCGAGGACGTCCTTCCCCGCGTGCGCCGGCCCGTTCAGAAGGATCTGGGCGCCCGTCGGGAAGCCGCCGAAGAGAAGGTCGTCCAGCCGGCGAACGCCGCTGCGCACTTTCGCGACCTCCGCTGCGGCGACGTTGTCGGCGTGGATCTGGTCGGCCTCCGCTTGGGCCGCGCGGCCGGCGAGCGTTTCGAGCTCCCGCGTCCGCTCCATCAGCTGCTCCTCGCGCGCCCGGAGCTCCGCCTCCCGCTTCGAGAGTTCGTGGTGCTGGTCCTCGAGTCGAGCGGCCTCGCTCGATTTCGAGACGGTCGTCCCGCCGAACTCGCGTCGTTGCTCCTCGACCCGACGGGCCTCGAGGTCGAGCGCCTGGCGGCGGGTCTGGAGCTGCTGGTCGTAGACCGCGAGCTCTTTCTCCTTGAACTCGAGCGGGGCGCGACGGCGCTCGAGCTCCTCGGCGCTGAGCCGGATCTCCTCGAACTTCACCCGAAGCTCGTTCTCGCGCGCCACCAGGTCGCGTTCCCGCTGGGCCGCCTCCTCCAAGCGGCGGTTCACGTCCTCGTCGATCGGGATCCCTTGTCGCGCGACGAGCTCGGCGCGGCCCTCGGCCTGCTCGGCGGCGCTCGAGAGGCTGCGAACCTCGCCCTCGAGCTGGACGACCCGGCGCCTCAGTTCGGTCTCTCGCTCGATGAACTGGTGCTCGCGGTCGGAGAACTCCTCGCGAAGCCTCAGTTCCGTCTCACGGATCGCTCGCTCCACGGACGGGGCGTCGACCCCGGCCCCGGAGGTCCCGGGGACCCCCGACCCCGAAGCGGACGGGGCGCCGGAACCCCCGCCGAGAGCGTTGAGCCGGAGCCTGAGGTCGGCGAGCTCCGCCTCCTTCTCCCGGACGGCGGCCTCCCGCTCCTTCGCCTCGCGCGACCGCACGTACTTGATCACGGCGATCGAGCCCCGCTTGACGTGCTCGACCTGGTCCTCGAGCTGCTTACGCTTCGTCCGCTCGTCGAAGAGCTGCCGTTGGAGGTCCTGGACCTCCTGGATCATCGACGACGGGTCGAACTGGTCGGACTTCACGCGGTCGAGGAGCCCCGTGAGCCAACGGACGACCGTTTCCTCGCGTTCGCTGACGGCCGGTACCCCCGAAGGCTCGGTCGTTCGAGGCACCGCCACCCCTTCCTCGAGGGCCGGAACGGCGGGTGGGGGAGGGGCCACCGGCGGGGGCGGTGCGACCTCGGAGGAACGGATCCAGTCCTCCATCGCCCGGTCGTCCCCTTCGACCCACTTTCGCAAGACCTCGGCCGAGCCTTTCGCGGTGGGAGCGTGCTTGCGTCGCCGGCTCCTCTCCGCCCGTTGAACGTTGCCGACCCACCGGTCGACGATCGAGTCGGCGTCCACTCCGGAGGAGGGCGTAGCGCCCGTTGCCCCCGGTGGCGCGGCAGGAGCGCTCCGACGGATCGCCTCCCGTTCGGCCCCGTCGACCCCCAATCGGTCGAGCATCTCGTTGGAGAGCTCTCGGACGGCGGCGACGCTCGAGTACCCGGCGTCCCGAAGCCGCCGGGCGGTGTCGGTCGAGACCCCGAGGCCCCGAGCGAGCTCCGCGACCCCCGGCGACGAGCCCTCCGGAGCCGCGACCGCTCCGTCCGCCGCGCCGTCCATGGGACCGAGAAGAAGACTAGCGCGGCGTGGGGTCATAAGATATGACCCCGTCCGGCGGAGGTCGTCGCGGAAGGCTGGGGCTCCCCAGCCACGGCCTAAATACCGCGAAGCGTGCGGGCGAACGTGGACGTCGAGGAGCGCGTCGAGCGCGTGGTCCGGCATACCGCCGAGGTCCTCACGCCCGAGGAGATCCGGCTCCTCTTCGACTCCACGGAGCGACCGCGAGCGTACATCGGGTTCGAGCCGTCCGGCTCGCTCACGATCGCCCATCTGATCACCGCCCGCAAGGTCCTCGACCTCGCGGAAGCGGGATGCCACGTCACCGTGTTCCTCGCCGACTGGCACGCCTGGATCAACGACAAGCTCGGCGGCGACCGAGACCGTATCGCCGCGTGCGGCCGGTATATGCAGGCCGCGTTCTCCGCGCTCGGGGCCGGCCCCGAGCGCGTCGCGTTCCGGTGGGCGCACGAGCTCACGGGCTCGTCGGAGTACTGGGCCCGGGTCGTCCGGGTCGCGAAGGCGACCAGCCTCGCTCGGACGAAGCGGGCGATGTCGATCATGGGCCGCGGCGAAGAAGAGTCGGGCCTCGACACGTCCCGGCTCTTCTACCCCGCGATGCAGGCCGCGGACATCTTCGAGCTTCCCGTCGAGCTCGCCTACGGCGGCATCGACCAGCGGCGTGCGCACGTGCTGGCGCGCGAGGTCGCTCACCGTTACGGCTGGCCGATCCCCACCGCGATCCACACCCCGCTCCTCTCCTCGCTGCGCGGAACCGGCCGGATGGACCCGGCGGACGGGAGCGTCGAAGGGAAGATGTCGAAGTCGGACCCCGGGTCGGGAGCCCCGATCCCGTCGGAGCGCGAGGAGATCGCCGCCCGCATCAACGCCGCCTACTGCCCGGTCAAGGAGGTCGAGGGGAACCCCGTCGTCGAGATCGTCCGCTTCATCACGTTCCCGTGGGAGGGTCGGCTGACGGTCGACCGGGCCGCGAAGCACGGGGGCCCGGTCGCGTTCGAGGACGACGCGTCGTTCCTCGCGGCGTGGACCGGCGGGCAACTCCATCCTCAGGACCTGAAGGGCGCGGTGGCCGCGTCGCTCGACCGGCTCGTCGCCCCGGCCCGGCGCTACTTCGCCGAGCACCCCGAGCTCTCGAGCGCCTCGTTCCGCCCCGCCGGGCCGACTAGCGTTAAATAGCGCGGTCCGTACGCCGACCCTACCCGTGAGCCGAGGACCCCCCGTTCGGGGGTTCCGCTGACGCGAGGAACCATGGCGCGACCCATCTACGTACGGTTCGAGACCCCGAGCGAACTCGCCGACAAGACCCTTCAGCTCGTCCAGGTGGCGAGCGAGACCGGGAAGATCCGGGTCGGCACGAACGAAGTGACGAAGTCGAGCGAGCGCGCGGAGGCGAAGCTCATCGTGATGGCCGAGGACGTCGACCCGGTCGAGATCCTAATCCACGTCCCGATGCTCTGCGAGGAGAAGCGGATCCCGTACGTTTACGTGCCGAAGAAGCTGAGGCTCGGCCAGGCGGCCGGCCTCTCGAAGTCGGCGGCGAGCGTCGCGATCGTCGAGCCCGGTGAGGCGAAGGGCCTTCTGGACGAGATCTCCCAAGCGTTCCCGACGCTGAAGAAGTAAGGACGGCTCGGGCGAGGGACCGTCGATGGCGGAGGAGAAGGGCTCGCCGGCCGAGGTGGTCGAGCTCGTGGGCCGGACCGGCATGGCCGGGGAGGCCACGCAGGTGAAGGTGCGCGTGCTCGCCGGCCGCGACCGCGGCAAGATCATCACCCGCAACGTCGCCGGACCGATCCGGCTCGGTGACGTCCTGATCCTGCGAGAGACCGCCCGCGAGGCCCGCAAGCTCTCGGTCCGTTAGGTGCGCTCCGATGGTGGTCAAGCGGCAGTGCTCGTTCTGCGCCCGGGAGATCGAACCCGGCACGGGTTCGATGTTCGTGAAGCGCGACGGGACCGTCTTCCATTTCTGCACGTCGTCGTGCCGTAAGCAGCAGCTCCACCTGGGAAGGGTCGGACATCGGTTCAAATGGACCCGCGCGTACGAGCTCAAGCGCGCCGCCGAGCGCTCGGCCGGTGTAAAGGCGTCGGCCGCCGCGACCCGAACGGCGCGCGGCGCCCCCGCCACCCCGGCGCCGAAATCGAGCGCCGCGGCGACGGCCGAACCTCCCGGCCCGGTGGAGAAGACCGGCGCGACGACGGCGGTCTCGCCCAAGGCCGTCCGCGCGCGTAAGCCACGGGCGAAGGCCCCCGCGGAACCCCCCGGCGCCTGATCGGGGCGGTCCGCCCTTGCGCGTCCAGCACAATCCGTAAGTCCCGGCCCATCGCGGCGTGTGGGCGTGGGTCCCGACACGAGGTGGGTCACACCGTCGGAGCTCGCCGAGTACGCCTACTGTCCTCGCGCCCACTACTATCGGCGGCGATACGGAGCCCCCCCGCCCGGGCGGAGCTTGAGGGCCGGTCAGGTCTACCATGCCCGTGCGCTCGGCGGCGAGCTTCGCCGCGCGATGCACGGGAGGACGTACTGGGCCGTGATCGCGTTCGGTGGGCTCCTGTTCGCCGTCGGCGTCCTCAGCGCCCTCGGGTCATGACCGCCCTAGCTCCCCTGGTGCTCGCCGGCCTCGGGCTCGCCGTCCTGGCGGTCGGCGCCCTGTCGCTCGCAAAGCTCTGGCGCGATCGCCGATACGGGACCCTGGTGGCGGTCGACGCCGGCCGGCCGGAGACCCTTCGTTCGGACCGGTACCGCCTGGCGGGCCGGCCGGACCTAATGCGCCGCACCCCGAGCGGAACGCTCGTGCCTATCGAGCTGAAACATCGGGACGGCCCCGTGAAGGGCCCCTTCCGTTCCCACATCGTCCAGGTATGGGCCTACTGTCTTCTCGTCGAGGAAACGACCGGCCAACCTCCCGCGTTCGGAGTCCTGCGCTACCGCGACCAGGAGGTCCGGATCCCGTGGAACCCCGCCGCCCGCTCCGACCTCCTCGCGATCGATCGAGCCGTCCGGGGACCGTACGACGGGCGCGCGACCCCCAGCCCGGGACGATGCGGTCGATGCGCCTGGGCTGCCGTCTGCGATGCCCGCGCCCCTCCCCGGTGACCCGGCAATCCTCCGGGTCACGACCTTAGGCGGGCCCAGTAGACCTCGGTCGAGTACGGAAGCTCGACGATCGACCGGCCCCGCGTCGCGGAATCCGTCTCGAGAAGCTGTCGGATCTCGTTCGCGACCTCCCCTCGCTCGGGCGCGGGTAGAACGGCGATCGAGCTCACGGAGAGGAACCGGTCAAGGACCCTCGCGGGGGTTGCCCGTTGCACGTGGGAAAAGCAGCGGCTCGCGAGCGGGGAGAACGGAAGGTTCCGGAGCCGGAACGCGGCCTTCCACCGGCGCTCACGGGAGACCGAGTCCCGTCCGTGCCGGTCGAGGATCCGCGAGACCTCCTTCATCCAGCGGACCGACTCGTCTCGTACGTTCCAGACGAGCCCCAGTCCTCCCCCGGGGCGAAGGATCCGGGCGATCTCCTTCAGGGCAGCACGATGGCGAAACCACTGGAACGACTGAGCGGCCACGACCGCGTCCGCGAGGGCGTCGGGCAAGGGGATCGCCTCCGCGGTCCCCGGGAGGACGACGACGTCCGGGAGCTCTCGCGCAAAGACCCTCCGCATGCCGGCGGTCGGTTCGACCGCGACGAGGGCACATCCCAACGGAACGAGCGACCGGGTGAACTTCCCCGTCCCGCTGCCGAGCTCCACGACCGTTCGGCGGGGCCCGAGCCGAAGGGCGCGGGCAAGGTAACGGGCGGCGGAGGCCGGGTAGAGGGGCCGCCCCCTCTCGTAGGCCTCCGCGCTCCGGTCGAAGCCGCGCACGGCGGGTCGGGTCCGGAAGGAGGGCGCCCTCACCGCGCCCCCCGTCCCGAGGGATTCCCTCGGCCGCGAAGCCCGCGAGGCCGTGGCAGGACCAACTGGCCCTCGGCGGGGTCGCCGAGCACGGCCGAGCGTCCGGCAAGGTGCTCGCGGCCGGTGTACGCGCATACGATCGCGTCCAGCTCGTCGTGAGTGGTCGTGGCTCGCTCGACGTCCCCCCGGAACCCGAACCGGACGAGCGCGGTCCGCAACCGCTCCACCCCCGCTCCCTTCCTCGGGATCCCGAGGACGTCCTGAGCGCCTCCGGGGTACGCCTCGATGACCTCGAACCCTTCGCCGCGGAGCCGCCCGGCCAGCGCCATCCCGCGGGCGGTCAGCATCCGCATCGGGCCGAGCGTCACCGGGAAGAACCGGATCTTCCGCCGAGCGAGCTCGCGGTCGCATTCCCGGAGGTGGGGCGGACCGCGGATGTCGAGCGAGAGGCGACCCGCGGGCAGGCTGAGCGGGGCGTCGACCGCGACGATCCTCGGGTGGGCGGCCCGTATCGCTTCCTCGATCTCGGCGTCGCTCGCCAGAACCCGGGTCTGGACCGTGAGCCCGGGCCCGAGGCGACAGAACCCGGTCCGCCGGGTCGGGCTGCCCGCGAGGTCGAGCCCGACGACGTACCCCCGAGCGGGCGGCACGACCCGGGGCGAACCGGACCTGCGGAAGAGCTCTCCTCTTCCGGAGGCGCGAAAGCTTTACCCTGCCCGCCGGCTCCGAGGGCCGATGGCGGAGGGGAACGTCGAACGTACGCTCGTCGTGGTCAAGCCGGACGGCGTGCGGCGAGGGCTCGTCGGCGAGATCATCGGCCGACTCGAGCGCAAGGGGCTCAAGATCGTCGCGGCCAAGTCCGTCCGCGTGACCCCCGAGCTCGCCCAGCGGCACTACGCCGAGCACCAGGGCAAGCCGTTCTACCCCGCGCTCATCCAGCACATCACCTCCGGTCCGGTCGTCGCGCTCGCCCTCGAAGGGCGGTCCGCGATCTCGGTCGTCCGCCTCGTCACCGGGGCCACGAACCCCCAGCTCGCGGCTCCGGGCACGATCCGCGGCGACCTCGCGCTGGGGATCACTCCGAACCTCGTTCACGCCTCCGACTCCCCCGAGTCGGCCGCGCGCGAGCTCGCCCTCTACTTCCAGCCCGAGGACTATCTCGCGTACTCTCGCGTCGGCGAGGAGTACTTCTAGGCCGATGGGCCGGTCGGTCGCGGCGGCGGCGCGTGCGCTCCGGGCCGGGGCGCTGGTCGTCTACCCCACCGACACCGTCTACGGAGTGGCGGCCCTCGCCACATCCCGGTCCGCCATCCGGCGGCTCACCGAGGCGAAAGGCCGACCGAAGCGCCAGCCGCTCTCGGTGGCTGTGAGCTCCCTCGAGGAGGTCGAGGCGCTCGCCTCGCTTTCCCCCGAGGGGCGCCGATGGCTCCGGCGCCACCTTCCCGGGCCGTTCACCGTGCTCGTCGCACCGTCACGGAGGGCCCGGGCGACCCTCCCCTCCACGATCGCCGGGGGTCGGACCGTTGGGCTGAGGGTCCCCGCCCACCCGGTCGCTCGAGAGCTCGCCCGGCGCGCGGGGCCGATCGCGGCGACGTCCGCGAACCGGCATGGCGACCCTCCGGCCCTGACGCTGGCGGCGGCGCGACGGGCGTTCGGACGCGACGTGGCGATCTACCTCTCCGGTGGCCCCCTGCCGAGGGGCGTGCCTTCGGTCCTGGTCGATCTGACGGGCTCGGAACCCCGGACCCAGCACCGGCGATGACCTCCGAAGCCCGGTACCCGCCCGACCTCGACCGCTGGCGCGAGGCCGCCCGCATCGCGGCCGATGCCCGGGAGCTCGGGCTTCGGCTCGCGGTGCCCGGCGCGCGTCGGCGCGATATCGCGGAGTCGATCGAGTCGTACATCCGAGACCACGGTGCCCAACCGGCGTTTCCCGCGAACCTGTCTCGGAACGCCGAGGCCGCCCACTACACCCCGGACTCCGCGGACGTTGCGGAGCTCACGGAAGGGGACCTCCTCAAGGTCGACGTCGGGGCGCACCTCGGCGGCGCGGTCGCGGACACCGCCGACACCGTCGAGGTCGGCGGGGGGCACCGGCAGGCCAACCTCGTTCGTGCGGTCCACGACGCGCTCGCCGCGGGGATCGCGGCGGTCCGCCCTGGAGGGAAGGTCGACGCCGTGAGCCAGGCGATCGCGGGGGCGATCCGAGTCCGAGGCCTGAAGCCGGTCGTGGACCTTACGGGGCATTCGATCGACCGATACGTCCTCCACGCGGGAAAGTCGATCCCGAACGTCCCCGGGATGACGGACGCGACGTTCGTCGAGGGGGAGATCGTCGCGATCGAGCCGTTCGCCACGAACGGGGCCGGGCGCATCGGCAACGGGCCGTTCGGTCACATCCAGCGGTTCCGCCGTCCCCCCGCGCTCGACGACCCGGTGCTCACGTCGTTGTTCGGGCGGTTCCGCACCCTGCCGTTCACCGCTCGCTGGGCGACCCTCCCCGAGGAACGGGAGGCGATCGACCGGGCCCGGCGCACGCTGCAGTCGTACCCCGTCTTCGTCGAGCGCGCGGGAGGATTGGTCGCCCAGGCGGAGCACACCGTCCTCGTCGGACCGGCGGGCGCCGAGGTCCTCTCGGTCGCGTCCGCACGGGACCGCTAGCGATCCGACGAGGCGATCTGGGAGCGCGCGAGGTTCGCGCCCTCGACGACGGCCCGAAGCTTCGCGTGGGCGACCTCGAGACTTCGCGTGCGGAGGCCGCAATCGGGGTTGACCCATATTCGCGCCGGGTCTCCGAGATGCTTCGAGGCACGCAGGATCCGGTCCGCGACCACGTCGGGAGTTTCCACGGGGTCGCGGTGGACGTCGACGACGCCGAGGCCGACCGAGCGGGTGTCCCCGTACTCCCGGAGCTCGCGGAGCACCTCGTAGGCGTCGTGGCCCTCGGCGTCGCGGTTGGCGAACTCCCACGCCCACTGGCGGCACCGCTTGGCCTCCAGGAGCTCGGGCAGGAGGGCCCGGTAGTCCGAGAAGCAGATGTGCATCGAGAACTCCGTGTCCAGCCCTTCCGTCGCCGCGTTGAATCCTTCGACGATGAGCTCGGCCTCGTCCGGATGGGTCCCGGCCGCCGGCTCGTCGATCTGGACGACCGTGCACCCGTGGTCGATGAGCGCCCGAAGCGTGGGTCGAATCGCGCGGCGGGCGACGTCGAGGACGAACTCGCGCTGCGCCGCCCGCCGCGCTTGCCGCCCCTTCCATCCCGGTTGACGCGCGAGGTAGTACTCGTTGTACGACCAGTCGGCGACGGTGTACGGTCCGGTGACGGGGACCTTCGGCTGCGCGCGGGCGTGCCGCCTCACGAAATCGAACTCCTCCACGTCGTACGGCCGGTCGAGGCCCACCGCGTCCACGACCGCGGCCTTGCGGTAGTACTTGGAATCGAACGAGCGGACGTGGCCCTCGAACCGGAACCCGCGCATCTGCCGGACCGGGTGCTCGTACATCTCGACCCGACGAGCCTCGCCGTCGTACACGCGGTCGAGCCCGGCCGATTCGAGGAATCGAAGGGCGAAGAGGGCCGCGAGGTCGCGAACGCCTCCGAGGTCGTGCCGGTTCGGCCGCTCGGCCAGAACGGCGTCCCGGGCCGCCGGCAGTTCGGCAGCAAAGGCGAGCCGCCGGTCCCAGGAATCGAACTCCGTGCGGGCCGCGACGTCGAGGGGCTCTCCCCGCTGGCCGACCAGCTGCCAGCGCGGTCGGGCGAGGCTCCCGATCTCCTGCGCGGGGAACAATCGCTCGGTCACGGTCGTCCTCCTTTCGTCAGCGTCCGTTGGACCCGGGAGAGGACCTCGAGCTTGCGCGTCGCGGGGTCCGGGGGAAGGAGGTCGAGCCCCGCGCCCGGTCCCAGCCAGACCTCCCGAGCGCCGCGCCGTTCCGCTGCGGCCCGGACGACCCGGACGACCTCGGCCGGTTCCTCGGCCAGGGTTGTCCGAGGGTCGAGCACGCCGAGGCCGAGCGCGGGCCGTTCGCCGCCCGCCGGGATCCGCTCGACGTCGGTGTCGGCCAGGTCGATCCCGACGACGGTGACCGGAAGGCGGTCGAGGAGGCCGAGCGCCGGGACGGCGTCGGCTCCGAACGTCCAGACGATCGAGGTTCCCCCGTCGCACGCCGGTTCGATCGACCCGTACGCTTCGACGACGGCCTCCGCGCGAGGTCCGTCGGGAGGACGGACGACGAGGAGGGGGTCGGTGAACTGGAACGTCGTGAAGCCGTTCCCTCGGAGCTCTCGAACCTCGTCGGCGAGGAGGCGGCCGAGCCGGTGGACGAGGGAGAGGTCGGTCTCGCCCGACCGGTTGTCGAGGAGCCCGGCGAACGTGTACGGGCCCGGAAGCAGGACCTTCGCGGCGCCGGGGTCGGACCGGAGCGGCGGGGGCAGCCTCGCTGCGAACGCCCCCGGAACGCGGATGGGTGGGGAGAGCAGGACCGGTTGGCGGTAGAACGTGTTCGTCTCGAACCATCGCGTGAGCGAACCGACCGAGAACCCCTCCCACGACTCCGCGAACCCTCGGAAAAGGTCCGGCCAGCGAAGGTACCCGGCGGTCACATGCGAGAACCCCAAGCGCCGCTCGAGAGAGGCGACCTCGAGCTCGGTCCTGAGGTAGAGCGCCTCGACCGCTTCGGGCGACGCGCGCCCGCGGTCGAGGTCACGGGTCGCGCGGACCAGCTCCTCCGAGCGGGGGAACGGACCCGTGAGGCCGGTGCGGACGTGCATGCCCCGTCCCCGAGTGGGCCCGGGTCATAACCGTCGCTCTCGAGCGCGCGCTGCGGCAACGGAAACGACGTTGCGCAAGGAACAAACGCCGTCCTGCGGCGCCGGCGAGGCACGCGACCCCGAGGCGGCCACGGCGAGGGGCAAGTCCCGCCGGGGTCGTGAGGCCCCTCCGACAATTGCCGAACCCATCCTACGTTTCCGTCGAAGGTTAGATAGCTCGGAGTCCGCTCCGACACCCATCGATGACGGAGAGCGCGACGGCTCCCCACCCTCACCCTCGCGTCGGCCGACGCCGGACGCCCTCGTCGGAGGAGGAGATCGAGAAGCGTCGCGAAGGCGAGACCGACGTCCTCGGACGTCGCGCGGTCGACCTCTCCCGATTCTACGGTGGAAAGATCGAGACGGTCCCGAAGGTGCCGGTCCGGTCGATGCGCGACTTCTCGCTGTGGTACACGCCGGGGGTCGCGAAGGTCTCCCGTGCGATCGAGGCCGACCCGGAGCTTGCGTTCGAGCTTACGGGGCGCTGGAACACGGTCGCGATCGCGACGGACGGCTCCCGGGTCCTCGGCCTCGGCAACGTGGGCCCCGTCGCAGCGTTGCCGGTGATGGAGGGGAAGGCTCTCCTGTTCAAGTTCCTGGGCGGGGTCGATGCGTTCCCCGTGCCGATCCGCGCCACGACCCCGGGCGAGTTCATGGCCACGGTCGAGGCGATCTCTCCCGCGTTCGGAGGGATCAACCTCGAGGACATCGCTTCGCCGAAATGCTTCGCGATCCTCGAGGAGCTCACGAAGCGGCTCGAGGTCCCCGTCTGGCACGACGACCAGTTGGGCACGGCGGCGGCCACGGTCGCCGGCCTCCTGAACGCCCTCACCCTCACGCGACGGTCCGTCAAGGAGACGCGTACGGTCCTCCTGGGCGCCGGCGCGGCGAACCTGGTCACGGCCCGTCTCCTCATCTCCCTGGGCCAGGACCCGCACCGGCTCACGCTGGTCGACCAGAAGGGGATCCTCCACGCCGAGCGCGACGACGTCGACGAGCTGTCGGTCCGAAACCCATGGAAGTACCGGCTCGCGCTCAGGACGAACGGAGGGGGCCGATCGGGCGACCTCCTCCACGCCGTGGAAGGGGCGGACGTGCTCGTCGCCGCCTCGACCCCCGTCCCGGGGACCGTGCGGCCGGAGCACGTTCGTGCGATGTCCCGAGCGCCGATCGTCTTCGCTCTCGCGAACCCGGTGCCGGAGATCTGGCCGGACGTCGCCCGGAGCGCGGGGGCCGCGGTCGTCGCGACGGGGCGCAGTGACTTCCCGAACCAGGTGAACAACTCGCTCATCTTCCCGGCAGTGTTCCGGGGCGTGCTGGACGCGCGCGCCCGGTCGATCCCGGACGACATCGTCCTCGCCGCGGCGCGGGAGCTCGCTCGGGGGGCCGAACGTCGGGGCCTTAACGTCCACCACCTTCTCCCTACGATGGAGGAATCCGAGGTGTTCCCCGAGGTCGCCGCCGCCGTCGCGGACGCGACCGTTCGCGCCGGGGTCGCGCGCCGGCGGCGCTCCCACGACGAGTTCCTCGAGCACGCGCGCACGATCATGGCCCGGCCGGCCCGCCTGGTCCGGGCCCTCGCGCGAGCTCGCCTGACGGCGCCGATGCCCCGCGGGTCGGTCGGCCGACGGAGGGCGACGTGACGCCCGACGAGGCGACGCCCCACGCTTCGGGAGCGCCGGGCGCGGAGGCCTCGACGCCCCCGATCCATCTGCGCCCCGCGGTCGAGGGGGACATCCCCGCCCTCGTCCCCCTCCTCCTGCGGCTGAAGCGGCTCAACGAGGAGTTCGACCCGCTCCTCAAGGTCCGGGACGACGCCGACGCCCAGGCGCGCCAGGTCTTCCGCACGCAGCTCGCGGACCCGAAAGCGGTCGTGCTCGCCGCCGAGGGGCTCGGCGCCGACAAGAACAAGGTCGTGGGGTTCGTCCGGGCCCTGGTTCGAGAACGCCCGTTCTACGCCCCCGAGTTCGAGGGGGTCATCCTCGACATCTACCTCCTCCCGCTCTACCGCCGCCGTGGGGTCGGCGAGTACCTCCTCCGCGAGGTGTCGGTGGTGCTGAAGGCGAAAGGGGCCAGTGTCGTCACGGCGGAGTTTCCCGCCCAGAACGAGATCGCGGCCCGCTTCTACGCGAAGCGGGGGTTCCGGCCGATCACCGCCATCCACGCCCGCTCTCTGTAGCTGATTCGTACCGTCTCCCGCGAACCTTAAGCGGAGCCGCCTTCCTCGGCCGGCATGACCCGAACGACCGCCGCGCCGCCCTCACCGGAGCCGAAGTTCCTTAGGCGCGGGAAGGTGAAGGAGGTCTACGAGGTCTCCCCGACCGAGCTCGAGTTCCGGTTCACGAACGACATCTCGGTGTTCGACAAGCACATCCCCTCCGAGGTGCCGTTCAAGGGGGAAACGCTCGCGCGGACCGCCGCCCACTGGTTCGAGCGGTGCGGTCGGCTCGACGTGCCGCACCATTTCCTTCGCCTGAGCGGACCGACCTCGATGCGCGTCCGCCGGGTCCGCGTCGTCCCGAGCCCCCGGAGCCTCGGAGCCCACCCGAAGGATTACCTCCTGCCGCTCGAGCTGATCGTGCGCTACTATCTCGCCGGCTCGATGTGGGACCGCGTGCAGGCCGGCACGGTGACGGCCCGGGACCTCGGTTGGCCCTCCGACCGAACGCTGGCCTACGGCGCGGAGCTTCCCGAGCCCCACTTCGAGGTGACGACCAAGCTGGAGCCCGTCGACCGGCTCCTGACCGTCCCGGAGGCGCTCGAGATCGCGGCGCTCGACCGGACGCAGCTGGACACGATCCGGGAAACGATCCTGAAGGTCGACGGCGCGATGCAGGCCGAGATCGGACCGCGGGGCCTCCTCCATGTCGACGGGAAGAAGGAGTTCGGGATCGACGCCGAGGGGGTCCTGAGGGTGGTCGACACGTTCGGAACGGCGGACGAGGACCGGTTCTGGGACAAGGCGGCGTACGAACGCGGTCGACAGGTCGACTTCTCGAAGGAGTTCGTCCGCCAGCACTACCGCCAGACCGGTTACTACGACCGCCTCCGACATGCCCGCGAGGCGAAGACCGAGGAACCGGCGATCCCGCCGCTCCCGCCTCTCCTTGTGGACGAGGTGAGCCGGCTCTACACGACCGTCTTCCAGCGCCTGACGGGCGAACCGTTCGCTCCGCAGGCGTCGGCCCCGTAACGGGGCATCCCCCGGCGTTTCGCCACCTCTCCCCGCACCCTTATCTCCCCCGGGTCCGGTCGACCCGGTGTGCCCGCGAAATCGGCCCAACGGCCCGCCGAGACCCCGGAGCCCGCGGCCGAGCCCCGCGTGACCGTCGCGCTCGAGGATCTCCCCGGCGTGGGACCGACGATCGCCGAGAAGCTCCGCGAGTCCGGTTACACCGACCTGATGGAGCTCGCCGTCGCTTCGCCCGGGGACGTCGCGGAGGCCGCCGAGATCGGGGTCGCGGTCGCCCAGAAGATCATCGGCGAGGCCCGGCGCCGAGCGGACGTCGGCGGGTTCGAGAGCGGGTCGACCGTGCTCGAACGCCGGAAGCGGCTCGGCCGAGTGACGACCAACGCGAAGGCGCTCGACGAGCTGTTGGGCGGGGGCGTCGAGACCCAGGCGATCACGGAGTTCTCCGGGGAGTTCGGAACGGGGAAGACCCAGATCGCGCACCAGATCGCGCTCGACATACAGCTTCCCGTTGCCCAAGGCGGCCTCTCGGGCGAGGTCGTCTACATCGACACCGAGTCGACGTTCCGCCCCGAGCGGATCGTCGACATGGCGAAGGGGGCCGGGGTCGACCCGACCGCCGCGCTCGAGCACATCCACGTCGCGCGCGCGTACAACTCGAACCACCAGATGCTCCTCGTCCAGCGGGCCCAGGAGCTCGCGCGCGAGAAGCCGATCCGGCTCCTCGTCGTCGACTCGCTGACCTCGCATTTCCGCTCCGAGTACATGGGCCGCGCCGAGCTCGCCCCCCGCCAGCAGCAGCTCAACCGCCACCTGCACGAGCTCCTCCGTTTCGCGGACATGTACAACGCCGCGATCGTCGTGACCAACCAGGTCTCCGCTCGCCCGGACATCCTGTTCGGGGACCCGACCCGGCCGATCGGCGGGAACATCGTCGCGCACGCCGCCACGTACCGGATCTACCTTCGGAAGTCGAAGCCGCCCCGAAGGATCGCCCGCCTGATCGACTCGCCCAACCTCCCCGAAGGGGAGGCGGTCTTCTCGCTCACGACCGAAGGGGTCAAGGACTGAGGCCGGCCCCCGGACGACGCCCCTGGACCTCCCGCGGACGAGGTCCAAGCGGAGGAAGGGGCCGGGCCGGCAGGAGCTCGCTCCCGGGGCGTTCGTCGGAGCGGTGGGCGACGCGTACGACCGGGTCCGGTCGGTCCGCCCGGAGGTCGAGCCTGCGAAGGAGTGGATCGGGCACCGGGAACGACCGGAGCTGTAGACGAGAACCCTCGGGCTACGTCGGGTTCGCCGGACGATGCCGGATCGCGACGGCTTTCGCGTAGAGGACGACCGGCGAACCGGGGTGCAGCCCGAGGGACCCGACGGACGCAGGGGTCAGAGCGACTCGAACCGACCGGCCCTGCCATCGGGCCAGGAGGAGCGCGGTCCCTCCCCGACCGCCTCGGACCCGCTCGACGACCGCGGGAAGCGCGTTCCTCGCAGAAAGGTCGACCCGCCGTGGGGAGACGACGAACGACTCCGGGTCGACCTCCACCGTGACCCGGTCCCCCTCGCGGCCTCCGAACGCGACCTCGAGCTCCGCGCGCGGTCCGAGGACGACGTGGGGTGCGGGGGCGCGACGGTACGTTCCGGTCCACCGGTTGGTCGGTCGCCCGGAGCCGCGGGCGCGCGCGAGCAGTCGGCGACCACGGGGCGTGAGGCGCGTTCCACCCCCGTCGATGCCGCTCCGGTGGCCGACGACGACCGGGCCGCCGAGCTCCCTCTCGAGGCGCCCGAGCCGGTAGACGGCCCGGTCGCGACCGATGCCGAGCGTCCGGGCGGCCCGGACGACGTTCGGCTCTCGGGCGATCTCCTGGAGGAGCCGGAGGTCGTCCGGTGAGACCCACCGTTCGCGTGGACGGTTCATGGCGACCGCTCCGGAAGGATCGACACGAGGGGTTTGGCGGCGCCGAGGTCGACCCGGAGGCCGACGCGGTCCCCGACCCGGACGGCCGGAAGGTCATGGGAAGAGTCGGCGTGGAACGTGAGCGGCCCGTGCTGGAGGGCGACCCGCCAGCCACCCGCGGTCCAGCGCAGCGCGACGACCCGGGCGCTCGGGCCATCGCCGGAGGCGCCCGTGATCCACGCGATCGCCTGCGCGGGCACGACCACGCCGTCCGGCCCGGAGGCCGAAAGGAGCGCCGAAGCGAGAGGCGCCGCCTCCGCTGACGCGAGCTCCTCCCGCGAGAAGAGATTCTCGTACCCCAGGAACCGAGCGGTGAACCGGTCGAGCGGCCCGGCGGAGAGGAGCTCCGGCGGTCCGTCGAACCGCACCCGTCCGCCCTCGAGGACCACGAAACGGGAGGCGAGCGATCGCGCGCTGGCGGGATCGTGCGTCACGAGCAGGAGCGGGATCCGCTCGGACTCGATCAGGTCCCGCAACAGCGTCAGGAGTACATCCCGGCTCTCGACGTCGAGCGCGGCGAGGGGCTCGTCCCAGAGCAGGAGCCTTGGGCCGGCGGCCAGCGCGCGCGCCATCGCGACCCGCTGCCGCTCCCCCGAGCTCAGCTCGGAAGGGAACCGGTCGGCAAGGGGCCCAAGCCCGAACCGCTCGACCCACCGGCAGGCTTTCGCACGGGCGTCCGGGTCCCCGGTCAGGTCGAGCGGGTAGCGGACGTTCTTCAGAACCGTACGCTGGGCGAAGAGCCCGAGGTCCGGCGGGACGAACCCGAACCCTCGCCGCTCCGGAGGCAGGGAATCGACCCGCGCTCCGTCGACCCCTATCGTCCCGCCGGAGAGCGGCAGGAACCCCGCGATCGCTCGGAGCAGCGTCGTCTTGCCGGCCCCCGACGGTCCCAGGAGAACGGTCGCCGTGCCGTCCGGGACCCGGAGGCCGACCGGACCGAGCCGGAACTCGCCCCGGTCGACCACGACGCGGGAGAGCTCGAGCGCGCTCACGAGAACCACGCCCCACGAGCCCACGCGACCCCCGTGCGGTCGATCAGTCGGATCGCGAGGAAGATCGCGAGGGCCACGAGCACGAGGAGGGCCGCCGCCCCGGTCGCGCCGGGAAGGCCGTCGATCGCGTAGAGGTTGTAGATGTACACCGACGCCGTGTTCGTCACGGGGCCGCTCCACGGCGGGCTGGGCGTGATGGCGTAGGCGAGGATCAGGAATCCTCCGACCTCGCTGACCCCCCGAGCCCACATGAGGAGCGCCCCGGTGGCGATCCCGCGGGCGGCGGAAGGCAGGGTCAGGGTGACGAACGCCTCGGTCGGCGTGGCCCCGAGCGACCGGGCCGCCTCGAGCGCTCCCGGCTCGACCGAACGAAACGCCATCTCGGAGGTCAGCACCACGTACGAGGCACCAACGTAGACCATCACGAGCACCACGCCTCCGATCGCGTCGAAGATCGGGATGCCGAGCGCCGCGGTCAATCGGCCGAGGAGGCTCGTGGGCTCGAAGAGGAGCAACAGCGCGATCCCCACGATGAGGTGGGGGACCACGACCGGTACGAGAACGATCGACCGGACCGCGTCGCGTCCGGGGAACCGGTAGCGCGCGAGGACGTATCCAAGAGGGACGCCCGTGACGAGCCCCACCCCGACCGCCATGCCGGAGGCGAGGAGCGTGAACTCCAGCGAAAGAGCGAACCCCGGGCTCCGAGCGGCCGTGAGGAGGCCACCCGCGCCGGCGTAGGCGAACAGCGCCACGATCGGAAGGACGAACAGGCCGATCAGCGATGCCGACAGGACCCCCGCGATCGTCCTCCGCGCTACCCCCGCGGCCCCGAGCGCGGTCACGGTAGCACACCCTCGGAAGCGACGTCGGGCCCTACCCGACGAGCGCGGCGAGGTACGGAGGCAGCGACGGGAACCCCGCGGGGGGGTCTCCGGAGAGGGCCGCGGGTACGTCCGCGGGGTGGTCGACCCATGACGGGCCGAGCGGATCGAATCCGTCCGCCGTCCACGCCGGAAGGGTCGCGTTGGAGAGCAGGAACGCGGCGAACACCACGCCGAGCGGGACGTCCGGGGCGGTGGTCGGGACGGTGAGGGCGAAGAGGATCGGCGCGCCCGAGACCACCTTCGTGCCGCCGCCGAAGAGGACAGTGGTCGTCCGGGCCGAGTAGCCCGATACGTCCGAAGAGCTCGTCCCGCCCAGGTCGACCTCCGGGCTCAGCGTGACGTACGAGAGGCCCTCCGCGACCGCGTACGAGCGGTAGACGAGGTACGCGTCGACCTCCCCGGTGGTGATCGCCGTGGCCGCGTTCTCCTCGGCCACGATCTTGACGTGGGAGGTCGGTCCTGCCAGGTCCCCTTCCGTGCCGGTATAGAAGTGGCCGTAGAGGGAACCCCCCAGCGAGGCGACCGCGTCTTCGAGCTCGATGGCGATGATCCCGTCCGCGCCAAGCGGGTCGACGCTGGCGTTCGGCGTGCCGAGCGTGATCCCGGGCGCGGTGATGTTCTCGAACCAATCGGACGAGGTGATGCCGGCGAGGGTCGCCGTGTTGTAGGCCAGGACGAGCGGGTCGGACGCGAACACGACCTCCCACGCCGCGACCGTGGACGTCGGGGGTTCGAGGTCTTGGGGGATCACCCGAAAATCCGCCGAGACGAAGATGTCGTAGGGCTGGGGCGCGGACCGAAGGGCGGTCGCGGCCGCAGAGCTGCCTTCGTAGAGCTGCGCCGCGATCGGCGCTGCTACCCCCGGGGTCTGGTTCGCGAACTCGGCGATGAGCGCCGGGAGAAGGGCCCTTGGGGCGAGGCTTCCGGCAGCGATCACCGAGAGGGTCGCGGGGGGGTTCTCGGACCCCAGCGCCGATCCCCGTGCGAACCATCCGCCCGCGAAGCCCGCGATGAGCGCGAGGGCCGCGACCGCTGTGGCCAGCAACGCTCGGGCGACGGGCCGCATTGATGTGGCATATTGCCACATCGCTTAAGGAGCGTCCCCGTCCACCCGGCCCCTTCGATCGGGCGGGGCGTAGCGGTACCAAACGCGACCGACGACCGTGCCGAGGGGCACGGGGCCGAACGACCGGCTGTCCCGACTCCGACCCGGAACGTCTCCCAGGACGTAGACGGTCCCCGTCGGGACGGGCGCGCCGGGGGAGACGGATTCGCCTTCCGTGGCGCCGACCCGCTTCACGAGCAAACGACCGGGATCCCCGGGGTCCCGGACGACGACGATCTCCCCCCGGCGGGGTCGCCGGGAACGATACGACGTGGGGTCGACCAGCAGTCGGTCGCCCGGCCGAAGGTCCGGGAGCATCGACCCGTCCTCGACGACCACGCGACGGCTCCGCCATTTGCGGAGCAACGGGGCGCCCTCCGGTCGCCGGTTCGCCGCCAGCGCGCCCGCTCCCCTCGGCAACGTTATCCACCGTCCCGGGTACCGCGAAGCATGTCGGCCTTCTCTCGATTCCGCGACCGGATCCTTGGGGTCCGGGACGCGATCCGACCCCCCACGCCGGTCTACGCGCATTGTGACATCCCGTGCGGTATTTACGACCCACACGAAGCCCAGATCGCGGCGCTCACCGTGATCCGGATGGACCAGTTGGCGTCGGAGCTTGCCGCCCCCGCGATGGACGCCAAGCCCGAGGACCGAGCGGCGTACGTCGCGAAGCTCGCCCGGTACACCGCCGTCAAGGAGCTCCACGCGGAGCGGGTGAAGCACGAGGTCCGAATCATCTGGGGCGACTACTTCACGCCGGACCATGCGAAGCAGTTCCCCCACCTCCACGAGCTCACGATGAAGATCTTGAAGCAGGCATCGAAGGCCCGCCAGGGCGCGGGCCTCGCGGACGCTCAGGAGCTGTTGAGCCTCGTCCAACAGTTCGCCGAGATCTTCTGGCAGACCAAGGGCGCGAAGACGAAGCGACAACCGTCCCTCCAGAAGGTCGGCGGAGAGCTCGTCGTTCCGGTGCCGGCGTAGGGCCTGATCCGCGACCGGCCGGCGCGCGTCGCAACCGGATGACCGCGACGATCCCGGTCGACGGGCGGTCGCTCACCCTCGAGCAGTTCCTCTCCGTCGCCCGCGGAGGGCGCGGCGTCTCGCTCCGGAGCGAGGCGTTGTCGGCCATACGTTCGAGCCGCCACGCCGTGGAGCGCGTGGTCGAAGCGGGCCGGCCCGTCTACGGGATCTCGACCGGGTTCGGCGCGCTCTCCGACAGAACGGTGCCTCGCGAGAAGCTCCGCGAGCTCCAGACGTCCCTTCTCCGGAGCCACGCGAGCGGAACGGGCACCGCCCTTCCCGCCGACCTCGTCCGAGGGATGATGCTGCTGCGCCTCAACTCGCTCGCCCGTGGGCTTTCGGGCGTTCGACCGGAGCTGATCGAGCGGCTGATCGAGCTCCTCAACCACGGGCTCGTGCCGTGGGTCCCCGAGCAGGGGTCGGTGGGGGCGTCCGGGGACCTTGCACCGCTCGCGCACCTCGCGCTCACGCTCACGGGCGAGGGAGCGTTCGTCGACGACCGCTCGGGCGCGGCCGTCCCGGCCCGGGAGGTGCTCCGGAGCCGGGGGATCGAACCGCTGGGCCTCGCGGAGAAGGAAGGAGTCGCCCTCCTCAACGGGACCTCCCTGATGGCGGCGTACCTCGCGCTCGGGGTGGCGGACGCTCGGGAGCTCCTGGACGCCGCCACGGTCGCGGCCGCGGTGTCGTTCGACGCGCTCCTCGGCTCCCCGGAGTCCCTGGACGACCGCCTCGGTGACATCCGCAACTCCCCCGACCACCGCGAGGTCGCTCGGGCCCTGCGCTCGCTCCTGGAGGGTAGCCAGCTGTCGGTCCCGCACACGACCTGGGCGGGCCAGGACCCGTACACCCTGCGCTGCCTCCCACAAGTCTTGGGGGCGGTCCGCCTTGCCCTCGGTTTCGCCGAGAGCGTGGCCGTCCGGGAGCTCAACGCGGTCACCGACAATCCGGTCGTCTTCGGGGAGGATGAGTTCGTGAGCGGTGGCAACTTCCACGGTCAACCGCTCGCCCTCGCCCTCGACACGCTCGCGCTCGGGGTCCAGTACCTCGCCGGCTTCTCCGAGCGACGGGTCGTCCGGCTCGTCCACCCGTCGTTGAGCCGGGGGCTCCCGCCGTTCCTGGCCCCCGACCCCGGTCTCTCCACCGGGTTCATGATCCCTCAGTACGTCGCGGCCGCTCTCGTGAACGAGAACGCCACCCTCGTGCATCCGGCGAGCTCGACCAGCCTTTCTACCTCGGCCGACCAGGAGGACTTCGTGAGCATGGGCCCTTGGGCGGGGGCGAAGCTGTTCCGCGTGCTCGCGAACACGCGGAGGGTGGTCGCGATCGAGTGGATCGTCGGGGGCCAGGCGCTCGAACTTCGCCGGCCCCGTACCGGGGGAAGAGGCAGCGAGGCTGCGTTCCGTGCCCTCCGCGCTCGGGTGGGACCGTGGGATCGAGATCGGAGTCCCGCGCCTGATATCGAGCGGATCGCCGCGGGCATCGCGACGGGGGAGATGGTCCGCGAGGTCCGCTCCGCCGTCCCGTTCTAAGCCGCCCGACGACGTTCGGAACTGCCGCCGATCCCTTCGGCCGGAAGATCACCCCGGGAATCGTGGCGGCGCCCGGCACGAGGCCCGGGGGCGCGGGTGTCCGTGCTTCCTGGGACCGGGGGTCCGGGCGGGCGGGTTGAGGGGGGGAGGGGGAAGGTACGCGCGGGCGATGTCGACGCGAGCCGCGGGTGGCTCCATCGAGGGCGGCGGACGAGCCTCGACCGCTGCAGGGTCGGCTTTCGCGGTGGTCGTCGGCTCCGCGGGTGGGGATGCAACCGGCGGGCTCTCCGGGAGGGCGGCGCCGGAGGCCGAGGGATCGTCTCGCGCGACCGGAACGCCGGCCGGTGGACCTGGAGTTTCCGTGGACGCAGGGCGGGAGGAGGGGACGCTCGCCGGCGGGGGCGCGGAAACGAATCGAACCGTTTCACCACACGACGGGCAGGAGTACTCGCTCAATCCCTTGTGGCGAAGCGGGGTCCGGCACCGGGGACATGGGATCGGTTTCGACGTGACGTACGCCGCGAACAGCTCTTGGGACCGGCGGTCGGCGATCGGCGTCGATCCGTAGGCGGGCGTGGCGGCCCCTTCGGTCGCAGGGTCGGCCGTGGGACGCGCCGGATCGCGGGCCCGCGCGGTCGTGAGGCGACCGCAGTTGGGACAGACGACGATCGACCCGGACGCCGCCGCGATCAGCGGGACGTGACAGGACGGGCAGGCGAGCTTCACGCCCGACGCGGCGATCGGAGGAGGGGGTAGAGCGGAAGGGCGCTCGACGGCACCCACGAGAGAGGGGGGGTTAGGCCCCGACGCGGGAAGCGGGTCCTCAACGAACGGCGGAGCCCACCGAACGACCCGCATCGAAGGGTCGTACGTCAACGGTGTGCCCGGACGGGACAGCTCCGCAAGGAGAGCCCGTTCGGTACGGCGCTCGCGCCAGGATAGGGCGGCGGCGAGCCCGGGGACGCTCGTGGCACCCAGGGATTCGACCGCGTCCCGGAGCAGATCGAGATCGTCCGGAGGACGGCGGAACAGCCTCGCCATCGCCACGCACGCGAACCCGGTGCAAGAAGAACCTATCGTTCGACCCGAACGCCCAGGGGGAAGGCACCGACGGGGCGACGCCTGGTCTCGTGGACGGTGCCACCAGAGGTCGTCCCCGCCGGTGCCCGAGGCCAATCCAGCTAGGGCAATACGCACTATATAGTTGACCGACCCGCCGGATTATGAGGGATGAGTCCCCGTCACGCAAGCCTTCATCTACCCCCGCGGACCCGCCGGTCCGGTACGCCCCGATCGGGGACGGGGGCTGAACCGGAACGATGGCGCACGGAGAGGACCGCTCGACATCGGCCGTTTCCGTCGCGGTCGGCTCACAGAGGAAGGAAAGCCTCCGCATTCCGACGGCGATCTGGGGTGCGAACGACGAATCCCGGCTCCTTCTGCGCGGGATCCTGCAGCTCCACCGGTATCCCCTGACCCGGGAGGCGAGGTCGCGGGGTGAACTCGAACGTCTTCCCGCCGAAACGCGGGTCCTGATCTACGACACGGGATGGGACGCCACGGGCTGGACGGGATCGGTCGCGGACGTTGCGCAGGAGACCCCGGGTCTTCGGGTGCTCGTCCTCCTGCCGACCGGTAGCGAGAGACCCGGGTCGGAGGGCCGAGGCGCCAGCGCTCTCGCGACGCTCACGAAGCCGTTCACCACGCGCGACCTGATCGAAGCGATCGACGCTCTCGTAGCGGAACCCGGGAGACCGTAGGAACGCCGGTCGGGCCCACCCCCATATCCGTATGGGGAGGCGGGGCTCGAGGACGGGACGTGGAGGGAGCGGCGCTCGCTTCGCTCGAGCGGGCGGTTCGGGGTCCGGTCGTGCGTGACCCGAAGCTCCTCGCTCCGTACGGTCGGGATGCCTCGCACCTCTACGGTACCCCGCTCGGTGCCGTCCGCCCCGCCGACCCGGACGACGTCGTCGCGCTCGTGGGCTGGGCGCGGAAAGAGCGGGTCGCCCTCGTGGCGCGGGGAGGTGGGACGTCCCTCGAGGGCGGGGCGGTCCCGGTCGGTCGGTCGGTCGTGGTCGACCTCGGCGCGTGGAGCTCCATCTCGGAGCTCCGTCCCGAGGAAACGAGCGCCTCGGTGGGCCCGGGGACGGTCAATCTCGACCTGCAGCGCACGCTCCGACCGCACGGCTTCTTCTTCCCGCCGAACCCGGGGTCGTGGACCCGGTCGACCGTCGGAGGCAACGTAGGCACGAACGCCTCCGGTCCGCGCTCGTTTCGATACGGCCCGACCCGGGCCTGGGTTCGCGCGCTGGAGGTCGTCCTCGGCAACGGCCGCAGGGTCCGCGTCGGCACCCGGGCGGCGAAGCGGTCGGTGGGGCCCGATCTCCTCTCGCTCCTGGTCGGGAGCGAGGGGACGCTCGGGATCGTGACGGAGGTCACGGTGCGGCTCGCCCCTCTGCCGCGAGCGCGCACGGCGTTCGTCGTCCCTCTGCCCGAGGGCGCTCGACTCGGATCGGCCGCGAACCGCCTGGCTCGGACGCCCGGCACCGGTCTTTCCGCCGTCGAGTACGTCGACCGAACGTGCGCGGCCGCGCTGGTCGAACGTGGCAACTCGTTCGGCGGGGTTGGCCAAGCCCTCCTCCTCCTGGAGCTCGAGGCGGACGACCCGGACCAGGCGGCCGACCGTCGTCGGCGAGTTCTTGAGCTTCTCCGGGCCGAGGGGGTCGGCGGCGCTGCCGTCGACGCCGAACCAGAGGAGCTCTGGACGCTCCGGGGTGAAGCGGGGGCGCTCCTCGACCGGAAGGTCGGCCCGCGCGTCCGCGAGGACGTCGCCGTACCGCTCGGCCATCTCGATCGACTCGTCGAGGCCCTTCGAGCGATCGCCGTCGAGGAGCGCGTCGACTACTTCCTCTACGGGCACCTCGGTGAGGGCAGCCTCCACCCCAACTTCGCGGTCGACCCGTCGACCCCTAAGGCGGAGAGCATCCGCGCCAAGGTCGTGCGAGCCGCTCTCTCCCTGGGGGGCACGATCAGCGCGGAACACGGGATCGGGCTTCTCAAGGTACCCTACCTCGCCGAGGAGCTGGGGGCGGACGCCGTCGATTGGCTCATCGCCGTGAAGCGGTGGTGCGACCCCGACGGGATCCTGAACCCGGGGAAGGTCTACCCTTCTCGTTGAGAAGCCGCACGATCTTCTCGGTCGCTCTCGGGAGGGGCAATCGAGCCAGGTCTTCGGGCACCGACCATCGGCGGTCCGGTACCAACGTCGGCCGGCGCGTGCCGACGGTTCCCGCAAAGACGTGGAGCTCGACCGTAAAGTGACTGTAGCCGTGCCGCACGATCCCCACCGGGGTGAGCCGGCGTGCGCTCGCTCGGGTCTCCTCCCGCAATTCCCGTCGCGCGGCTTCTGACGGGCTCTCGCCGGGCTCGACCTTGCCGCCGGGGAACTCCCACAGGCCGCCCAAGAGGCCTTGCTCCGGCCGCCGCTGGACCAGCCACCGGCCTCGATCGGAGAGGACCACGACGGCCCCGCGAACGTGCGGCCGGGGGCGCCTCGAACGGTAGCGAGGGATCGCGGAAGGATCGCGCAGTTCGAGGAACGCTCGGCACGCGAACGCGACCGGACAATCGGCGCACCGCGGCGCGTGGGGGCGACAGATCGTCTCGCCCAGCTCCATCACGGCTTCGTTGAACGCGCCCGCGTCCGAGACCGGGAGCTCCTCGGCCAACGCTGCCTCGAGACGGTACCTCGTGCGCGCGGTCCGGGGATCTCCCGCCTCCCGTGTCCAGCGAGCGGCGACTCGAAGGCCGTTCGCTTCGAGGGCGACCACGGGCGCGCCGAACGCGAGGCTGGCGATGGCACGCGCCGTGTAGCGACCCACCCCGGGCAGGCGCTCGAGGGCGTCCAGCGAACGGGGAAGCCGGCCGCCGTTCGAGGCGAGTAGGAGCCCCGAAGCGGCGTGGAGGCGACGCGCCCGGGCGTAGTATCCGGCGCCCTCCCACGCCTTCATCACCTCCGAGCGGGGCGCGCGAGCGAGGGCTCGCACGTTCGGGAACCGGGCGACGAAGTGCTCGTAGTACGGACGCGCCTGATCGACCCGGGTCTGCTGCAGCAGGACCTCGGCTACCCAGATCCGGTACGGGTCGCGTCGTTCCCTCCAGGGAAGCGGCCGACGGTTCGCTCGGTACCACGCGAGGAGGGCCGGAGCTCGGAGCGCGCGACGTCGCGGCGATGCACCCCCCGCCGGTCCCGATCCCACGCGTCCTCCGCCGCGAGACGAAACGCATCCTTAAAGCGAGGGAGGGTTTCGATTCGAGCGGAAGCGTGACCGGGATCGAGCCGAGAGAACTGATACCCGTCGACGATTCGACGTTCGAGGCGGAGGTGATTCGCTCCCGCCTCCCCGTGGTGGTCGATTTCTACGCGGACTGGTGCGCCCCGTGCCGCGTCGTGGAGCCCACGCTCCGAGAATTCTCGGCCCGCCTCGCCGGTCGGATCAAGTTCACGAAGGTGAACGTGGACGAAGCCACGGTCGTCACCCGCTCGTACGGCATCCACGCGATCCCTACGTACCTCTTCGTGGAGTCGGGCATGGAACGAGGGCGCGAGATCGGGCCGATCGACCCCGTGGCGTTCCGCGTGATCCTTCGAAAGTACTTTTCTACGGGCTCCGCCGCTAGTGGCGGAACACCCGCCAGCCGGTGAAGTACATCGCGATCCCGTAGCGCTCGGCGACGCCGATCACCTCCGCGTCCCGGACGCTGCCTCCCGGTTGGACGATCGCTCGGACCCCCGCCCGCCCGGCGGCCTCGACCCCGTCGGGGAACGGGAAGAACGCATCCGACGCCAAGACGGAACCCCGACCGCGGGCCCCGGCGACCTCGCACGCGAGCTCGACCGCCTTGACCCGGGTCGGCTGTCCGGAGCCGATCCCGACCGTCGAGGTGCCCGTCGCGAGGACGATCGCGTTCGACTTCGCATGTCGAACGACGCGCCACGCGAAACCGAGCGAAGCGATCTCCTCGGGCCCGCCCGGCGACCCCGTGACCCGCTTGAGGTCGGAGGAGGCGAGCTCGCGCCGGTCGGCCTCCTGAAGGAGGAGGCGGCCCAGGGCGCTCTTCGCCTCCCAGCGCGACTCCGCGACGACGGCCGGATCGAGCCGTATCAGCTTGATCTTCTGGCGGTGACCGAGCGCCTCGAGAGCATCGGGGTCGAACTCCGGCGCGGCGAGGAGGTCCACGAAGACCCCCTTGAGCGCACCGGTCCCTGCCGTCCCGATAGGACGGTTGAGGGCGATCGCGCACCCGTATCGCGCGACCGGGTCGGTGGCAATGGCCCGTTCGAGCGCCGCGCCGATCGTGGGACCCACGGCGACCCCGCACGGAGTGGCGTGTTTCACGACGGCGGCGGCCGGTTGGTCGAACTCCGCGACGATGGACAGGGCCGTGTCGAGGTCGAGGAGGTTGGTGTACGACAGCGATTCGCCCTTGACGAGCGAGAGCGGGGCCGGTACGAGCCCCGAACCGTCCGGGCCGGTCGGTCGGTAGCTCGCGGCGCGCTGGTGTGGGTTCTCCCCGTAGCGAAGCGCAAGAGTATCCCGGTGGAACACGACCTCCTCGGGGAATACCTCGGCGGCCTCGGCCCTGTCGGCGAGCCCGCGTGCGATCGCCGCGTCGTATTCCGTGCAACGCTGGAACGCCCGGATCGCGAGCCGCCGGCGCGTCTCGGGCGAGACCCCCCCGTCCCGTTGGCGGATCTCGTCGAGGAGCGGGGCGTACTGTCCGGGATCGGTAACCACCGCCACGTAGCGGTGGTTCTTTGCTGCGGCTCGAGCTAGCGCCACCCCGCCGATATCGATGAACTCCTCACGGTCGGCCGCTCCCGGGGCATCGCGTACGTGCCGTTCGAACGGGTAGAAGTTCACGACCACGAGGTCGAAGCCGAGGAGCCGGCGTTCTGCGAGCTCGTCGAGCCCTGCCGGCGTTCGCGGGGCTAGGATCCCGCCGAACACCGCGGGGTGGAGCGTCTTCACCCGGCCGTCGAACCATCCCGCGACGCCGGTAAGTTCCTCGAGCGATCGCACCGGGACTCCGGCGGCGGCAAGGCTTCTCCGGGTACCGTGCGTTGCCCATAGCTCGACCCCGAGGTCGGCGAGTCCACCGGCGAACTCCGCCAGGCCGGACTTGTCGTCCGTCGCCAGCACGGCCCGCTCGATTCTCCGAGCCGCTGGGGCTTCTGGTGTCACCCGCCTTACCCCGAAGGGGGAGGGGGGGAGCAGGATAAGGTTCGCGGCCGAACGAGGATCGCTACCGGTGGCGGAACGTCGGCATTCGGTTGATACCGTTGGGATCGGACCGTCCGGACGGACGACCCGCGCGAGCCGCCCTGCGGTCGTCCTGTCAAAGGAATAGCGACCGATGGCGGAGACACGGGTGAGAACGACTAAATAGCGAGCCCTTACCTAATTGCATCCTGCGGAGGGAGCGGTGCACGTCGTTCGTATCGTCCGCTCGGTCCCGGCTCTATCCTACCGGGTCCGGATCGCTCGACGACCCTCGATGGCCTACCGGAGAAGGGTGCCACGCCGCGCCCCGCGTGCGGCCCGGGCGTCGCATGCCCGCATGCGGGCTTGGCGCCGTCGTGGCCGTCGGGCCCAGGTCTCCGCGATCGCCGTCCTGTTCGGACTGCTCATCCTCGTCTCGATGATCGGGAACTACCTCACCTCCCAGCTACCGAGACTGATGCAGTCCAACGACCTCGACCACGGACTACAGGTCGAGGACCAGGTGGGCCGGCTCGCCGCGCTCATAGCCAGCGCCGTGGCCGAGGCACCGGTGGGGACCCCCGTCACGCAGCCCGTGTCATTGGGGTCGAACGGGGAGCCACCGGTTGCCGGGCCCGACGGCGCGACGATCTCCCCCGGAAGGACGGGCTCGGGCATGGCCGTCTCTTTCAACGTGGTGGGCCCGCTGTCCTACAACCCGCCGGGAGGTTGGTCGGCAGGGGGCGGAGCCTTTGCGCCCGGATGCTTCGTTTCTCCGGCGGGCAGTCAGAACCCCTCCACGGTCATCTGCGGAGGGGGAGTAACACTCAATCATAACTTCACGAACGGGAGCCACCTGATCTCCGTCACGGGCGGGGCGGTCCTGAATCTGAACTTTCAGTCCAACTATTCAACGATCGTCGTAATGACCACGGGCAACTCCACGAACACTCTGACCCTGGTCGGGAACTACGACACTTTCTTCGTTAACACGACCGGGGGGACGAAGGCTTACATCACGATCGTGGGGAACTACGACTCGCTGATCCTCCCGACCACGGGCGGTTCCACCATTCATGTCTTGCTCGTCGGGAACAACGATCCGATAACCCAAGGCAGCAAGGGCGGCACGACGGTGACCGTGAGCGCGTGGGGGTCCGAAGATTCGTTCAACTCGACGACCACAGGGGGGGCCACGATTGCGGTCCACTATACGGGCTTCAACGGCTCCAACGCCTCTTCTCCGAAATGCCCCTACAGCAATGTCTCCAGCTCCGATACGGTATCCGAGAGCAGCTCCGGCGGAGGGACTTTCGGGGTCACCTACAACAACACGGTCTACTCGGGGACTGGGAGCTCGGGAGGTTGGACGGAGACGTGGTCGAAAGTATCCGGTCTCGGATGTCCGTTCTTCACCCCCGTGGCCCTGCCCTACCGGAACTCCGGGGCGACTCTCGGGTCGTTCGTCGTCCACCTCCACAACCTGTACGCAGCGGAGGCGGACGTGGCGTTCGATTCGGGGGCGGTCGTCTCGGCCGTGGCCGGAGGGGTCCCGGAGCTGGTGGACCCGCCGTTGATCTCGAACGCGAGCGGGGTCCTGACGATCACAATCCCCCAGTTCCAAGGGCAGTTCGGTGCGGTCCGGGGCACGTCGACCACCGTTCTGGCGTTCCGACTCGCCTCGGTCCAGACGATTGTGCTCCCTGCGAACGGGTTCTCGCTGTCGTCTTCGGTGAACGTGACGGTGACCACGCCGTACTGGGCGGCGTGGATGAACTACTTCCACACGCTGCCGAGGTCCTGGGGCAAGGTGACGTGCTGGCCCTCGCCCGACTGCACTGGAAAGTTCTCGTTCGGTAGTCCGATGGGGAACGTGACGCTCCTCCTATCGGCCCCGTCGCTCGCATCGCTGACGGTGAACGTCGGAACGTTCGCGATCATGGCGGTTTGAGCGAGACGGTCCGGGCGTTCGGGCGAGCGTACGAGTCGGGCTCGTAGAGCCAGCGCTTGGCGCCGACGAGGGTTCCCCACGTTCGTCGTGTCGCGACCGGCCCCGAGGTCCCTTTCTCGCCAGCGCCCCCCCATGCACCGCGCGCCGTGAGAAGGTCCCGGTGCCCAACCTCCACGATCGCTCTGCGACTGCCGGAGCGGATCAGTCGGAAGCGGACGTTTGCGGATCCGCGGCGTTCGAGCGATGCCCGGAGAAGGCTCTCCCAGCCAGTGGGGGACAAGGGTGGAACGGGTTCGCCCACGACCTCGACGCCGAGGTAGCGAGCTCGCGGTGCGCGGGCCCTACCGGACGAGGTCGATGACTTCCTCGGACTCGCCGGCGGCGTAGCCCCCCTTCTGGCCCAAGAGGCTCGTCGCGCGGACGCCCGTGATGATCAGGAGCACCTTGATCGTGTTCTCCATCTCCGGGGAGTTCTCGACGGAGCACCCCCAGATGATGCGGGCCCGCTTCGAGATTTTCCCCCCGACGAGGGCGGCGGCCTTCTCGGCTTCGCTCACGGTCATGGTCGGCCCGCCTATCACGCGAACGAGGGCTCCCGTGGCGTCCTTGAGCTCCACGGAGCCGAGCAGCGGAGAGGTGAGCGCCTCGGTGACGGCCTCGGTGACGCGGTCGGTCGCGCTCTCGCTCTCGCCGAGCCCGATCAGGGCGACCCCGCCGTCCTTCATGACGGTCAGGATGTCGGCGTAATCGAGGTTCACGAGGCCGGGGCGGGTGACGATCTCCGTGATCCCCTTGATCGCGGTCATCAGGACCGCGTCGGCGAGCTTGAACGCCGAGTCCAGCGGCATCCGGGGGACGAGCTCGAGAAGCTTGTCGTTCTGGATGACGATCGTCGTGTCGCAGACCCGGCGAAGGCGCTCGAGTCCGTCCCTAGCCTGCTCCATGCGGGCCGCCCCCTCACCGGCGAACGGAAGGGTGACGACCCCCATCGTGAGGGCCCCGGCCTCCTTCGCCACGCGTGCGACGAGGTGGGCGGACCCGGTCCCGGTCCCTCCTCCCATCCCGGCGGTGACGAAGACGATGTGGGCTCCGGTCAGGAACTGACGAAGCTCTTCCTCGTTCTCGCGCGCCGCCTCTTCCCCGATCTCGGGGCGAGCGCCTGCGCCGAGGCCCTTCGTCGCGCGTCGGCCGATGAGGATCTTCCGGGGGGAGTGGATGGTGAGGAGGTGTTTCGCGTCGGTGTTGATGGCGCACATCTCCGCGCCCTGGATTCCTTCCTCCACGCACCGGTTGATCGTGTTCGAACCGCCGCCCCCGCATCCGATGATGCGGATGTTGACCTTCAGCGTCTCCGCCAGCTTCGCGAGCTCCGCGTCGTCGGCGTTCGCGTAGTCCGGCGCGATCGGCTTCTTCTCTTCCACCAAGTTCTGGTTCTCTTGGTGCTTCGCGATCGCTTCTTGAATGATGGACTTCATGCTCGGTTCCCCAACCCTGTTTGTCAGACGAGCGTCATACGCTCTTCGGACGGATTTGGGGGGTTGCTACATAAACATTTGCGTTTAGCGGAAGTTGTGCCGTAATCACCTCGAGAGTGGCGATATAGTTACAGCCGGAGCGGCCGCGGTTTGATTTAGAGACAGAGAGGGCGGGAGTTCGGTCGGCTGACGGAGCTTGGTCGAGGAACCCGTACCTTCCGGGGGACGAAGGAAGTCAGGCAAGATTCCAACTTCAAACATTTGTCGGACCAAGACTGAGATGTTATGTGCGATCGCCAGGGACAGGATTTCGTTCAGCTGCGCGGTGAAATTCCTCGAGGCCAACGTCTCGCCGAACTTCTGTTTGAAAGATCCGAAGGTCGATTCGACCTGCGCCCTCTGACCGTAGTGGACATCGAACTCGTCTCGTTGATACTGGAAGAAGAGGAACATCTTGTGATAGAGGGGGCTTCCCCCTGACTTGCCGGTCTGGTTCCGCTTGAACGGGATGAAGGGTAGAATCTCCAACCCGTCGGCCGCGTTGAAGTTCTCCCTGCTTTGGTACCCTTTGTCGGCGTAGACCTCCTTGAAGTGGAACCCATTAGCGGCGGCCCGCTTGAGCAGGATCGGGAACTGAGGACAGTCGCTGGTCGAACCCGAAGTAACCTCGAGGACCGGGATGACGTGGGTCTTCACCCCGACCAGAGCGTGAAGTTTGAGCCAGGCGTTCTCTCGAGATGGGTTGTACTTCTCCTGGCGGTAGTAGTTGAACCGTGTCGTTCGCAGCCCGGTCGAATCGATTGCGCATCGGTCCTCCAAGCCAATCAATGGGATGGCGGACCGCGCCAGCATGTCGTGCAGCCCATCGGTGACGTCTACCCGGCAGAGGAATCTTGAGGCAACGGCCCAGAATGGCGTATCTGAAAGGAGACCACTTTTCGCAGCCTGGGCCCGGAACCCGTGGGAGCGGCGGAGGGAGAGGCCCAAGTACGCCTTCTGGACGGAGCAGAATACTTGGTCCCTGAGGGGTACGGGCTTTCGCCCAGCTCCGTGGGGGTCCCTCTGCGGCTCAGGGAAGCCAATCGACAGATCTCGGAGCAGTGTGTTGAACAGCCGATACTCCTCGGTTTGATACTCGTTGTAGATCGACCAGTTTCGCTTCGGCGGATCACTCGACGCCTGAATCTGGGAGTAGTGCGATGGGGCGGGGTCCTCCTCCGCCCGCTGATCCATTCGCACTAGGTAGATGTGTTTGCAAGGTGCGTGTCGCTCCTCGAAGTCGGGGCAGGTGCAGGTCTCGGGGAGGGTCGGGTCGTTCCCGATCCTCACCCGGTAGAAGCCCCTCCCCGATTGGGAGGGGACGACGTAGTCGCCGTCGCTCCCCAGAACTTTCCCAACCCGGGCATCACCCCGAAGCATGTCCAGTGCCCGGACCTCCCGGGCGGGTATGTTCGAGGGAAGTTCGTTCATCTGTCGTCCTACATGTTGACCTACGCATCGAGAGTACTTAACCTTTGAACCTACATGTCGACCCACCTGTTGACCTATATACACTCGGAGTTTCGCCTTCTTGCCCCTCGGGAGAGTTGTGGTCAAGACAATCGAGTCCAAGCTGGTGAAGGCGATCGAACGTTCAGCCTCGCTCCGCACGACTGTCCCGTCCACCGTGGTCAATGTGCTCGGCGTCGATGCCGGGGATTCTCTCAGGTGGACGCTCGATCCAAGAGGATCAAGAGTAATGGTTACGAAGTCCCCCGGGACCCCCAAGCCGAAGCCATAGTCTTCCAGCGTGCGCTGAAAGGTCCCCTTAGAGGTTGGGGGAAATCTCAACCGCCCTCCATTTCGGGGATTCGCCGGACCCCTGCGCCAATCTCGTGTGAAGTTCTGTGAACCCGCGATCCTCGGGGGGACTACAAAAATGAATTGCTTATCAACTTTAGCGTCCTCCCGTGTGCATGGGCCGGGCTGCTTACCGCGTCGAGGTTGACTTTCCGACAGGCAAGGAGGCGAGGTATTTCCTAGTCAAGTCGGTCCAGGTTGGATCGAAGCGGAGCAAGGCGAAGAAGTATCTTGGGACTGTCCCGCCCACTGGAAAGGACAAGGCCCGTCTGAGTGCCGAATTCGCGGCCGAGATGGAATTTAGAGTCGCAAAGCGAAAAGGCGAACTCAGTTTAGGGGTCTACCACGCCGACTACCTACCAAGAGAGACCCTGCTGGAAGTGGAACGGGTCCGGTCAATCTACGGCTCTGTTCTTGGCTTTCTTACGACGAATGAGGTTCAAGCGTACGAGGACAAGTTCGAGGTTACATACATCCAAGGGACGACATCTATCGAAGGAAACACTCTAACGCATGCTCAGGCGGAGAACCTTCTGCTTCACGACCTACCCCCTCAGGGGAAGTCTCTCAGAGAGATTAACGAGGTCCAGAACTTCAAGAAGGTAGTTGCTTACCGGAACTCATACACTCGCAAGGTGACGGTTGGGTTCATCCGGAACCTGCACTCACTCATAATGGACAATATCGACCGAGAAACGCCCGGCACCTTTCGACGACGGGATGATCTCGGGATTGCGGGCTGCGACTTGGCTGTGACTCCAGCAGCGCAAATCGAAGAAGAGCTGGAGCAGATTATCGCCGGATACTACGGGGCACTCGACACCGGAAAGCATCCTTTCGAGCAGGCAGCTCTGTTCCACTACAACTTCGAGATGATCCACCCATTCACCGACGGAAATGGACGTGTGGGCCGAGAGATTCTCAACTACATGCTGACGAGATCCCATTACCCTCGGCTGTTGTTCCTAGGTAAGGACCGGTCTAGGTACATCGGGGCTCTCAAAGAAGGGAATATAGAGGACTACTCGGAGATGGTTGCGACGTTTGCTCAACTGATTGTCGAACAACGCCTTCGAATCCTAGAGGAGAGGCTGCGTCAGGTCGCACCCGGTGTCAAGAGGGTAGGTCAGACTCGACTCGAGGAATTCGTGACTGCATAGGGAAGGTCGCTGCAGACTCAGACAATCTCGTGACAAGCGGCAATCAGGTAGTGGAGCAGGTCGATTCCCGGGGCTTTATGCGCGACTCCTATTAGCCCGACTCGAACCGAAGAGATTCCGATGGAGCCGCACCCTCAGGCGAAGGAAATAAGCGACAAGCTTGCCAAGGAGGGAATCCATTACCTTTACCACTTCACTGACGTGGAGAATTTGGCCAAGATCGCTCAACTCGGCGGACTAAGGTGCAAATCGGTTCTACGTAGGGAGGGACACTGGGAAGGGGTCAAACCAGGTGGAAACGAACTCTCCCACGCGCTCAACGGAAAGCGAGGGAATCTGGAGTATGTTCACCTCAACTTCACGCCCTATACGCCGATGGCCTACAATCTCAAACCGGAATCTCATCTCTGCTTTTTCTGCGTTTCACCGAGCATTGCATCTTGGCAGGGAATTCAATTTACAGATTGTAATGCAACCGACAGTGATCACACAAAAGGAGAAGGAATGGTTGGACTGGAACTAGTGGACTTTGAGGAGGTGCGCGCTGTGATCCGGCCCTGGGACCGGGCATGGATTACTGGGGTTCAGGCCGAAGTTTTGGTCCCGCAAACCGTGCCTCTCTCCGAGATTGACCATGTTTCCTTCGTAAGCCCCGCGAGTCTAGCCTATGGAGAGAGGCTCTGGGGACATGCTTCGCACCCACCTTTTGCAGTGGATCAATCCTGTTTCGATAATTCTCCGGGCCATGAGACTCCACTCGTCTCATTTCCTTTTGTCGACAGAGTCGTCCTAACGCCTGATGTAGTGACCAAGGAGACGTATACATCGAAACGAAAACACCAAACGGTGTTCGAGCGAGACGTACATGAATGGGTGACCGCAATAGCAACTGGCCCCAGCGCAGCTGGATTAGCAGGGGCAATGAGGTGGACCCCGCTGGGGAAGGATACTCAATTCAAGTTTCAGCGACCATCGAACTATACGTGGTGGGACCAAGTTAAAGTAGCCGATCTCCGAAATGGAGTTAACACAGTTGAGCTGACGCTCAATGGAATCTGCTGGTCGAAGGTAGACTTCACGGTAAAGTAGATGGTCAGGAGGCAAGATGCCCGGGGGTCGACACTTCTTGACTTCGATAAGCGCGAGAGAAAGCCACCGCACACGGAAGTCGATAGAGGTCGGTTCCGCGGGGCGCTGGTTTTCGCCGCAGTTGGTGACGCACTCGGCTGGCCAACCGAATTCCTAAAACCAGGAGCGAGTGCAAAGCCGGCGTTCGACCTGCCTCTTCGAAACTACGTTTCGTGGAACAAGACAGTCGGCGGAAAGTGGTGGGGATACACGGACACGATTGCTGCTGGTGACTACTCAGACGATACACAACTTACCCTCTCGGTGGCAAGGTCCATTGCAGATTCCGGAATCTTCGAGCCTAGGACCTTTGCGTACCTGGAACTTCCCCTATGGTTACAGTACGAGAGAGGTGGGGGGAGGTCGATCAAGGCCGCAGCGCACTCCCTCGTTTCGAGACGAGTAGAGTGGAGTCAGAACTTCTACCACAACGATGTAGTCGACTATCGAACCGCAGGCGCCAACGGTGCGGCAATGCGCAATCTCCCAATATCCTTGGTCGCGGTCGCTGACGTAGACACTCTGATTCGTGCATCGTTCCAAAACGCCATCATAACTCACGGGCACCCCAGAGCAATCTTAGGCGCGGTTGTGATTGGCCTCGCTACTCACTTCGCGCTGAATAGTCCGGAGTCAGTACGTCCGTCCGATCTGGTAGAGTTCGTCTGCTCTCAAATTAAGAGGGTCCGCTCCGTCGCGTCTGCCTCTCCCGAAATCCGGGAGTGGATCGCTCGTTGGGATTCCACCATTACCAGTAGAGAGACCGGCTTCGAAACAACTTTCGATTCAATCGCGAGTGAGGCGATTAACCTCGTTTCGGCTATTCCTGAGTACCTGACACGCCCGATTGACGATTTTTACCGATTCTCTGGAGCCCTTCGACCGGAAACGAAAGGCAGCGGGGTCGCGACCGTCGCTTGTGGAATCTTCATGTTTCTGAAATTTCAGGATAGACCCGAGGAAGGCCTCCTCGAGGCCGTAAATGAGCTCGGCAGCGACACAGATACGATAGCCGGATTCATGGGCGGTCTATTGGGGGCGAACCAGGGAATGAAGGTGATTCCCGGCCGGTTGCTCGGAGCCCTTCAGGACAGAACCTTCATCGTCTCCACAGCTGATCGTCTCCACACAATCGCCACCGGACGGTCGGCGGGTTCCTACACCGCCGAGTTCCGGTTCGGGAAAGAGGCGGCTTATCTCAAGATTTTGGCTTGGGAAATCGGACTGCATGAGATGTTCTGGGACGCTATCAGCATAGGTGGAAAGATAGTCCACCCCGCCCTCGGGCGAGGAACAATCACCGACAAATTGATTCGTGAGATGTCGCGACCTGCCTACGTCGCGAAAATCATGAAGGTGTCGTTCGATTCGGGACAAACGTGCATATTTCACTCACGAGTTCAGGACAGTCAACGGATCACGGAGAGCCTCGCAAGGGATGTGGTCCATGAGTTGGAGTTGGGCTCCTCAATCCCTGGGACCCAGGCTCATCGATAGAGGACAGGTTAGGAACGTAGTTTCGCCAAATCCTCATGGATCGGTGAACGCCAGCGCCTCCTGGGCAACTACGCCAATTAACCTAGAAAGGGTGTCGGGCTGGTCCAAAAGCAGTTGAAGCGGGATTAAGGTCCCGACGTAGAACTTCAAACTCGGATGACCGCGGAAGAAGCGACGTTTGCGTTGTAGCCATGTTCCTCCAAACTCTAGAATAGCAGTGCCGCGATCTCGGAGCTCAAAGAACGGACGGCGGGATTTGGCGATGAAGGATCGGCCAGCCCCACGAAGGAACGAGTAGACATCCGCCAGTATCGCGTCGGTGGGACGCGTAAAATTCCAGGTGCTCGGACTGATAGCTTGGAGCCTCTCCCTGTCCGCGGGAGTACTAGCGTAGGTAGAATGGACTGAACCAATCCAATCCTTGACGACAGCCTGCCGGTCCCTCCCGATTTCAGGAATACCTCCGAAGAACGGATTCCAACGCAGGGCCCGAACGGTGTCTCGCACTGCCTGCCAATTCCGCGACTCGACTAGTCGCACCCAGTTCGAGGGAAGGGTCAACTCTGAACCTGCCCCCTGTAGACCCAGCCGGTCACCTTCGAGCGTGAGGGTTGGATCTATAATCAATGGGCCGGCAAGAAGTCTGCTAAGAAGTTCCTCTGAGGCTCGATCGCGTTCCTTCAGTCCGACAACCTGCCCGGAGTTCCAGGGAGGCATATTGAGCGATTCAGAAACGGTTGGGAATCAGCTTCTCAGCATTCCGAGCGCGGCTACGCGCGAATTCTTCACTAAGCGCTCGCTCTTCCCCGTTCAGAATCGCCGCTTTCATCTTGGCGGCTTCCTCCGCGCGTGCGGCGGCCCTGTAATGCTTGGCTTGCTTCCGGAAATCAGCGTCACCAGCCGTAGGTACTGGGGGAGCGCTGAGAGGGACCTCGGGGTATGCCCCCTCGCTCGCTAGGGCCAATTCGAAATCTCGTCGTGCGAGATTAATCTTATGGACGGGATGGTAAACACGTCCAGAGAGATACCCCGGTCGGAAACCGCGCTTCTTCACCGAGTCTGGGTCCTTTGCATCAAAGGGATCACCGATGTTTCCGTTCAAGGACTCGGAAAAGATGTCAGACCCGACTCCGAGGGCAGCAAACCCATATGTCCCTGAGTTAAGCAGGACGACAGGTAGGCCAACCTTTTGGCCAACCGCTCCGACATACAGTAGGAATCTGGATAGATTACCCATCAAAGGGTCGTCATCGTCGGATTCAACAGAAGGTAGGCCCCTGAAACGGATTACGAGGGCGTGAGGATTCCACATCTCAACGAGCTCATCTATTCCCCGAGCCAACCTGTCTACGAACTCGCCCCTTCTGAAGAGAGGGTAGTTGATCGCGAAGTAGAGCCCCGGAAGATGATTCCCTGACGTCAGGTAGCTAGCGGCCATACTGTTCGTCTTAATCGAGAGATCCACCGACGCTTTGCTAGCCTCGGCGACCAACGGGGTCAATGGGAGAGTTATCTCAGCTCCCATCATGTTCTGGTACCGGGCAATCCAATCCACCATCGCTAGGAAGCTGGGTGGCGGGATTCTCGTCCACGAATCATGATGATTCTCGCTGGTAGTCGCCGCGAGTCTCGAGAAGAATTCCGGTGGGGCGCCCTCCAAACCCGCAACTCGAGCCCTAAGTCCTGGCCGGTTAACGTAGAACACTTCTGGTACAGGATCAACGAGAACTACTAGTCTTTCGTTGAGATCCTTCCAGCGTTCGCCGACAAATGATCGAGAATAGTCCAAGTCGTACCTATCGGCCTCCCGGGCAACTTGGTACGCAGCATAAAGTGGGACTACCACCCCTCCCAAGTTATCACTCGGCAGTGGCTGTTCCAGGAGAATCTTCAGGTCCTCCGCACTCTGGGTGCACGCGAAAAACGAAGGGATTCTGACGGTCTTGGTTCCAACCCTTGCAACTCCAGTACGGGCGGTGGCGAGGGTTGCTTCAGATTTGACTAGCCTTGGTGCCATCTATGCCTCCGCCACGGGTGTCTGACTTTCATTCGTAAACGATTGGAGTCTTGAGAGAAACTCCGGAAGTCCATCCAGCCGGATGATGATTCCTCCCGCAATAGTCTTGCCTTGGATACCTGAGTTTTGTAATTCCTGGACGTAAACGAACTTCCCGCGAGGGTTGTCAATCAGCTGGACCTTGAACATTTGGTCCTTGAGACTGAAAATAGACCTTGCGTAGGGATGCGAAAGGCGGCCGTTTGGATAGTAAACCCGCGTCCTTGGCCCGATTGCGTGAACATAGATTTCCCGAGTTGCAACTAGGTGGTCGAGATGATGACTGACAGTAAGGTAGGAGAGTCCCAGCCGCCCAGCGATTGATTTTGCTGTGATTCCATCGGGGTTCTCCTCAACGAACCTCTTCACCAGTACCCGGGTCACGTTCAGCTTGCTTTCTGGGCCGAGCCCCGATCTCTTGGATAGGAGAGTATCTGACGAGTCCCCTTGAACGTCCCCCAACATGTCCCTTTAGTGATAGTATAAACTCGATATAACTATGCCCCCCAATCGGTCTCCACGTCGAGGTTGCTACGGGTAAGTCCCGCGGAGTGGTAGCCGAAACCTGCCTATCATTTCGACAAACGGTCGGGCGCGCTTCGACGCTTGCTAGAGTAGTATCGCCTCTTAGCACTACGATCGAGCTTCCGGGCCGACTCAATCCTCGACCGACTCCAAGATCCAGCCCACTCAACTACGCCGTGTCGAATCCAATAATGCGACTGACATGGTAGGCTCCAGTTCCCAATCGAAGGGTAGAGCGAGATCGTCTCGCCGTTCCACGAGAGAGACCAGTCAGTGGGTCTTATAGGAGTGACCACCTTCTGACCGCACCCGCAGGCGCATAAGTGGCTTGCAGTCGCGTATGGAATAGAGACGTAGAGAACACCGGGTTGGAGGTTTTCGGGGACGAACTCCACGAACTCAGGTCGTAGGGTCTGGATCCTCATCGGGAACCTCATCATTCACAAGTGTATTGGTCGTCACCGAATACACCATCGAGTGCTCGTACCCGAAGTCAGCATAGAATCCTCTCTCTTTCTTCCATCGGATTACCGCGAGTGCCGCGTTAAGTGCGTTCATATCGGCGACTTGGATATTCTGGTCATATTCATCCGGTTCCGCATCTCCCAGTGGAATTCGGCGACTGACATGATCCGCCTTCGTGCGAGTGCATCGAGTAACCCTTGCAGTCCCACTTAGAGAGTCGCCACTGCTGACGAGGCCGATGCCGACGTCGATGAACGGAATGCGGTTTCCAAGAAGGTAGTCGACTACCCCGCGCTTCGTCGACCCAGCATCAATGCAGAGGAACACAAAGCCCATCGATCCGAGCTCCCCGACGTTAGACGTATCGAGGTTGATTTCATGAGGAACAATCCCCCGACGCATCCGAGAGTAGATTGTCGTGAACCAGGTAACTTTCTTGGGCGCGGTCTCGAGATCTTCTAGGGTGGGGGCTCCGGGGCTACGGAACGCGTTGTGAGTGAAAAAGTAGTCGCCGTCGAAAAGGTGGATTTCTCCTACTGGCGTCTTGGCGACAAGATCGAGGATGTATGAACCAGTTCCACCGAGACCAACGATGGCGACCTTCTCCCCCGTTAGCTTCTGGTTGATCGGGCCGATTCCAGCCCGAGCTGACGAGGTCTCAAGGTACTCGAAAGCTGATTCTTCCGGATTCGGTCTGATAGGACTCCGTGTGTGTGCCGTGACAGATTCGTCAACCAGCTGAGCCTGACTTTCGATAATCGCCACGTAAGTTGTCATCTTGTGATAGTAGTCGGTGTACGCACCCGAAGGTTGCGGCCTCCGAGAAAAGGTGTGGTTCGCTTTGAGGGATGTGTCGATATCGCGCCCCTGACCCGGGTTTCCAAGGGCGTCCATCCTTTTGCCTCCCGCATCGCACGGGAAGTCTCCGACCCAGTATGCAACGTGTGTGTCAGGTTGCGTGGTCGTTTCGCCCGCAAGGGCTAACGTGCTGACAAGAATCCCCCGCCCGACTGTCCTGTCGGGCTTGACGTACGGGACGTTCTTTAGGAGCAGGTGACCCGCTCTCACGTCGATGTCGAAGCCATCGCGCTGCAATCGTTGCAGGTCTTGACTACGACTTAACAGTCTTGACGACATCAAAGACCATGCGATCCTTGACTCGCACGGATTGCCCGTCCAGCAAGGTCCCTTGAGGGTTCTGTGAGGGGCCCTTACTGTACGTAACCGTGTAAACAATGTCGCCACCGGCTGGCGAACCGGGGTAAGCTAGATTGACGACCTGACTGAAGCTGATCCGCTCCTCGTTCCACCTCTTCTGCTGGCCGTTGACGATGATGTCGAACGGTCCTTCGTGCTTGCCGTGCTCGGCACGGCCTTCCTCACCTGGGCTATGGCTCGTCATCAGCAATCCGGAGGTGAAACGACGCAGATAAGCTCGGAACTGAGGTGATGGAACGGCTCACCAAGCGGAATCTGTGCCGGAACGAGCTTCGCATCGAGTTGTGACATGCCCTGCGTCCAGCTGACTCAAACGTCTCTTCCCTCGGGCAAGTTTAAGGCAGAGGCTGGGGCTCACCGACTCATGGCTTGCCCAAGTATCGTTCGTTCAAGCACGGGCGGGCGCGGATGGTAGGGGTTGAGCAACTGACCCCGGTCCAGATTCAGGAGCGGGCCTACGCATTCTCGGAGCGCTGGAAGCAGGCCAGCGAGGAAATCGAGGATTCGCAGAACTTCTGGATTGACTTCTTCAACGTCTTTGGGATCGACCGCAAGCAGGTCGCGGGCTTCGAGCGCCGAGTGAAGGTGTACGGGAGGCGCCGTCGCATTGATCTCCTCTGGCCCGGTCTTCTGATGGTGGAACAGAAGACCAAGGGTAAGAGCCTCGATGGGGCCCAAGCTCAGGCGGAAAAGTACATTCTCGGGCTCTCGGCGAAGGACCGACCCAAATTCATTCTTGTCTCTGATTTTCAACGCTTTCGCCTTTGCGACCTAGAACACATGGAGGAGAAGCCACAGGAGTTCCTCCTCCCCGAGCTCCACGCTCGGGTTCACCTCTTCGACTTCATGCTCGGAGGCTCGAGCCAGAAGGCCGTAGATGAAGTTCTGGTCAACACGCAGGCCGCCGAGTTGATGGGTGACCTTCACGACGCTCTGAAAGGATCAGGGTACGCGGGAACCGCGTTGGAGGTCTTCCTCGTTCGGTCCATGTTCTGCATGTTCGCAGATCACACCGGTATCTTCGACGAACAGCGCATGTTCACGCGCTACATCGAGGAACATACCGAGAAGGACGGATCGAACGTTGGAGTCAATCTGACAGAGTTCTTCCGCATCCTCGATATCGAACCAAAGGCCCGGCCAACTACGTTGACCCCCCTGCTTGGAGCTCTCCCTCACGTAAACGGCGGCCTCTTCAAGGATAGATTCGAACCACCGACCTTCAACGCAGAGATGCGGGCTCTACTTCTGAAGTGTTGCCACTTCAACTGGAGCGGCGTGTCGCCTGCGATCTTCGGGACCATGTTTCAGTCCGTGACGGACGCGAAGGAGCGACGTAACCTTGGAGCCCACTACACCTCCGAGACGAACGTCCTCAAGGTCATCGGCCCCCTCTTCCTCGACGACCTCAAGGCCGAGGTGGTCGCTTGTGGTAACAACAAGAGGGCGCTAAACGACCTGCTCGTCAAGATTTCTCGACTCAAGTTCCTCGACCCGGCCTGTGGGTGCGGTAACTTCCTCGCCATCGCATACCGTGAACTTCGGAAGGTGGATACTGAAATCCGAGTACGGCTCAAGAATCTCACTATTGGTCGTGAACAGCAGGCCTTCGCCCAGTCGATGCGCGAATCGATGAAGGGTGCCATCGACGTGGACAATTTCTTCGGAATCGAAAACGCGGAGTTCCCATGCAAAGTGGCAGAGGCCGCGCTCTGGCTAATGGATCACAAGTCCAACCGAGAGTACTCCGAGAAGATTGGGGATCCCTACCTCCGCCTGCCTCTCCTCAAGACCGCAGTGATTGTCCGTGGGAACGCTTTGCGCCTAGATTGGAACAGTATCCTCCCAAGGGGTCAAGCGAGCTACATTCTCGGCAACCCTCCGTTCGTCGGCCAGACATACAGGACCGACAGCCAGAACGAGGACATGGCGCTGGTCTTCGGGGATGTCCCAAACAAGAGCCGCAGGTACGGGAGTCTAGACTATGTTTCGGCCTGGTACGTGAAGGCCGCGCAATTCATTCAGGGGACTGAGGTACGCGTCGCGTTTGTCTCGACCAAGTCCATTACTCAGGGAGAGCAAGTAGGTCCGCTATGGAGCACCTTGCTCAACGCCTACCACGTCAAGATACAGTTCGCACATCTCACCTTCAAGTGGACCAATGAGGCCGGCGGTAAGGCAGCGGTCCACTGTATCATAATCGGATTCGGATTGTCTGAGGTCCGAAGGCCGGCAATCTTCGAATACGAGACAGTTGAGTCCGACCCTCATCGCGTAGAAGTCAAGCACATCAACCCATACCTAGTGGACGCGCCGGACATACTACTTTACGGCCGCGCGAAGCCGGTATGCGAATTTGCCCCGGAGGGGCGTTGTGGGAACGAGCCGATTGATGATGGTAACTATCTGTTCAACGAAGCAGAGAAGGATACCTTCATCGCCAACGAGCCAGGGGCCGCCAAATACATGCGACCCTGGGTCGGGTCAAAGGAGTTCATCAACGGAGTCAAGAGATACTGCTTGTGGCTCGGGGACGCAAGCCCTGCCGAACTTCGTGCCATGCCTGAAGTGATGGCGCGGGTAGACGCGGTGCGGGGCTTCCGTCTCCGCAGTACGAGCCCGTCAACGCGAAAGACTGCGGAGACACCACGGCGATTCTTCTTCGAGAATATGCCAACGACGACGTTCGTCGTCATCCCAGAGACCTCCTCGGAGAAGCGAAGTTACATCCCGATCGGTTTTCTGACCCCTGATCACCTCGCCAGCAAGGTCGTCTTTGTCTTCCCCAACGCCACCCTCTACCACTTTGGGGTTCTAACATCCGCGGCACACATGGCTTGGGTTCGACGTGTCTGCGGGAGGCTGAAGAGTGATTATCGCTACTCCCTCGGAGTGGTCTACAATAACTTCCCTTGGCCTAAAGATCCAACACCGGCCCAGTCTCAGGCCGTGGAGCGATGTGCCCAAGAGGTGCTTGGCCTACGCGAGAGGCTGCTCGTTCCCGGAACATCATTGGCCGACCTTTACGACCCACTCGCCATGCCCTCCGATCTAGCGCATGCTCATCAGAAGTTGGACATGGCCGTGGACCGTTGCTACAGATCCAAGCCATTCAGGGACGAAATGGGCAGAGTTAGGTTCCTCTTCGCGCTCTACCAAAAGTACTGCCCATCAGCGGCTCCACTGGAGTCTTACTCCTATGGCGACGAGGACGAAGCAGCCGAGACATGAAGACCGCCCGGTAAACTGACGCAGGGGATCGCATCGTACACCAGCGACTAGCGCCCGAGTTCAAGAGCGCGGGCGGCCTAGGGGGTCTGAAGGCGGCCCCCGCTAGGCTCAGGTCAGTAGTCGTCAAGGGATCTAACCATGGGCGGCATCGAATTCGTGAGGCGAACGGAACGCGATTTTTGGCTCGACCCAGACGGAATAAATCGGTGGGTCCCAGCAATGAACACTGCTGGCAAGCCGCTGATTGAAGACCGTGGCGGAGCCGAAGAAACGTGTGCGGCCTGCGGTACGGAAATCCGGTGGCTTTGCTTCGTGCGACACCCATCTCGAGGGGCCCAGGCTGTCGGACGTTGCTGCATTCGCAGAGTAGTTCGCGCACTTCCCGAGTCTGAACAGGCAGTCTACCGCGAGGTCATCACCGATCTGAGCCGGGAGATGCGCAACGCAACGAGAAGGGCACAGGGCAAGCCCCCGATTGTTGGTCGGAAGGAGCGTTTCCAAGCTCAAATCTTGGCTTTGGAGGCGGCGGTTCGAGATCCGCGAGTGGCTCGTGCTCGATGGGTTTACAATGGAAATCAGCATCGATTGGTTCGCGATGCACTATGGTACCTGAATGAGCTCAAGGGGGGGAAGCGTCATTCTACCTTCCAGACTGCGCTAAAAACCGCGCTATCTGAGAACGGTCACCCCGAGGTCTTCGCTTGAGATTGGCGTGGCCCCTAGCCTCCTCTATCGACCGATTTAGTTACAGATTGGCTGACGTGGCTTCGATTAAGTTACAGACGAGCGATTGCGGCACAAGTTCCGTTTAGCGGAACTGTTCCCGATTCGCAGGACGAAGATTCTCGGGATTCGGCTGTCCCGTTTCGCGGGGGATGTGGCGGCCCCCGGGTTCGGAAAGAGGTCTCGATGGAGTTGCCTTCCTCAACCAGCGGGCTAGATCGGATTCGTAGATCCCGACCTGTCACACCCGAATCTTGAGGAGAAACCGAACCGAGGAGTTACGGAACGACTCGGTGGGGGGTTTAACTAGGCGGGTCTCGCATTCTCGTACGATCCGCCCAACCATGCGCAGCTACATCGACCTCTCCTTCACGCCGGGGCCCATTCCGCCCGTAGAGATTTCGAGACGGCTTTTGCAGATGGCCGGTCTCTCCCTGATCACCGGAACGCACGACCTCACCTTCGAGTGGGAGACCGAAGAGGAATTCCAGACCCGTCTTTCAAAGATTCACGCGGCGCTTACGGGGACCGGGGTTTCCTACAGGGTCGAAACGATCATCGAGGAGCCGACGGCTGGCTCCCCGGCTCACTGGCCACCGCCACTCCCCTCCAAACGCCCCACTCGCGACGGAGGGCGCTAAGTCATCCCACGATTTGGGACTGCCATCCATCACCGTTCCTAACCCCGCGAGAAGGAAGAGAACCCAGCCATCACGAACTGCTGTCGATAGGATTCGCGATCGCCGGAGGCGCGTAGTCGTGCTGCAGACCAGGATGATGGTCGATTTTTCTGGTGACGCATCGCTCCCCGGACGGCCACCGGAACGCGCACTGGAGCTCCCCGGGTTGGGGCGTGGGTCGCTCGACGGGAGCTAGGTACCACCCTCGCCGGTTGAATTCGGCAGCGACGTGGTCTTCGATCTGCTTCTTCATCCGGCGCTCGAACCTTAGGCCCGCTACCCATACGGCCCAGAGAGTCCATGCTGACGCTAGCCCGATCGAGATGACCATGATCTCCAGGGTAACGTAGGCGATATGGTGATCTGCCGGCATTCCGCTACGCCCTTCGAACAGAACCGATGGATTAATTCTCTGATGGACAGCCGAAACGCCCGGGCTACCAGCTAATCGTCTATGGTCCTTTGCCCAGCAGAAGCTCGATCGATTCCGCCCTTCCAGGCCCCGACCTGTTACATCCTAATCTTTGGCGCTGAACAGTCCCGAAGTGTTACGGAACCGCGTTGAGCGCAACGTGGAGGCTCCGAGCGGGACCGTCCGGAGCAGCGTCCGTCGCGGGCCACCGAACGCCGGGGGCGATACCCGTCGGCAACGTCGACTCACGGAGACGAGCCCGTCGTCCCCCGCCCGCTCGATACGATTCGCGGCCTACCGTTCGTCCGTCGTTGGGAACGTGTACAGCCAGGCGTCCTTCAGGCGGTAGCGACCGGCATCGACCTTCTCAAATCGGTCGGACCCCCGGCCTTCGGCGTGCTGGCGAATGGTGTACGAAATGCGGTGATAGCGCTGAGCGCGATTCGAGGCCGGTTCTCCCGTCTCGGGCAGCACGCAGTTCCGAATGTCCGTGAGTCGTGCCTCGTCGCCCAGGTCGTGCAGGACCCGGGAGATCCGATCGACCAAGCTCTCCTCGACCATGGTGGACCCACCACGCCGCTCCGTGGATTCGCGCGCTGCCTAGTGGACGAGCTCGAGGACCGCTTCGGACTCGGCCACGGCGTCGTCGCACCTCGGGCCGAGAAGGCTCGTTGCGCGGACGCCCGTGATGATTAGGAGGACCTTGATCGTGTTTTCCATTTCCGGGGAGTTCTCGACGGAGCACCCCCAGATGATGCGGGCCCGCTTCGAGATCTTGCTGCCGACCAGCGCCGCCGCCTTCTCCGCCTCCGAAACGGTCATCGAGGGACCCCCGACGACCCGTACCAGGGCTCCTGTCGCGTCCGTGAGCTCCACGTCCCCGAGGAGGGGAGAGGTCAACGCCTCCGACACGGCTTCGGACACCCGGTCGGTCGTGCTCTCGCTCTCGCCAAGCCCGATGAGCGAGACGCCTCCGTCCTTCATGACGGTCAGGATGTCGGAGTAGTCGAGGTTCACGAGGCCCGGGCGTGTGACGATCTCCGCGATCCCCTTGATCGCGGTCATCAGGACCGCGTCGGCAAGCTTGAACGCTGAATCGAGGGGCATGCGGGGCACGAGCTCGAGCAGTTTATCGTTCTGGATGACGATGGTCGTATCGCAGACCCGGCGCAGGCGCTCCAGCCCGTCCCGAGCCCCTTCCATTCGGGCCACGCCCTCGCCCGCGAACGGCAGCGTGACCACGCCCATGGTGAGCGCGCCCTGCTCCTTCGCGAGCCGGGCGACCAAGTGAGCCGCGCCCGTGCCGGTCCCGCCCCCGAGCCCCGCTGTGACGAAGACGAGATGGGCGCCCTGCAGGAATTGACGAATCTCCTGTTCGTTCTCTCGTGCCGCCTCCTCTCCCACCTCGGGGCGGGCCCCCGCGCCCAAGCCCTTCGTGGTCCTTCGGCCGATGAGCACCTTCCGAGAGGCGTGAATCGAGAGCAGGTGCTTGGCGTCGGTGTTGAGGGCGCACATCTCCGCGCCCTGGATTCCTTCCTCCATGCAGCGGTTGATGGTGTTCGACCCTCCCCCGCCGCAGCCGATGACACGGATGTTGACCTTGAGGGTCTCCGCGATCTTCTCGAGTTCGGCGTCGTCCGCGCTGGGCGTGGGGCCCGACCCGGTCGTACGCTGTCCGAGAAGGGCTTGGCTTTCCTGGTGTTTCGCTATCGTCTCTTGGATGATGGACTTCACATTCCTGTTTCACCCCCAATCTTCGGGTCATCTACCGCGGCAAGTGATACTTAATCGTCCCTTTGGAAAGGCACGTCCGTTCCAAAACCTCCTACCGGTGCCGTACGTTGTCGCACCCGACCTGCACCGGGTGAATCCAGCCCTCCTCCCGGCAGGAGCACGGCATCCGACGAAGGTATCGGCTCAAGGGCAACCCGCAGACCCCAGCCCCGCGAGCCGCGATCGGTCTCGGCACCGCGCGCCCGTTCCGAAGGCCCGAGCGTCGAGGAAGACCAACCGCCTCCGGCGGAGTGTTACGTTCGATCGGTGACCTCTCCCCCGACCCCCGGGAGCCGCGTCGCCCGCTGCCCCGCTATCGGTTCATCCTTTGGAGCTTGCCAAGACGGCGCCGATCGGGATCGCCCCGCGAACTCCGCTTCGACCGACTCCATCGCGACGTGACCGTCGGTTCGCAGACGACCGCCCTCCGGAATCGGCAGTCAGGGGGCGATCCGTTAGGGTCACGGGTCGGGAGCCGTTCGACTCCGAGCAGCTATACAAGCGCTCGCGGCTTGTCACGTTCCCCATGGCGCCGGAGAGCCTGGTCGACGCGATCACTCACGTACTGCGGGAACTGGGCGGTGAGGCGCAGCTCAAGGAGATTCAGAGCCGCGTGCTGAAGGAGCTCGGAGAGGGGAACTCGCGTCGGTCGCGACTCGATCGATCCGTCCCCGTAACGATCCGACAGCACTCGGAAGGCCGAGGATCGGATCGATTCGAAAGGGTGAGGGGGGGCCGCTACCGCCTGAGAAACGAGTGGCTCGATCTTTCCGACCTCTCGGACGAACGATAGTGCGAACGATTGCCGGGAGTCGTCCCGATCCTTCGCCGGCCATCGAGCGACGCGGTCGCAGCGGGGGATTGCCGGCGTTGTTGGCGCTCCGCGCGGCCGGGGGGGACGGTCAGCTCTTCGGCCCCGAGAGATGGAGGGCGATCGCCGCCCCCAAACCGGCCGACCGCATCGCGGCCTCGTCCAGGTCGAGGAGCCACATGCCCCCGGGCGGAGCTCCTTGGGGTTCCAGGTCGAACCGCTCCCGTTGACCCTCGAGCGCGGCGCGCTGGGAGGCGAGCTCGCGGTACAGTCGTTCGGCGTGGTCGAGGACCGGCGTCCAGGTCGACACCTCGTTCGGCACAGTGCCCCTCGCTCGTCGTCTCACGAGCCGCGCACTTAACGGCTGGCTCGCCGGGCGTGGGATGCGAGGTTCGCGACCTCGAGCACGACGCTCACGAGCGTCTCGAAGGCAGTCCGTGCCCCCCAAGGGAGGAGGGGCCCACGCCGGTTCTCGACTTCGGGCCCAGGGGTGGAGAACGGCCGTGGAAGGCGTCCGTGAGGAAGACTTACGCCCGCGGCGCGCCGTGTCCGTTGCCGTCGGACGGGGCGCCCGCCGGCATTCCGAACGAGTCCAGGAACGACCACCACGCGCCGATGGTCCGGCGAGCAGCCCAGAACGCCTCGCGCGGCGAGGAAGGTGCGCGATGCATTTCGCGGGTCAGGAGCGCCCGCTCGGCGCGCGAGTGTTCGATATCGGCGCCCTCGTGGACCCGGAAGAACTCGTGGGATTTCCTATCGACAACGCCGTAGTGCGCCCGGAGTCCTCGCGACTTCTCCGCCGCCACCGCAGGGAAGATCGATTCGTAGGCGTAGAGGGAGGCAAGCGCCGGAGCCGCGCCCTGGGCGCCGAAGCGCTCGTATCGGTCGAGAAGCTGCCGGGTCGCGGGAAGAGGGCGCGCGGACCGGACCGCTCGACGGGACGCCCCGATCCCCTCGGCGAAGTCGAGCCAGAGCTCGGGATGGGTCGGGGGGCGTCCCTCTTCGTCCATCAGGTTCTGAAGGAGCATGCGCCGGTCGGAGGGGTCGCGGAGGTGAGCGTACGCCGCCGCGATGAAGCGCGGGAAGTTCACCTCGAACTGGTAGTACTGGGCGGCGTAGGATCGGAGGGTCGGCAGCGGGAGGTCGCCGTTCGACCAGGCAACGTAGAACGGGTGCTTGAGCAGATGGCGTTCCTTGAGCATCGCGTCGATGGGGGCGACCGGACCGGGCATGGCGGCCGCACGAACGGACCCCTTAACACGGTATCGCATCCCTAAACCGAAACGACCGAGGTCGGACCCGGGGGTCGGCGGACGACCGCGAAACGCCGTTTCGGAGGCCGTCCGGAAGAAGCCGACGCGGCCCCGTTAAGTCCGCGAACCTTCTCCGCGTAGCGTGGAGGATTATTTCCGCGCTATCGAACGCAGCGTCGACCGCGCGTACGAGGTCGCGGAACGCGCTCGGCGAGAGGGGCTCGACCCACAGGTCGCGCCGGAGATCCCTCGCGCACAGGACATGGCCTCTCGGGTGGAGAAGCTCCTCGGTCACCTCGGCATCGAGGGGATCTCCGCCGAGATCCGGGCGCTCGCCGCGACGATGCCCCGCGAGGAGGTCGCCGTCACGGTCGCGCGCCGTCTGGCGAACGATCCGAGTCGAGGGGGGTCGACCGCCGCCCGAGTGGACGCCGCGCTCCGCGTCGGGCTGGCGATCCTGACGGAGGGGATCCTGGTCGCGCCGCTGGAGGGCCTCGCGGAGGTCCACCTCCACGACGGGCGCGAGGGCGCGCCCTACATCGAGCTCTACTACGCCGGCCCGATCCGCGCCGCCGGGGGAACGGCTCAGGCGCTCAGCGTCCTTCTCGCGGACATCGTGCGCCGAGACCTTGGCCTCGCCCCGTTCCGTGCGGATCGCGAGGAGGTCGAACGGTACAAGGAGGAGATCCCGCTCTACAAGTTCCACCAGCACCTCCAGTACGTCCCGACGGCGGAGGAGATCGAGCGCGTCGTCTCCCACGTTCCCGTGGCGATCTCGGGCGAGGCGACCGAGGGCGACGCGGAGGTCAGCGCCTTCCGCAACCTGCCTCGGGTCCCGACGAACGGGATACGGGGAGGCGCCTGCCTGGTCATCGCCGAGGGGCTCTGCCAGAAGGCCGCGAAGCTGAGGAGGATCGTCGACAAGCTAGGGCTCGAGGGGTGGGAGTTCCTCTCTGACCTCGGCCACGGACGTTCCGAGGACGACGACGCCGGCCTCCCGAAGTACCTTCAGGAGGCGGTCGGAGGACGGCCGGTGCTCGCTCACCCCAACCGCCCGGGCGGGTTCCGTCTCGTCTACGGAAGGGCGCGGACCTCCGGGCTCGCCGCCTGCGCGGTGAACCCGGCCACGATGGTCATCCTCCAGCACTTCGTCGCGATCGGGACGCAGGTAAAGCTCGAGTTCCCGGGCAAGGCCTCGGCGATGGCGATCTGCGACACCGTGGGCGGGCCGATCGTAGAGCTCGAGGACGGAACGGTGACCGCCGTCCACGACGTAGAGCGCGCGGAAGCGCTTCTGCCGTTCGTCCGGCGGATCGTCGACCTCGGGGAGATCCTGGTCGGGTTCGGGGAGTTCCTGGAGAACAACCGCTCGCTGTCCCCCGGGGCGTACTCGCTCGCGTGGCACATGGAGGAGCTCCGGGCGGCCGGCGTCGATCCGGAGCGGGGCGCGGCGGTCGACACCTACGCGGACGCGGTGCGACTCGCACGGGCCCACGCCGTCCCCCTCCACCCGCGCTGGCTCCTCTTCTGGCACGACCTCGCCCCCGCGGAGATCCGTGCGCTGGCCGAGTTCGTCGAGCGTTCCGGGCGCTGGCACGACGACGCGCTCGAGCTCCCGTTCGATGCGGCATGGGATGAGGTCCTTCTCCGGCTCGGCGCTCTGTCGAGACCGTGTGGAGAGGGGCGCCGGCGGCTCGAAGTCGATTCGAGCGCGGCGCTGGTCGGTGGCCTCGGCCTGACGGTCGTCGAGGACGCGCTCGTCCGGACCGTTCCTCTCGACCCCCCGAGCTCCGACCCGGTCGAGTACGCGAGCCGGCTCTCGGGGGTCCAGCTCCGGGCACGCGCTCCCACGCGGATCGGGGGCCGAGTCGGCCGGCCCGAGAAGGCGTACCGCCGGGCGATGCAGCCGAACGTCCACGCGCTCTTCCCGGTGGGCGAGGCCGGAGGGCCGAAGCGCTCGGTGCCGGACGCGGCCCGCCGGACGATCGGCGGCGGCAGCCGCGTCGAGCTCGGAGTTCGAAGGTGCCCTTCCTGCGGTCGCCACTCCGTCTGGTGTCGGTGCGCCTGCGGAGCCCACACGGAGCCGACGGGGGAGGTCCGGACCCATTCGGTACCGATCGCGCCGTTGTGGAGCGAGGCGCTCTCCCGCCTCAACGTCGCGAAGGCCCCCGCGGTCAAGGGGGTGAAGGGGCTGATGTCGCCCGGCAAGGTCCCTGAACCGATCGAGAAAGGGATCCTCCGCGCGGTGCACCAGATCTCGGTCTACCAGGACGGGACGGCCCGCTTCGACCTCACGAACCTTCCGCTGACCCACTTCCGCCCGGCGGAGATCGGGGCGGACCTCGCGACGCTCCGCGGCCTGGGCTACGCTCGGGACGTGGCGGGCGAGGAGCTCACCGACCCCGAGCAGCTGGTCGAGCTCCTTCCCCAGGACCTCGTCGTCGCCCGTTCGTGCGGGGAGTACCTCACCCGCTTGGCGCAGTTCGTCGACGACGAACTCGTCCGGCTCTACTCCGGCGAGCCGTTCTATCGCGCGGAGCGCCCGGAGGATCTAATCGGGGCGATCGTGGTCGCCCTCGCGCCGCACACCTCGGGCGGCGTCGCCGGCCGGATCGTCGGGTTCACGTCGGCGGAGGCGTGCTTCGCCCACCCCGTGTTCCACGCCGCGAAACGGCGCAACTGCGACGGGGACGAGGACTCCGTCACGTTGCTCCTCGATGCCCTGCTGAACTTCTCGCGCGCGTACCTCCCCGACACCCGCGGGGCGCTCATGGACAAGCCGCTCGTCCTGACCACGCGGCTCGAGGCGACCGAGGTCGACAAGGAGGCCCACAACGTCGACGTCGGGACCCGCTACCCTCTCGAGCTGTTCCGGGGGTCGTCCGCGGGAAAGCACCCGAAGGAGCTCGAGCCGCTGATCGACCTCGTCGGCAAACGGCTCGGGACCGCTCGCTCGCTGTCGGATTACGGGTTCACGCACGACACCCTGAGGATCGCAGGGGGTCCGGTCCGGTCCGCCTACCGGGACGGGCGCTCGATGACCGATTTGGTCGAGCGCTCGGTGCTGCTGACGACCCAGATCCGCGCGGTCGACGCCGCCCAGGCGGTGGGGCTCGTCCTCAACGCCCACTTCCTGCCCGACGTGATGGGGAACCTGAAAGGCTACGCGACCCAGAAGTTCCGCTGCAAGGTCTGCGGCACCCTCTACCGACGGCCTCCGCTCACCGCTCGCTGCGTTGCGGCCGCCGCCGGCGCGAAGGCGTGCGGGGGCGAGCTCCTTTCCACCGTCTACGAGGCGTCGGTCCGAAAGTACCTGCCGCTGTCGCAGCGACTCGGCGAGATGGAAGGGATCCCTCCGTACATCCGTCAGCGGATCCGCGTCCTCGCCGATTCGCTCTCGAGCCTGTTTCCCGGATCGACCGCGCAGACCACGCTCGACTCGTTCGAGCGCTCGCCGGCGCGCCCGTCGCCTCCGGGCGAGATCGCCCGCTAGGGTTCACGCGGGCGCGGAACGGCCAAATAGACCGCCCCCTCTCGCGCGTTCGTCGGGCTTGTGGGGTAGTCTGGACTATCCTGTCGGCCTTCGAAGCCGACGACCTGGGTTCGAAATCGTGGGACCGCCCGCGGCGGAACTCCCAGCAAGCCCGTTCCCGGGCGACCTAGCGGAAGTACCCCGGTGACTGGGCCGGTTCGCTCCGCTTCTCCTCTTCCGGCTTCGCCGCTTCGACGATATCGATGGCGAGCAGCGCGGAGATCGGGACGAGGCGGATTCGGCCCTTCTCGCTCGCGCCCCCGGAGTGAGCATCGCCCAAGGGAGGGTCGGTCCCGTCCAGCTCGATCGCGAGGACGTTGTCCCCGCCGATCGACACGAGGCCCCGGAACGACCCGGTCGAGACGATCGCCTTGTCCTCGGGTCCGGCCGACCGGATGCGCACGCGCGAGCCCGGGGTGAGCGTGATCGCCGGACGCTTGGTCCCGGCGCTCTCGGCGGTCACCGGGGGCCTCGTTCGCGCACCGTCGCGCGGACCGTCGGAGCGAGCTTCGGCGCGGCCTTGGGCGGCGGCTCGGCCGCGGCGCGCTCGATGAGGGTCTGGAGGTGGTTGACCGTTTCCCGATACCGTCTGAGGGCGTTCTGAGCGTTCGCTTCCGTGAAGTCCCAGGCCCGCGCCATGTTCCCGTAACGGACCCGGTAGCCCTTGCGCCCCTTGCCCTCGCCCATCCCCACGACCTCCTCCAAGAGGTCGAGGGCCTTCAACTTGTTGATATGACGGTAGACGGTAGGCTTCGACGTGTGCAAGACCGCGGTCAGCTCGTCCGCGTACCACGGACGGGTCGGGTCCCTCAACAGGCATTCACGCACGAGGCGGAAGGCGAGGCTCTGCGAGATCGGCCCCTCCGAACCCCGTCCCTCCTCGCCTTCCGGCAGGTATCCGACCATCCGGAGGAACTCGCGAAGGACCTCGTCGAGGTCCGCTACCGGCGTCAGCGGCGTCGTGTAACGCAACGCGAGTTCGAAAGGCATGACCCGCCGGGGCCCGGGATGGCTCTTCGGATAAAAAGGCGGGCGTACGCAGCCCCACCCGAAGCGATAAGGGCGCCTTCGCCGGGAGGGAGGGCGGGATGACGCCGTTCGACCTCCTCTCCCCGCGGACCGTCGAGGAGGCGTTCGTGGCGTTGCGCGCCTACCCACCGGGCGAGATCGCGATCCTCGCCGGCGGGACCGACCTGTTGCTCGACGTGGACGGAGATCGTATCGCCCCACGGGCTGTGGTCTCGTTGCGGAAGCTCCCGTGGCGGACGCTCGACCGGAACGGGCCGGTGCTGACGGTCGGAAGCACGCTGCCCCTGCGGGCCCTCGAAAGCGACCCGGAGCTTCCGAAGAGCCTCCCGGCGCTCCACGACGCCGTGCGGGCCGTGGGGGGCGTCGCCCTCCGCAACCGAGCGACCCTCGGAGGGAACCTCGGTAGGGCGGCACCGGCCTCGGACCTGATCCCGGTCCTTCTCGTCCTGGATGCGGAGGTCGAGATCGTCGGGCCCAACGGGACGCGGACGCTGAGCGTGGACCGGTTCGTCGAAGGCTCGCGGCGGACCGCGCTCGGACGCGCGGAACTGATCCGTTCGGTCCGGATCCCGGAGCCCCGACCGTCCGCGTACCTCTGGCAACGGGTCCGGCCGGCGAACGACATCTCCCAGGTTGCGGTGGCGGTCGCATACTCCCTCCAGGCGCGGTCGTGGCGGGTGGCGCTGGGCGGTGTGCCCCCTCGGCCTTGCCGCGTACCGGAGGCGGAAGCGGCGCTGGACGGAGCGCGACCGACGGCCGAGTCGGTGGCGAAAGCCTCCGAGCGGCTCGCCGCGCACGGCTCGCTCGTTACCGATCGACGCGCCTCCGACGACTACCGCCGTCGGGTCGCGGGCGTCCTTCTCGTCCGCGCCGTCCGAGCGACCGTGACGCGCGGGGGGCGGCCTCCGTGAGGCCGGACCCGCTCTCGCTCGTCGTCAACGGCCGGTCTTGTGAGCTCTCGGACGTCCCGGGCGAGGAACGCCTTCTCGACACGCTCCGCTGGCGGCTCGGCCTCAAGGGAACGAAGGAAGGGTGCCGCACCGGTGGCTGCGGTGCGTGCACCGTTCTCGTGAACGGCGCCGCCACGCTCAGCTGCCTCACGCTTTCCCGCGAGGTCGACGGCGAGGAGGTCACGACGATCGAGGCGGTCGGCGACGACCCGGTGGGGCGATCGGTGCAGGAAGCGTTCCAGGAGACCGGCGCGCTCCAGTGCGGGTACTGCACGCCGGGTTTCGTGATGGCCCTCACCGCCCTGCTCAAGGAGGAGGGTCGTTCCGTCCCGGTCGAACGTCTTCTCAAGGGCCTGGGAGAGAACCTGTGCCGGTGCACGGGGTACGCCTCGATAGTCCGGGCGGTCGCGCTGGTGCATCGGAGGGCGACCGCATGACGTCGGTCCGGCCGGACGCGGCCGAGAAGGTGCGGGGCGCGACGATCTTCGGGACCGACCTCCAAGCGGACGGGATGCTCTGGGGCGCGCTCGTGCTCGCGCCGGTCCCCCACGGTCGGATCCGGTCGGTCGACCTCGCTCCGGCGCGCGCGCTCCCCGGTGTGGTCGCGATCGCCGCCGGGGACGTCCCCGGTCTCACCGGTGGGCGGGCCGGGGACCCCGACCGGCCTCCGTTCCCCCGGGAGACGGTGGCGTACGCGGGCCAACCGGTCGCGGCGGTCGCCGCCCCGACCCGCGCGGCCGCACGAGCCGCGGCGAGGGCGGTCGTCGTGAAGGTCGACCCGATCCCCGCGGTCGCCGACCTCGAGTCGGTCTTTCCCGAATGGCCCGGTTCCTCGGTCGGGCCGTCGCCCCACGTCGTCGGTCACGTGCGGGCGCGGCGGGGGGACGTGGAGACCGCGTTCCGGGACGCCGATGCTGTCGTTCGGGAGACGTATCGTACGGCGGGGGTACATCAGGTGGCCCTCGAGCCCCACGCGTGCCTCGCCGAGGTCTCGGGCGACGTGTGGCGGGTGCGCACCTCGACCCAGAGCCCGTTCGGGGTCCGGGAGGACGTCGCCTCGATCCTCGGGATCCCGGAGACCTCGCTCGTGGTCGAAGGGAGCTGGGTCGGGGGAGGGTTCGGCGGGAAGGGCGCCTCCGTTCTCGAGCCGTACGCCCTCCTCCTCTCCCGGGCGGCGAACGCGCCGGTTCGTCTCGCGCTCAGCTACCGCGAGGAGTTCCTCCTCGGTCGGACGACGCTGCCCTCGGTCGTCCGGATGGAGACCGGCGTTCACGACGGGCGCATCGTCGCTCGACGGGTCCGACTCCTCCTCGACGTCGGGCTCTCGCTCCCCGGACGTGATTTCTCGACGGGGTACTCGATGGGATTCCTCCTCGGGCCGTACCGCACCCCGGCGTTCGAGGTCGAGGGGTACGCGGTCCGGACGAACAAGCCTCCGTTCGGACCGCATCGGGCCCCGTTCGCTCCGCAGTGCGCCTTCGTCCTCGAATCGCACCTCGAGGAGGTGGCCCGGTCGGTCGGCGCTGACCCGGTCGAGTTCCGGGCGGCCCATCTCTGGCAGACCGGGGACACCACCCCGTTCGGCCAGAAGGTGACGTCGTTCGGGCTCACGGCCGCGCTCGAGGCCGCTCGCGCCCGAGCGCGCGCCTGGCGGGCGAACGCCGCGCCGGGCCATGGCGTCGGGATCGGGATGGGCTTCTGGTCGACCGGTACGGGCGCGGGGGGCGAGGTGCGGCTCGTCCTCGGCCCGGACGACCTCGCGATCGTTCAGGGGGAGAGAGAGATCGGGAGCGGCAGCGTCCTCGTCGGGCTCTCGGCGGTCGCGGAGCGCCGGACTGGGCTCCCTCGCGAGAGCGTCCGCGTCGAGTACCGGGACACCTCCCTCGCCCCGTTCGACTCCGGCGTCTTCGGCAGCCGAACGCTCGGGGCCCTGGGCGGGGCCGTCGACCACGCCGCGGACGCTCTCTTCGCCGAGCTCGAGCGACGGGCGGGCGGCACCGGCCCGGTCCGGCTCGAGGCCACGGAGCGCGGGATCACCGTCGTGCGCGGGGCGCGCCGGACCCGACTCGCCGACCTCCTCTCGCCCGCCGAGGCGAAGGACGGCGGCCTCTCGGTCGACGGTCGCCTCTACGGCCGTTCGGGGACGATCGACGAGTCGGTCGTGGAGGAAGGAAGCTTCTACCCGTACACCGATTTCACGGGGGCCGCCCACGTCGCCGAGGTGTCGGTCGACCGCGAGACCGGGACCGTGAAGGTCGAGCGGTACGCGGCGTTCCACGACGTCGGGACCGTTGTCGACGCGGCGACGGCCCGAGCCCAGGTCGAAGGAGGGGTCGCGATGGGGTTGGGGACCGCGCTCACGGAGGAGGCGATCTGGTCGGACGAGGGTCGTCTCACCAACCCGACCCTGCTCGATTACCGGATCCCGACCCTTGGGGAGGTACCGCCCATCGAGGTGACGTTCGTCGAGGGGTTTTTGGGGGCGGGGCCGTTCGGCGCCAAAGGCCTCGGGGAGCCGCCGATCATCCCGGTCCCCGCGACGGTCGCCGCGGCGGTCCGCGACGCGTGCGGCGCGCACCTGACCGAGCTGCCGCTTTCGGCCGAGCGCGTCGCGCGAGCCCTTAAGCTCGCCTGACCGTCCCGTGGGCCGATGCCACTCGAGGTCAACGAGGTTCGGTCGCTGCTCGAGGGGTACCCTGCGGCCCCCGTGGTCGCCGCGGTGGGCTCCCACTCGGCCCTCGACATCACGGACGGGGCGGCAAGCGAGGGACTCGCGACCCTGGTCCTGGCCGAGACCGGGCGCGACGCGACGTACTCGAGGTACTTCCGGTCGTCGCGCGGCCCCCCCGGGTTCCCTCGACGGGGCTGTGTCGACGAGGTGTGGTCGTATCCGAAGTTCGCGGGTCTCGCCGCCCCCGCCGAGCAGGACCGCCTCCGCCGCAAGGGGGCGGTGCTCGTCCCGAACCGCGCGTTCAGCTCCTACGTCCCCCTCGAAACGATCGAGGACGAGTTCCGCGTCCCGATCGTCGGGAGCCGCACCCTCCTCCGGATCGAGGAACGTACGGAGCGCGAGAACTACTACTCCCTGCTCGAGCGCGCCGGCATCCCCACGCCCGCCCTCATCCCCGGGCCCGAGGCGATCGACCGCCTCGCGATCGTGAAGCTGCCGCACGCGACGCGACGCCTCGAGCGCGGGTTCTTCACCGCAGCCTCGCCCCAGGAGTACCGTGAGAAGAGCGAGCGGCTCCTCGCCCGCGGGACGATCGCCTCGTCGGACCTAGACTCCGCCCGGATCGAGGCGTACGTTCTCGGCCCCGTCTTCAACTTCAACTTCTTCTTCTCGCCGCTCGTCCCGCGCTCCGACGGGCTCGAGCTCCTCGGGGTCGACGAGCGGCGGGAGAGCGACCTGGACGGGCTGGTCCGCCTACCGGCGGCCCAGCAGCTCGAGCTCTCGGAGTCGGCCCGGATCCCCCAGTACACGGTCGTCGGCCACGGCACGCTGACCGTCCGGGAATCGATCCTCGAGGAGGTGTTCCGCCTCGGGGAGAAGTTCGTGGACGCCGCGAGGCAACGCTACCCGCCCGGCATTCTCGGCCCGTTCTGCCTCCAGACCTGCCTCGATCGGGAGGGGCACGCGACCGTGTTCGACGTCGCCGCGCGCATCGGCGGTGGGACGAACGTCCACCTCGCGCTGGGCCACCCGTACGGCAACGCGCTCTGGCGCGCGCCGATGAGCACGGGACGGCGGATCGCGCTCGAGATCCGGCGCGCGGCGGCCGAGGGCCGACTCAAGGAGATCGTCACGTGACCGCGGAGGTCCCCGCCACGCCGCCCCCCTTACGGACCGCGCTCTACGAGTTCCACCGTCGCCACGGGGCCCACCTCGTCCCGTTCGCAGGATGGGAAATGCCCCTCTACTACTCGAGCATCCTCGCCGAGCACCGCGCGGTCCGCCAGGCGGTGGGGTTGTTCGACGTTTCCCACATGGGGATCCTCACGGTCGACGGGGGTACCGCGGCCGACCTCCTCTCCCGCCGAACGACCGCGAACGTGGACCGGCTCGAACCCGGCCAGGTCCGCTACACGTTCCTCCTCGAGGGAACGGGCCACATCGTGGACGACCTGCTCGTGAGCCGCATCGACACCGGGGAGGAGCTCGCACGACGCTTCGTGGTCGTCCCGAACGCCGCCCGCGCCGCCGAGATCGAGGAGATCCTCCGCCAGCACCGAGGACCGGACACGACCATCCGGCGGTGGAACGCCGAGGTCTCGCTCCTCGCGCTCCAAGGCCCCGGCTCGCGAGCCCTCCTCGAGAAGAAGTTCGGCTGGGAGCTCGGGCCCCTCCCGTTCTACCACCTCGCCTTCTTCCCGTCGGCTTCCGGAGGACCCCACCGGCGGGGCCGCCTCGGCGCGACGATTCCCACGGACCTCGCGCACGAGATCCTGGTCAGCCGGACCGGTTACACCGGGGAGCTCGGCTACGAGCTGTTCGTCCGTTCGAACTCGGCGGACGGGCTGGCGGAGTCGTTCGTCTCGCTCGGGGCGCAACCCGCCGGCCTCGGGGCCCGCGACACCCTCCGCCTCGAGAAGGGTTACCTCCTCTCGGGTCAGGAGTTCCACCGGGATCGGACGCCGCTCGAGGCCGGGCAGGACCGCTTCGTGGAATTCGACCATCCGTTCGTCGGTAGGGACGCCCTCGAGAAGGAACGGGCCGAGGGCCTTCGGGTCCGGCTCGCGGGGATCGAGGTCCGCGCGGAAGGGGCGATCCCCCGCCACGGAACCCCCGTCCTCTCGAACGGGGAGCGCGTCGCGGAGACGACGAGCGGAGGCCTTTCGCCCGGGCTCGGGATCGGCATCGCCCTCGCCTACCTACCGGTGGCGCTCGCGGCGCCGGGGACGGAGGTCACCCTCGACCTCCGCGGCCGTCCGGTCCCCGGCCGGGTCGTCAAGCTCCCGTTCGTTCGGGCGCCGCCGGCGCGACCGTAAATAGTCGGTCCACCCCATTCCCCTCCAAGGTCGATGGCCGTCGAGGTCGGGAACCGCCCGTTCGTCGGTCGCGTCGAGGCGGTCGAAGCCCTGCACCGCCGGTTCGAGGACGCCCGCGCGGGCAGTGGGGGCGTGACGCTGCTCGTCGGCGATACGGGGGTGGGGAAGTCGACGCTGGTCTCTGGGCTCGTCCGCGACATGCGCGCTCGAGGGGCCCGGGTGTTCGAGGGAAGGTCGGTCCCGGCCGACGAACCTCCGCCGTTCGGGCTCCTGCGCTCCGCGCTCGAGAGCGTGCGGGAGCTCGACGCGGCGGACGCGAGCGGCCTCGGGCCGACGACGCTTGCGGCGGGGGTGATCATCGGGTTCGCCCCCGGGCTCGACGACCCGGGGTTCCGCTCCTCCGTGCGCATCGAGGAACGCCTTCTCGCGACGTTGGGGGAGGCGAACGACCGGGAGGAGGGACTTCGCGGCCCGCTCGGCCTGGGGATCGCCGAGCAGTTCTCCGAGCTCACCCGGCGGGGCGCGACCGTGCTCGTGCTCGAGGACATCCACCGGGCGGACGACCCGTCCCTCGAGGCGATCGAGATCGTCGCCCGGCACATCCTCAATCGCCCGCTCTGGATCCTCGCGACCGTCCGCCCCTACTCCGCGCTCACCCCGTCGCGCCGCGCACGACTGGAAACGTTCGAGCGAGCGACGCAGGCGACGCGGATCACCCTGCGCCCGCTCACCTCCGGTGAGGTCGCCGAGTTCCTCCGAGACCGGGAACCCGAGCGAGAGTTCACCGCCGAGGAGATCGCCCGTCGCTACTCCGAAACGGGGGGGAATCCCCTCCTCCTCGAGCAGCTCGACCGTCGGCTGCCCTCCCCGCTCGGTGCGGCGCCGGGCGGGCCCCCCTCCGCGGTCCCCGTCGTGGCGCCCCCGGCACCGCCGACCCTGGACGAGGACGAGGAACGAAGCCTCGCGGTCGCGGCCGTCGCCGGACCCGAGGTCCCGTTCGAGCTCCTCCTTCGGGCGAGCGGCGAGGACGAGGAGCGGCTTGCCGAGGCGGTGGACCGCCTGGTCAAGCGCGGCCTCCTCCTCGAACGCTCGGGCGAGGTCCTCACGTTTTCCGACGACCGGGTCCGCGCGGAGGTCTACGGACGCCTTACGGAGAGCCGGCGTAGGGTACTGCACCGGCGGGCCGGCGAGGCTCTCGAAGCGTTCGGAACGGCCGACCTCGCCACGGTCTTCGCTCTCGCGCGGCACTACCATCTCGGGAAGGTCGACGAGAAGGCGTACTCGACGAACCGGGCGGCGGCGGAGATCGCCGCGCGCCTCTACGCGCCGGGGGTCGCCCGCGAGCACCTCGAGCGGGCGCTGGAGAGCTTCCGGCGCCTTCGCCCCGACGACCTCGGCGGCGACACCGAGCTCGTCCTCGAGCTCGCGCAGCAGTTCGACGCCGCCGGCGAACTCGAGGGGGCCGAGGCGCTCCTGAGGAAGCAGCTCGCGCGCAAGGGGCTTCCCGCCCGCATCCCCCGGCCCCTGCTCGCCCTCGCCGAGCTCTACCTCGCCCGCATCCAGGCCGACCGGGGCGACTGGGCGGCCGCGGAGGATGCGGCGACGCGCATCCTCGGGCGGCCCGAGCTATTGGGCCATCCCCTCGTCCTCCTCGCCCTGCGACGGTTGCGGGGCGAAGCGCTCTACTACCAAGGACGCTACGCGGACGCGCTCGCGGAGCACACCGAGGGACTCCGCCTCGCGCGCGAGGCGGGGAACCGGCGGGAGGCCGCGCTCGGCCAGGCCCGGCGGGCAAGGGTCCTTGCGATGGTGGGTCAGGCCGACGAGGCGCTGGCCGAAGGCGGCGAGGCCGCGCGCGATCTCGAGAAGCTCGGCGACCTGCGCGAGGCGTCGCACGCCCATCTGTTCCTCGGGGTCGTGAACGCCGGCCGCCGAGAGCGCGCGACCCGGATCGACGAGGCCGTCGCCGAGTTCACCGAATCGACCCGGCTCGCGGAGAAGGCCCACGACCTCAGACGCGTCGGCTGGGCGCAGTTCAACACCGCCGACATCCTCCGCGAAGCCGGCCGGCTCGACGAGGCGGCGGAGTTCAACCGCCGCGCGCGCGAGGCCCTCGAAAGGGTCGGCGACCGGTTCGGTCTCGTGCAGTCGATGGTCGTCTCCGGCAAGATCGCGCTCGACCGCGCCCAGTACGACGCGGCGGAGGCCGACCTCCTCGACGCGTTCCGTCTCGTGCGTGAGCTGAGGGCTCCGGCGGACGAGGTCGACGTCGTCCTCCGGCTCGCCCAATTGTCGCTCGCCCGAGGGGACCGCCCGACCGCGCGCCGTCGGGTCCGGGACCTGGAGCGGCAGAGCCTCTCCGCGCTTCGGCCGGACCTGGTGGCCGACTTCGAGGTGCTGAAGCGCGCGCTCGGGCCGGAGGGACCGGGTGGGGCCGGTGCAACGTCGCCCTGACCCGATTCCGCCGGCTCTGCGCGACCTCGTCCGGCGATCGCTCGCGGAGGACCGGGTCCGGAGCGACCGGACGACCCGGGCCGTCGTTCCGAGGCGGATCCCCGCGAAAGGGACCGTTACGGCCCAGGCGACCGGCGTCCTCTCGGGGACCGCCGCGGCCCGGGCGGTCGCGGCCGAGTCCGGCCTCCAGGTCCGGTCCGCGCTCTCCGACGGGGCCCGGCTTCGTCCCGGTTCGGTGGTCCTGGTCGTGGCAGGTGACGCGCGTCGGATCCTCTCGGCCGAGCGCACGCTCCTCAACTTCCTGATGCACGCGAGCGGGGTCGCGACCGAGGCCGACCGCGCCGTCCGCCGGGCCCGGAAGGCCCGCAGGCCGCTCGAGGTCCGGGCGACGCGAAAGACCCTCCCTGGACTTCGCGACCTCGAGAAGGCCGCGGTCGTGCACGGCGGAGGACGACCCCACCGTCGCGATCTATCGGAGGGGTTCCTCGTGAAGAACAACCACCTCGCTCTCGTCCCGATCGAGGAGGCGGTCCGCCGCGCTCGGCTCCGGGCCCCCCGCGGAACCCGGATCGAGGTCGAGGTCCGGACGCGGTCGGAGGCGTTGCGGGCCGCCCGCGCGGGGGCAGGCGCGCTCCTCATCGACAACGCGACCCCCGCCCGGGCCCGCGCGATCGTTCGGGCGCTCGAGCGAGCGGGCCTGCGACGCGGGCGATGGGTCGAGCTCTCCGGGGGGATCGCCCCGGAGTCGGTCGGTCGCTGGGCCTCGGTCGGGGCGGACGCGGTGAGCCTCGGGGCGCTCACGCACTCGGCGCCGGCGCTCCCGTTCCACCTCACCCTCGAGCCCGCCCACTTAAGTCGCCGCGGCGGCTAGTACGACGCCCGGGAGGTTCTTGATGTCGCTCGAGGCGGAGATCCGCGTCCTGAAGGACCAGCGGGACGCGGTCCTGCTCGCCCACAACTACCAACGGCCGGAGGTCCAGGACCTCGCCGACTTCGTCGGCGACTCGCTCTACCTTTCGCGCAAGGCGATGGAGTCCGACCGCTCGGTGATCGTGTTCGCGGGGGTGCGCTTCATGGCCGAGACCGCGAAGATCCTCAACCCGGAGCGTACCGTCCTCCTGCCCGACCCGACGGCCGGGTGCGGGCTCTCCGACTCGATCACCGCCGAGCAGGTCCGCGCCTGGAAGGCCGAACACCCCGGGGCGGCCGTCATCGCCTACATCAACACCTCGGCCGAGGTGAAGGCCGAGGCCGATTCCTGCTGCACGAGCTCGAACGCGATCAAGATCGTGGAGGAGGTCGCTCCCGGGCGGGAGATCCTGTTCCTGCCCGACATGTTCCTCGGCGACTACGTCCGGCGGAAGACGGGACGCGCGATGCACCTCTGGGTCGGCGATTGCCCGGTCCACGCCCGCCTCCGCCCCGAGGAGCTCGACCGGGCCCGCCGGGAGCACCCCGGGGCGCCGGTGATCGCCCACCCCGAATGCGGGTGCGCGAGCCAGGTGCTCCCCCAGGTCGACCGGGTCCTCTCGACCGACGGGATGGTTCGGTTCGCGGAGGAGACGCGGGAGCCCGAGGTCATCGTGGCGACCGAGGTCGGGATCTTGCATCGGATGCGCCGGCTCAACCCGACGACCCGTTTCACGCCCCTCGACGCCGGGGCGATCTGCCCGTACATGAAGGCGATCGACCTCGCGGACGTCCGCGACTCCCTCGCCCTTCTTCAGCACCGCATCGAGGTCGCGCCGGACGTCGCGGCGAAGGCACGCCGCGCGCTCGAGCGGATGGTCGCGGCGTAACCCGGCGTCGTCGGGCTACGGAACGAGCCCACCGGCCTTCGCGACCCCGAGGGAGTAGGCCTCCCCGACAAGGGCGAGCCCGCTCAGGAAGACGACGCCGATCGCGGCCCACGACGGCTTGCGTGTCAGGTAGAAGTGGGCGCTCAGCGGATTGAGGCGCGCCGACAGGAACGAGACCCCCGCCAGGAGGAGGACCACGCCCAGGGCGGCCGGCGCGAAGATCGAGTACGGGGCGAGGAAGAGACCCACGAGCAGAACGACCACCGCCACCGGGATCGCGACGTTCGAGCGGGTCGTCGGGCTCTCGGTCGTCCGGTACGGCGGATCCCCCTCGGACCGCTCGTAGGCAGGAGGGTAGTCGCGGTACGACGACACCCGGGAGGGTCGCCGTCGGTCCTAAATGAACCCGTCAGTCGACGGGAATCCCTAGCTTCTCTGACCGTCGATTAGAAAGCCTCGCGAGGCCTCGGGATGGAACGTGGCGGAGCTCGATCCCCGTGCTCGATCGCCGGACCGCAGGCCCGCGTCGAGACCGAGCCCTACCCGTCCTCCCTCGCCCGTCTTCCCCGAACCCCCGCCGTTCCGCGGCCACCCCCCGGTGAGGACCGGAGTGTGCGTCGACTGCGGCGGCGACGCCTCCTCCCGTTTCGCCACCCCTCGTTGCTGGGGATGCGGTCGCCCCCTCTGCACCGAGTGCTTCTGGCGCCACCGTCTCGCTCCCGCCGACCACCGTTGCACGGACTGCTCGCTTCGACAAGCGTCGCCCGAGCCGGAGCTCGGGACCGGGACGTCGGGCCGTTCGGCGTCGATCAGCGGGGGGTCCGCGTCGCGCCCGGCCTAGGAGCGGGCGGGCCCCGGGCGTTCGCGACGTCCTCCTTCCGAGCGCCCGCGCGACGCGCGAACCCGATCGCCACCTCCCTAGTCGTTCCGTCCTCCGGCTCGTCCAGCGCCATCGGGACCGCGAGGGACGCGCCGAGCTCTCGGGCCGAACGCGCGAGCGCCGAGTCGATCCGCTCCGGTCCCGGACCGACCTCGATGGCGGCCCCGGCTGTGCGTGCGAGGGCGAGCCACGGACGCACGGCAAGCGGGTCGCCGCCGACGTGCGCGACCACGCGGGTCGGGGCGACCCCGGAGGGGAGCTCGGCCTTCGAAGGGGGGCGACCTACCGGCCGCAGCACGAGGTACTCCACCCCCAGCCGACCGACCACCTCGGGGACGGGGCCCGGCCCGACCTCGGCCACGGGGATCGCCCGCACGCCGGCTTTTCGGGACCGGGCGAGCTGCCGTAGGAGATCGTCCGACGCGGCCCAGACCGAACCGTCGTCGCGCGCTCCCACCACCACGACGCCAACGTAGCGGAGCTTGCGGGCGCGCGCGCTCGCCACGAGGAGCTCCAGGGCCTTCGACGGCTCCTTCTCGGGAAGATGCGCGTGGAGCTCTCCCTCGAGGTCGTGGGGTTCGACCAGGCGGGGCAGCGTCCCCGCGCGAGCGGCGTCGATCTCGCCTCGGTCCTCGCGCAGCTCCGGCGGGATCCACGGAAGTCCGAGCGCGGCGTACATCTCCTCCTCGGTCGTCCCCCCGATCCGTTCGTCGCCGCGGAAGACCCCGTACTCGTTGATCTTGAGGCCCCGGTCCCGGGCGAGCGAGCGCAGCCGGACGTTGTGGTCCTTCGAGCCCGTGAAGTAGAGGAGAGCGGCGCCGAACTCCGTCGGCTCCACGACCCTCAGGTCGACCTGAAGTCCGTTCTTCAATACGACGGTCTCCTTCGTCCCTCCCCGCATGCGCACCTCCTTGACCTCGGGGAGCGCGGAGAAGACGTCGAACACCCGGGTCGGCTCGTCGGAGGTGACCAGGAGGTCGAGATCGCCTACGGTCTCACGTGCCCGTCGGAAGCTGCCGGCGATCGCAACGTCACGGGCCGGGGAGCCGGCACGGAGCGCTTCGGCGATCCGTCGGGCCAAGGGGTAGACGGTCTCGATCGGGAGCCGCGAGCCTCCGACGGGGGGTTGCGCCTCCCCAAGCACGGAGCGGATCTGTTCGATCTTCCGCTCGCCGAACCCCTTCACTCCGTTCAGTCGACCGGCCTCGATCGCCGCCCGCAATTCCGCCGGCCCCTCGATCCCGAGCTCGACCCAGAAGCGCCGGGCGGTCTTCGGGCCGAGACCCGGCCGCCGCATCAGGTCGACGACCCCGGCGGGGACCTCTCGCTGCAACCGCTCGAGGTACGCGATCGTTCCCGTCGCGAGGTACTCGCGGATCTTCTCCTCGATCGCTTCGCCGACCCCGGGGATCGAGCGGAGTTCGCCCCGCCGTGCCACCGCGTCCAATCCCTCCGAGAGGGATTCGATCGACCGACTGGCCCTGCGGTACGCCTCGGGCTTGAACCGCTCGCCGAGAACGTCGAGGAGGTCGGCGATCTCGCGGAACCTCGCGGCCGCCTCGGCGTTCGACGGCATGGCCGCCCCCATCGGGACCTCCGGGGGCATAGCGTCTCGCGTCACCCCGGACCCGCGACCCCGCCGAAGTCGAGCCACGCCTGGCGCCCGACCACCCCGAACCCCAGGCCCTCGTAGAGCCTCCGGGCGGGGTGCGCGTCCTCGCGGGCGTAGAGACCGACCCGGGCTCCGGCGGTCTCGGCCGCCTCGATCGCCGCCGAGACGACCGACCGAGCGACCCCCCGACGGCGGACGGACGGTTCGACGTAGACCCCGGCGACGACCCAGATGGTCGGAAGTCGGACCGAGGCACCGGCGATCCCGACGAGCTCCTCGTTCTCGAACGCTCCCCAGACGTGCTCCGCGTCGGGGTCGCCCGAGGCGTACTCGGAGACGACCGGGTCGGCGCCGCGCCGGGCCCATGCCTCGAGGGCGGGTCGGTCCGCTCGCGTCAGCCGTCGCACGCCGCTCCGAGGAGCTCGGTCGCCGGACGGTCCGCGCTCCCGCAGCAGCAAGAGGACGGAGTGCGCTTCCGCCGCGCCCCGCTCGCCCAGGACCGTGGGGCAGGCCTCCTCCGGGACGACCGCCACGAACGGGCGAGGAGGCAGGGCCCGGGCGAGGATCGAGGCTTCGGGGACCGGGCCGAACCAGTGCACCACCGGTCGGGCGGGTCGGCCAAGCCAGATGAGCAGGTAGCCGACGGTCGCATCGTCGCGGACCGCGGAGACGAAGCGGACCCGGTCCGGCAGGTGCACGAGGTCCCAGAGCGCGTAGGCGTGGCGCATCGGGTCGCGCTCCAGCGCCCCCTCCAGCCATCGTCGGTCGATCGTCGGTCGGAGCTCGACGGGGCTCCCGCTCACGTCCGTCGAGGAGCCGAGGGCGATAGTTAGCTCCCCGGGGCGCGCGCCGAGGGGAGAACGAGCGGGCAACGGTAAATCCGCCGCGCCGGTCGAGCCGGGTCGTGCCCGCCCATCGGCCCACCCCCGAGTTCCCTCGACATCTCGAGTCGCTCTACTCGGGATTCCCGTTCGAGCGGTCGGTGCCGGACGACCCGATATCCGCGGTACGTCCGCTCGCTTGGGACGCGCAACGAGCGGAGATCGCCGGTGTGTTCGCCTCGACGCTCTCGATCGGCAACACGACCGCGATCCGGGGGGCCATCGCCCGCCTCGCCGACGCGGTCGACGGCGACGTGGCGAGGCTCGTCGACCCGGCATGGGCGGACCGCCGTCGGGCCCGACTGGCGTCGTTCCGGCATCGATGGATCCGGGGCGACCAGCTCGACTTCCTCGCTCGCCGCCTCGCCGACTACTACGCCACGAACCCGACGCTGGAGACCGCGTTCCTCGCGGGCCGGGAGAAGGCGGGGTTCGCGGGGGGCCTCGACGCGCTCGCGCACACCGTCCGAGGGAGCGGCACGAGGGCGAGGGCGGGTCGACCGCCGGCGGGGTACACGGCGCTCTTCCCGAGCCCCCTCGACCCCTCACGAAGCCCGTCGAAGAGGTTGACCCTGTTCGTCCGTTGGATGGTGCGGGATCGGTATCCGGACCTGGGGGTCTGGCGCCGCGTCCCGACCGGGGAATTGAGGATCCCCCTCGACCAGCACGTCCACTGGATCGCCTACCATCTAGGCCTCACCGCACGGCGGACGCGGTCGTGGAAGGTCGTGGAAGAGGTCAGCGAGGCGCTCCGCCGCATTGACCCGATCGACCCGATCCGCTACGACTTCGTGCTCTGCCACACGGGGATCTCGGGGGATTGCCCGAAGGAGCGGGACCTCTCGGTCTGCGGGCCGTGCTCCGTGAGGCCCGACTGCCTCCTCTGGCGTCGCCGGGGGGCCGCCTCGTGACCGGCGCTCCGCTTCCGATCGACGCAGGACTTCTCGGGCGGATGCGGAGTGCCGGCGCGTCGATCCGCTGGCGGGACGTTCCGCGCCCCTCGGCCCGCCCTCGGGGCCACCGAGCGCGCATCGCCACGCTCCACGAGGAGGAGGCGCGGGTGGAGACGTGGGGGACCGCCCGATCCGGTGGGATCGCCGTCGACTCCGGCCCCGTCGGTGCGCTGGCCCTTCTCCTGGAAGCGGACGTCCGCGGCGTTCCCCACGCCCTGGGCGCCGCCAACGCGGGTCGAGATCCGGCGTTCCCCTCGGGAGCGCTCGTGGCGACGTGGGGGTCGAAGGCTCCTCCCGCCGACTCCCGGCCGACGCTGCGGGACCTGGTCGAGCTCGCCCGGTACGCGCTCGTCTAAGCCCCCGCTCCCTGGTCCGAATGCTTATATTTCCTAATGATTAGGCTCCCTAACACTTAGGAAGCCTCATGGTAGCGACCGCCGCCCTGGTGCGACGAAGACCGCCGTCCCGTGATGCCGACGAGCTGGTCGAATCGGTCCACGACGCGCTCCGCCTCGTCCTCCACCGCGTCCACCCTACGCTGGAGGGCGAAGGGATCTCGATGGGGCAGTTCTGGGCGTTGCACCTCGTCTCGAGCCTTCGCACCGCGTCCCTGAGCACCGTCGCCCGGCACCTCTCGGTCTCCGCGCCGAGCGCGTGCGCGAGCGTCGACTCGCTCGAGGCCCAGGGCCTCGTGACCCGGAGCCGCTCCGAGCGTGACCGTCGGGCCGTGAGCCTCGCCCTGACGGCGAAGGGCCACCGCGTGGAGACGCGCGTATGGAGCCGAATAGGGCAGCTGATGGCCGAGGCCGCCGAGGAGCTCCCGGCGGAGGACGTCGCGACGGCCGTCCGGGTCTTCCGGGAGCTCAACCGCCGGCTCGATCCGGTCCCTCCCGCGCGCGGAGGGGCTCCGTGAGCGCCGGCCCTCCCGCCCTCACGGCCGCCGGCACCCCGTACGATGCGGGCGCCGCGCGGGCGGTGATCGTCGTGCTCGCCGTCATGGCGCTCATGGTCACGTACGTCGAGACGATGGTCCTTCCGGCGTTCCGGACGTTCGTCTCGTTCTTCGACAACGCACCCACGACCACCGTCGTCTGGATCGTCTCGGCCTACCTGCTGGTCGGCACCGTCGCGACCCCGATCTTCGGGAAGCTCGGCGACAAGTACGGGAAGAAGAGGATGTTCCTCCTGGTGATGACCCTCTACGCCGTCGCGGTGAGCGTCGCCGGGTTCACCCCCGACTTGGGGTCGGCGTTGGGGGTCGACCGTGCGAACCAGATCTACCTCCTGATCGGCGCTCGCGCGTTCCAGGGGCTCGGGATGGGGATGTTCCCCCTCGCGTTCGCGATGCTCCCCGAGGTGTTCCCGGCGGCGCGGGTCGGACAGGCCCAGGGGATCGTCGGGGGAATGTTCGCCGCCGGCGCCGCCCTCGGCCTCGCGGGGGGCGGCTACATGGCGTACCGGTTCGGCTGGCAGCTCACCTACCACACGATCACGCCGATCGCGGTCCTCCTGGTCGTCCTCGCCTACCTCGTCCTGCGGGAGTCGCCGCACCTCTCGCCGAAGCCGATCGACATCCCGGGGATCAGCAGCCTCGGGATCGCGCTCGCGATGGCGATGCTCGGCCTGACGGAGGGGACCTACTGGGGCTGGACCAACTTCTCCGCCGTCTCGTTCGGCGGGATCCAGTGGGGCGTCCCCGAGTTCTTCCTGTTCGCCTTCGACGCCGCGCTCTTCTTCGTCTACTGGGAGGGCCGGGCCGCGTTCCCCGTCGTCTCGTTCGCGGCGCTCCGGGAGAGGAACATCTGGATCTCGAACGTGAACGCCGTGATCGTGGGCGTCGCGATGTTCCTCGTCTTCGTCACCCTCACGATCCTCGTGGAGGACCCGTTCGCGCCCGGGTTCGGCTACAGCGAGTTCCAGATGGGGCTGGTCGCCCTCCCCTCGGCGCTCTCGATGCTCGCCTTCGCCCCGCTCTGGGGGCGATGGGTCGCGGCGAAGGGACCCAAGCCCGTGATGATGGCCGGGTTCGCGGTGATGGGTCTGGGGGCCCTGGGGCTCACGCTCCTCCACTCCTCGATCGTCGAGCTGATGGTGTTCGCCATCCCCGCCCTCGTCGGGAACGTCGCGATACTGATCGCGATGTCGAACATCATCGTGCTCTCCGTCTCCCCGAAGGAGCTCGGGATCCAGACCGGGATGAACCAGACGTTCCGCAACCTCGGGAGCGCGGTCGGTCCCGTGCTCGCGGCGACCATCACCGCCGCGTTCATCGCCCAAGCGCGGGTCGCCCCGCCGCCGGCGCCCACCGTGGCCGTTCCGGCGATCGCGGGGTTCGAGGTCCTCTTCGCGATCGTCGTGGGGATCTCCGCCGCGGGCTTCGCCCTGTCGCTCGGGCTTCGCAACTACCGGTTCCATGCGGACGGGCGCCGCACGGTCTCGCCGTCGACAGCCGAGCCGGCCCGCCGGGCCGCTACGGCGAACGCGCCGCTCGCGACCACGCGCTCGTCCCGGTAGGGACCCGGGGCGTCGGCTCGTCGCCGTCGGACGGGGCTACGAGCAGCCGCTCGTCGATCCGCAGACGGTGCACGCGTAGCACGTCCCGGACCGGACCATCAGGCCGCCGCAGACGGCGCACGACGGGGCGTCCTCGCTCGTCCCGCCCTCGATCGGTCGCTCGGGAGCGAACGAATCGAGACGACGGGTTTCGAGCTTCACGGTCTGGCTCTCCGACGGAGGACGCGGGGCCGCGGCGGGGGCACCGTGGCCGTTGCCGTTCCCTTCCGCCGGGTTCTCGAGGCCGATCGACCGCCGGTCGTCCTCCGTCAGGAACTCGATCGCGAGCCAGCGCGCCACGTAGTCGGGGATCGACTTGGCGAACCGGATCCGCGCGTTGTTGGTCGCCCCGGCGGGCTCGAACCGGAGGTGCGCGAGCTTCCGCACGAGGTCCTTCAGTGGCACCCCGTGCTGGAGCGCCATCGACATCGAGATCCCGAGCGAGTCCATCAGGCCGTTGACGGTCGAGCCTTCCTTCGTCACGCGGAAGAAGATCTCGCCGGGTCGTCCGTCGGGATAGAGACCGACCGTGACGTAGCCGTCGTGGCCTCCGACCTGGAAGTGGTGGGTGATGGCCTTCCGCTCGTCGGGGAGCCGCTCGCGCGCCGGGCCCCGAGGTCCCGGGAGCGGGGTCACCTTGCCCTTGCCCGTGTCGAACGGCTGGGAGGCCTTGCACCCGTCGCGGTAGAGCGCGACCGACTTGATCCCGAGCTTCCACGCCTCGAGGTAGATCTTCTCGATCTCCTCGACCGTCGCCTCGTGCGGCAGGTTGATCGTCTTCGACGCCCCGCCCGAGAGGAACGGCTGGACCGCTCCGAGCATCCTCAGGTGACCGGCCGGGGGTATCGTGCGGCTTCCGCCCGCCGGGGCGAGCGCGCAGTCGAAGACCGTGAGGTCCTCGGCCTGGAGCCCGGGGGCTCCCTCGATCGTTCCCGTCTTCTCGAGGTGCTGCGTGATCGCACGGATCTCCTCGGGGGTGTAGCCGAGGGCGTGGAGTCCGTCCGGGACGGTGCGGTTGACCATCCTCAGGACCCCGCCGCCAACGAGGTTCTTCGACTTGACGAGCGAGAGTTCGGGCTCGAGGCCGAGCGTGTCGCAGCCCATCAGAAGGCCGATCGTCCCGGTCGGGGCGATGACCGAGATCTGGGCGTTCCGGTAGCCCCAGAGCTCGCCCGCCCTGACCGTGTCGCGCCAGCGGTCGACCGCGGTGCGAAGGAGGGGGAGAAGGCGCTCGTCCTCGGAGGTGACCCTTTCGGTCGCCTTCGCGTGCTTGCCCATCACGCGGAGCATCGGGGCCCGGTTTTTCTCGAAACCGGGGAACGGCCCGACCCGCTTGGCGATTTCGCTCGACATGTGGTAGCCCTCGGCGGAGAGGAGCGCCGAGAGGCCCGCCGCGAGCGCCCGCCCGGCGTCCGAGTTGTACGCGAGCCCGTAGCGCATCAGGAGCGACCCCAGGTTCGCGTAGCCGAGCCCGAGGGGTCGGTACTCGTGCGAGTTCTGCGCGATCGGGGCGGTCGGGTAACTCGACGCGTCCACGACGATCTCCATCGCGAGGATCATCGTCCGGACGGCCCGGCAGAACAGCTCGGTGTCGAACGCGCCCTTCGCGTCCAGGAACTTGAGAAGGTTGATCGAGGCGAGGTTGCACGCCGTGTCGTCCAGGAACAGGTACTCGCTGCACGGGTTCGAGGCGTTGATCCGACCCGAGTTCGGGCACGTGTGCCAGTCGTTCGTGACGTCGTCGAACTGTACGCCCGGGTCGCCGCAGCGCCACGCCGCGTAGGCGAGCTTCCGCCAGAGCTCCCTCGCCGGGTACGTCCCGGCGACTGAATGGTCTGTGCGGTTGTACGTCTTCCACTCCCGGTCCCGGACGACCGCGTCCATGAACGCGTCGGGGATCCGAACGGAGTGGTTCGCGTTCTGGTAGGCGATGGACGCGTACGCCGAATCGGGGTCGGTACCGTCGAAATTGGCGGAGTACCCCTCGCGGATGAGGGCGAGGGCCTTGTCCTCCTCCTTGACCTTGCAGTCGATGAAGTCGACGATGTCCGGGTGTTCCATGTTGAGGATGACCATCTTCGCGGCACGCCGCGTCGTCCCGCCGGACTTGATCACGCCGGCGAGCGCGTCGAACGCGCGCATGAACGACACGGGGCCGGACGCGATCCCTCCGCCGGCGAGCTTCTCGCGGCTGCCGCGGAGCGCGGAAAGGTTCGTGCCGGTCCCGCTGCCTCCTTTGAACAGCCGGCCCTCGCTGGTCGCGAGCGCGAGGATAGAGTCCATGTCGTCCGCGACGGACTGGATGAAGCACGCCGAGCACTGGGGGGGATCCCGGACGCCGACGTTGAACCAGACGGGGCTGTTGAACGCCGCCATCTGCTGGACCATGAGGTACGAGAGGCTCTCCTCGAGCGTGGTGGCCTCCTCGGCCGTGTCGAGGTAGCCCAGGTCGACGCCTCGCTGGGCGATCCAGTGGCACACGCGCCGGATCATCCCGTCGATCGAGGCTTCGCGGTGGCCCTGGATGATGCGGAAGTACTTCGACGCCGCGATGTTGACGCTCGTCTCCGACCACGTCACCGGGGCGCGGATCCCCTTCTGCTCGAAGATCACCTTGCCGTCGGCGTTCTTGATGACGGCGTCGTGCGTCCTCCACGCGACGGTATCGAACGCCGTCTTGCCCCGCGGGACGAGACGGGGGACCGGGATCGGTTCGTTCCCGATCCGGTTCGCCGGTCGCGCGGCGGTCTCTACGGTGGGTACGGAACGCTTCTTTGCGGCGGCCATGAGCCTTGATTCCTCGAGGGCCGAACGGGTCGCTACGGCTACGTCGTACGGCGGTCCGGGTTCCTAAGCACGCCCTCGGCAGTCGATGAAACACCCTCGAAAGCAGGGTGTTCCCCTCCGGCCGGGGACGTCAGGAAATGGGGACAGCTCGGCGCAGGACACTTCGAAAACCCTCCGGGTGGCGCCTACATCGACCCTGTATAAGTGTGCTAGGTCCGACGGGTGCGGAGAACGGTGCGATCGTCGCCGACGGATGCGACGAATGCGTTCCTGGGTTACAATCGTACCGCATCACGCGCCGCGCAAGGACCGGTGCGGTCGGTCGTGAGCCGAGCGCGAGCCCGGACCGGCACGCGCGAAGCGACGGCAGGCCCGCCGTGCGCCGTCGCCCTACGGAAGAGCGGCCGGCTTCGGCCGCGCGCCCGGCAATACCGGGACGACCCGCATCGAACAGGGCATGAGGACTCCGCACTCGCCGCAGTAGAGCCCCTCCTCGGCGACCCAGAGGAACGCACCGCACCTCTCGCACTTCCTCGGGTCGTCCGGGTCGTTGCGGCAGACCATCGGCGGGAACCGAAAGGTCCGACGGGGTCCGGGTATATCGTTCTGCGGTCCGAGACGAACGGCGGAAGAAAAAAACGGTGCCGGGAGACCTCCGAAGGAGGCCCCCCGGAAAGGAGGTTTCGACTCTAGGCGTTCTTCATCCGGGCCCGTGAAACGTAGCCCTTCTTGTCGAGGAAGTACATGTACCCGTCCTGCCGGGTGATCTTCTCCGTCCCGACGCGAGCCTTCTTGCCGGACTTGTTCAGCTTCGTCGGGGTCTTCCAGAGATACCCGTCCTTCCCGAGGTAGTACAGGTAGCCCTTCTCTCGCTTGCTTTGCTCTTTGCCCACACGCTCCGCCATGATGGGAACCTCGACCGGCGGGATGGAGAGCCCCCCTATTTGAAGATACTGACGGAGTTACGGCGGAGAAATCGGTTTTCCCTGACGGAGAACGACCGTCGGAAGCACGTCGAAGCGGTACCCGAGCAGGTCGGCGGACCGCACCGGGAAGACGGCGAGGTCGGCGGGTCGGCCGACCTCGATCGTTCCTGCGTCCGCGAGACCGCTCGCGTGGGCGGCGTTGACCGTGGCCGCGGTGAGCGCCTCGGCCGGCGTGAGCCGGCCGGCGTGCACGGCCCCCGCGAGGACGAGCGGCATCGACTCGACCCAGGTGTTGGGGCTGCAGTCGGTTCCGAGGGCCACCGGAACCCGGGCGTCGACCATCTCGCGACCCGGGCTCCGTCGACCGGGCGAGGTCGCGTACGCAGTCAGCGGGAGCAGCACGGCGGTGACCCCGGACCGTGCGAGCCGCTCGCGGTCGGAGGCGGGGGTCGCGAGAAGATGGTCCGCCGAACGGGCTCCGAGCCGGGCCGCAAGCCGCGCCCCTCCCGAGAGGACGAACTCGTCGGCGTGGATCTTGATCCCGAGGCCCAGACGCACGGCCGCGCGGAGGAGCCGCTCCGACTGCCTCGCGGAGAAGAAGCCGGGCTCGCAGAACACGTCACAGAACCGGGCCAGGCCGCCCCGGACCACGGCGGGAAGGGTCCGGCGCACAAGGACATCGACGTAGGCGTCCGGCCGCCGCCGGTACTCCGGGGGCACGGCATGCGCGCCGAGGAACGTCGGCACCAGACGGAGGCCGGTCCTCCGGGCGAGGAGCGGGATCAATCGAAGGAGCCTCAGCTCGCCCGCGTGGTCGAGCGAGTAGCCGGATTTCACCTCGACGGCTGTCGAACCGAAGGAGGCCATCCGTCGTAGCCGCCGTTCGGCGTCCCTCAGGAGCTCACCGTCGCTCGCCGCCCTCGTCGCCCGGACAGAAGAGTAGAGGCCGCCGCCCCCGCGCGCGATCTCCTGGTAGCTCGCACCGTGGACCCTACGGGGCAGCTCCGAGGCTCGGTCGCCGGCGAAGAGGAGATGGGTGTGGGCGTCGACGAACCCGGGGACGAGCGTGCCGCCGCAACCCCCAATCGTCCGGCCTCCGGGCCGGAGGCGCACCTCGTGCGGGAGCCGGCGCTCCGGGCCGACCCAGACGATCCGTCCTCCGTCGATCGCCACGGCCGCGTCCGAGACCCGCGAGAGCTCGCTCGCCTCGCCTCCCACGCGCGGGACGGGGCCTCGCGAGAGCGTCGCGACCTCCCTGACGTCTCGCACGATGAGGTCGGACCGGATCATGGCTGCCGGATCAAATGGTCGAGGAAGTCCCGCGCCGCGGTCGAACCGGGGAAGACGATACGGGCTTCCGCCTCGAGCGGCTCGAGCTCCTTGTACCGGGCGCTGAAGTGCGTGAGGAAGAGGGCGCCCACCTCGGCCACTCGGGCGCACTCGGCCGCCTGACGAGCGGAGGAGTGGCCCCAGACGTTCGCCTCCTTCTCGATCTCCTGGGCGGCGGTTGCCTCGTGCACGAGGAGGGTAGCCCGCTCCGCGAGTCGTCGGACGGCCTCCGAGGGGGCGGTGTCGCCGGAGTAGACGAACGACCGTCCCGGCCGGGGTGGGCCCATCACGTCCTCCGGCCGGACCACGCGGTCTCCCACGCGCACTTCCTCCCCGGCCTCGAGCCGCGCGAAATCCCGGCCGTGGAGCCCGAGGTCGCGCGCGCGCGGACCGTCGAACCGTCCTCGCTTCGTCCCCTCCTCGACCCGGTACGCGAGGGCGGGTACCGGATGCTCCGCCGCGGCGGTGCGGACCGTGTAACCGTCCAGCTCGACCGTGCTCCCGGGCGCGAGAGGATGGACCTCGACCGGGAACCTTAGGGTGAAGTAGCCCATCCGGAGCGCCCGGTCGACCATCTCCTTCGCGTCGGGGGGGCCGTAGATGTCGAGGGGGTCCTCGCGGTGGTTGAGGCACATGCTCTGGATGAGGCCCGGCAGGCCGAGGAAGTGGTCCCCGTGGAAGTGGGAGATGAAGACCCGCCGGACGCGCATGAACGACGCGCTCGAGCGGAAGAACTGGCGCTGGGTCCCCTCGCCGCAATCGAGGAGGATGAGCTCCTTCTCGAGGTCGAGGGCGATCGCGCTGGCCGATCGCTCCTTGGTCGGCCACGAACCGGCCGTGCCGAGGAACGTCACGCGCACGGGACCCGTTGGCCCGGGCGGTGTAAAAGCCGGTCGGTCCTCCCCCGCACGTCGCTCGAGCGGGCGAGACCGCCGGTCTCCCGCGTCGTCCTCCGCGCCGAGGGGAAAAAGGGGAAAAGGGGGCCCTCGTTCGTCCGGCGATGGTCGACTGGGACCGGGTCGAGGAGCTCAGGTCGAAGGGGATGGCCTGGGCGGATATCGCCGGCGACCCGAAGGTCGGGTTTCACGCCGACTCGTCCGCGGGCGAACCGGGGCGCGCTCTCCGCGCGCTCTACCATCGGAGCAAAGCACGCGGTCGTCGCCAGCCTCCCACACCTCCCGCTCCGAAGCGCATCGGCGCTGCGGGCGACAAGCGCTGGACCCTGGTCCGGATCGGGTACCTCACTGTCCCCCTAGTCGCCGTATGGTTCCTCCTCGCCTACGTCGCTCCCTCGCCGGTCGGGATCCTCGTTCCCGCGATCCCCTGGCTCGGGCTCGCCCTGGCCGTGGTCGCCTTCGTCTTCGTCTTCGCGCTCTGGCGCTCGACCGGGGGCCGCCGATGGTCACCGGTCCTTCGGGGGACGCTGATCGGGGGGGTCGTCCTCGGACTGGTCGTCGCCGGCCTCATCGGTCTCGTCGGGAGCCTCGTCTTTGGGTGCCCGTACTTACCCCCGGCGTCGTCGCTCTCCGGGGAACCGGCGGGTTGGACCGCCGGGCACATGAGCCCGTGGCAGGAGAACGGCAAGCCCGTTCTCTACTCCTACGGCTCAACATGGTGCCCGTACTGCTCGGCGAGCAGCTGGGCGTTCTGGAAGGCGCTGACCCAGTTCGGGACCGTGACCGGCGCCGACTTCACGCAGTACTCGAGCTCGACCGACGTCGACCGCAGCACGCCCGAGGTCGTCCTCGCGGGCATACAGTTGAGTTCATCCACGATAGCGTGGCAGGTCAGCGAGGACACTTCCGGCGTCTCGGGAACGGCTGCCGTAACATCGAGCTGCTACCAGCTGGCCTACGTGGCCGCCTACAGCGGCGGCTCGATTCCGTTCGGTGTCGTCAACGGTCAGTACGTGCATGCCGGCCAGACGTTCGTCAATCCGACCGGTCTCGCTTTCTGGGCCGGGGGCGCGCACGGTGGGGACCTGGCGGTGAAGAGCTCCGTCCAGGACCAGAACAACACGACCGGCTCCGCATGGTCGGCCGTTCAAGTCGCCACGTGGTGGATCATGGCGTACCTCGCGAAGGCGTCCGGGATCGCCGTCGCCACGCTGTCGACCGAGGTAAACCCACACTGGACCACGGACACGATCAACGCCGTGAACAGCTACGAGGCGCAGATCACCTAGCGGACCGATGAGGACTCGAACCCTTCGTTCGGCGATCTACCTGGCCGCCGGCATCGGCCTGCTCGTATCGATCTTCGCGGCCGCCGAGTTCTTCGATGCGTCGCTCGAGGCGCTCTGCTCGGTCAACTCGTTCTTCTCGTGCGCTCTCGTCGACCAGAGCGGAAAGACGACCACGCTGGGCATTCAGGACTATCTCTGGGGGATCGGGGGGTTCGTCGTGATGTTCGTCTTCGCGGCAATCGCGGAGAAGCGTCCGCGGGAGGTCCTCTGGGCGTACGGGCTCGCTCTCGTCACGACCGTCGGGGTCGCCCTCTCGCTCTACTTCCTCTACGTCGAGCTCACCGAGATCCATGCCCTGTGCCCCGTGTGCATCACGGCGTACCTGTTCGGGGGCATCGTATGGGTGGGGGCGATCGCCCTCGTTCGCAAGACCCGCGAGAAGGTGCGGGGAACCGACGACACCGCGACCGACGCTCCGGCGACCGAGGCGGCGTAGAGCGGCCGAGCCGTACGAACTCCGTCCGTAACGAGACCGCCGCGCCCGGCGGGGGAGACCCGTGGTCCTTCGTTTCCGGCCCCGCATGCTGGACGATGGCTACCCTGTCGGGCGTGGTGAGCGATCACTCCCTGATCTCCTGACGGCCGGTCGATCGGCGGGCCCCCTCCGGGGATGGGAGGACCGTGCGCAAACGAACGACGTCGGACCCTCCGCGGTTCGCTCTCCCCCTCCGAAACTCTCCCCTCCGGAGCCCCGCGGCCGGGCCGCTCGAGGGCGGCTGCCGGGGATGGTTATATACCGAACCTTGTTCCGCCCGCCCGGTGAATCCTCGATGCCCAGCGACTTCGCGACGCTCGCTGCAGGGATCGCCATCGCCGGCGGTCTGATCGGGACCGGCATGGCCCAGTCCGGCATCGGCGCCGCCGGAATGGGGATCATCGCGGAGAAGCCGGAAAAGTTCGGCCAGGTCCTCTTCTTCTTCGTCATTCCCGAGACGCTCTGGATCATCGGGTTCGTGCTCGGTATCATCCTCCTGCTCGGGATCCTGTAGCCGACCGTTCTCGAGGATGTCGCTCGAGAGCCTCGTCGAGGAGATCCGCCGCCGAGGCGAGGCGGAACTGGCCTCGACCGCCACGGCGCGCGCCGCCGAGGAAGCGAAGATCGACTCGGAGCGCGAGGCCCGGATCGCCGCGATCCGCAAGGAGGCCACCCGCCTCGCCGAGGCCGACATCGGGCGGGAGCGCGCCCAACGGATCGCGGCGGCCAACCTCGCGGCCCGCAAGCTCCTCTACGGCGCCCGAGAGGCGCGACTCGTCACCGCCCTCGAGGAGACGAAGGAGCTTCTCCGCGAGTTCACTGAGACGGCCGACTACCCTGCGACCCTCCGCGCGATGCTCCGGGCCGCCCGTGCGGAGCTGGGCGACTCCGTCCGGGTGAGCGGTCGGAAAGAGGACGCGAGCGCTCTCGCTAAGCTCGCCGGCAAGTCGTTCGACCCGGCGCCCCGCCCGATCCTGGGCGGGTTGGTCGCCGAGACGCCCGACCAGAGCCGGCGGCTCGACCTCTCCTTCGACGAGCTGCTCCGGCTCCGCGGGGACCGGGTCCGCGAACTCTTGGCGTAGGTCCGGGGACGATGGCCGCCTCCCCGTACGCGAGCGCGCTCGGCCGCCTGAAGCCCGAGTTCCCCGCCTTCCTCTCGAAGGAGACGTATGCCACGCTCCTCGCGGCGAAGGACCCGACGGACCTCGCGAAGCTCCTCGAGACGACGCCCTACGCCGACGACATCACGTGGGCGCGGACGTCGCACCCGGGCCCCTCGATGCTCGAGATCGCGATCAACCGCACGTTCGTCCGGCGGAACCGCCACGCCTACGAAGCGACCCCGTTCGCCGGACGGCCGGTCGTCGCCGCGTACCTCGGTCGGTGGGACATCCAGAACATCGAGCTGATCCTGAGCTCGAAGGCCCAGGGACGCCCGGTGACGGAGACGGAGGAGCACCTCGTCTCCAGCCGCGAGATCCCCGCCGGGCTCTATTCGGGCGTGATGACCCTCGACGACTTTCGCATCCTCCTCGGCCAGCCGTCGGTCGAGTCGACCGTGGCGGCCCTCGCCCAGTACGGGTACGGCGCGACCGTCCTGCCGTTCCTCGACGCGTTCCAGCGAACGCACGACATCTTCCCGATCCTCCACGCCCTCGACCGCCAGTACTACCGCAGCGTGATCGAGGCCGCCCGGTTCTTCCAGGGCGACGAATGGGTCGTGCGGGGCCTCCTCGCCAGCGAGGTCGACGCCCGGAACGCCCTCCTCCTCCTCAAGGCGAAGAGCTCGGAGATCCCGATCGACGAGGTGCTCTCCCGCTGGCTCGAGGGAGGGACGATCCCCGCGTCGCAGGCCCCCGAGCTGTACGGCGCGAGGACGGTCCCCGAGCTCGCGGAGCGGTTCTCCGGTTCGTTCCCGTCGATCGGCGAAGGGACCTCCGATTTCACGAGCTACTCCACGCTCACGGGCTACGAGGCGGTCGTCCAGCGGGACCGGGCGCTCTCCGAGCTCCGGCGCCTGAGGACCTACCCGCTTTCCCTCTCGGTGATCTTCTCCTACCTTCTCCTGGGGGAGCTCGAGCACGCCGACCTCCGCCGGATCGCGTTCGGGAAGATCTACGGGCTTCCGAACGACCGGCTGGCCCCGCTCCTCGCGAGCCCCCGACTGTAGGACCGGGGCGCTCAGCCCTTCGGGGCCTGGAGGATCGCCCCGTCCGCCCCGATGGACGAGACGGTGTGGGTCCGGGGCTGGCCGAACGGCCGGAAGAGCCGGCCGTTCCCCGAGTAGAACTTCGAGAAGTACTCGACGAAGATCAGCCGGGCCCCTTGGATCCCCGGCTCGAACACGCCGAGGATCACGTTGAACGACTGCCCGACGACGAGGATGACGAGCGCGGCGAAGATCCCGACGGCCGTGCCCCCGTGGATCAGTCCCCCCGAGATCGTGTTGATGACGAGCGCGAGGATGACGCTCGCGAGCAGGATCCCGACGAGCCGCGTGTACGAGAGGATGTGGCTGACGACCTCGATGAGGCCCATCATCCCCATCTGGAGCCCTTCGCCGCCCAGGAGCATCGCGAGTCCGGCCCCGAGGAACGCGTACCAGACGGCGACGATCGGGTAGGCCCCGATCGCGGTCGTGTGGTGGATGACCGCGAGGCCGTAGAACGCGATCCCCCACGCGAAGAGGATCCCCCCGACCTTCGCGACGACCCCGCGCGGGCGGTGGTGGAGATACTCCTTCAGCGCACCGAAGAGGAACCCGAGCGTGACCATCGCGAGGCCGATGTAGCCGGCGACCAGGAGGAGCAACCCGACCTTGGAACCGGACGCGCTCGTGAGGACGATCGGCGTGCGGTATCCGACGAGGGTGAGGAGGAGGGGGTATCCGAAGAACTCGTCGAGGTAGACCCCGAGCCCGATCGCGAGCGCGCACCCGGGAAGGAGCGCCCACGCGAGCTGCTGCATCCCCTTCGGTCCCATGATCCTCTTCACGAACGTTCGGCCGAACCTCGGGAGGTGCCGGGCGCCGGGGAACCCCCGGATCATCCAGACCGAGACCAGGAGGATGACGAGGCCGTAGCCCCAGTCGCCCAGCATGAACCCGAAGAAGATCGGGAAGACGATCGCGAAGACGAGGGTCGGGTCCCATTCCGTGGCCTGAGGAAGGGAGTAGAACCGTACGAAGAACTCGAACCGACGCACCCCGCGCGGGTTGGACATCTGGGTCGGAGGCTCCTCCTTCGTGGTGACCGTGTAGAAGAACACCTGGCCTTCGGTCGCCGTCTCGAGGGCGGTGCGGAACCGGGGAACGTCGCGGGCCGGGACCCACGCCTCGAGCGCGAACGCGGTGCGGCTCGCCCCGAGCTTCGTCAGGACCTCCGCCTTGCGGTTCTCGATCTCGAGGGCCTCGTCGATCGCCGCGACCGCGGGGTACCAGTCCCGCGCGATCGCCGCCAGGCGCTCGCGGATCTCCTGGCGCCGGCTCCGGATCTCGGTCCGGCGGAGCTCGAGCCGGCGGGTCTCCTCGGCGACCGTTCCGGTGAGCGCCGGCACGGCGGAGAGCCGGATCCCTTCCGACTGAGCGGTCGTCGTCAGAGTGTCGCCCCCGGCCCTCCGGCAGACGAGGAGGAACCGCTGAGGGGGCCCCGGGGGGCCGTGGATGAACTGAGCATCGAACTCGGCCGGGAGGGTCGAGCGCAGCTGGGCGAACGCCTCCGGGTCCGCCTCGCCGAGGAACGCGAGGAAGCTCGGTGAGTTGAGGTAGAAGAGCCGGTCGGTGTAGAACGCCATCGACCCCAACAGCTTCAACGTGTCGTCGATCGACTTCTCCTCCGTCTGGAGGCGGTCGTTCTCCCGCTCGAGCGAGCCGACCTCCTCGTCGATCGGGACGGTCTTCGCGGCCTCGAGGATCTCCTCGACCGAGTCGAACCGTCGGGGCGCGGCAAGCCCCGACGGCGGTAGGGCGCTCAGGAGCCCGCGGAACCGGAGGGTCTCGTCCCCGATCCGACGGAGCGTCTCCGAGCCGCGCTCGGGGCCGAGCTCGGCGAGCGCCTCGGGGGAGAGCGGCTCGATCTGGGCGATCCGTAGGTCGTGGAGGACGGTGAGGGCCCGCTCCTCGTGCTCCCTAAGGCCGAGGAGGCCGACCTTGACCATCGGGACGGGGCGGAGCGCCATCGGGCCTCGCTAGTCCGGGGCGAACGAGCCGAGGACCGCGGCGAGGACCTTCTTCTCCTCGTCCCGGGGTCGCTTCCCCTCGACGGACGCCGCGCTCTTCGCGGCCGCCTCGCCCTGGGCGACGATCCTCCTAGCCTCGGCGTCGGCGGACGAGCGGGCGTTCTCCACCGCGCGGGTCCGCTCGGCCTCCGCCTCGGCGGCGACGGCGCTCTCGGCCGCCTCGGCCTCGGCCCGGCGTCGCGCGAGCGCCTCCTCGGCTGCCCGGCGGGCGGTCCGGAGCCGCTCGTCCCACTCGGCCTCGGTGGCCTTGATCCGCTTGAGGCCGTCGAGCGCCGCGGTGTCCGGCAGGTCCGTCGTGGCCGCCGCGGTCACGTCAGTGCCCTCCGACGAGCTTCGAGACGAGGACGACGAGGACCGCCACGCCCCCGAGCTTCGCCAGGACGCTCGCGGCCTGGACGGCCGTGAACCGGCGCAGGGCCGAGAGCCGACGGACGGCGGGCTCACGCGACGGCGACACTCTCGGCCTCCTGCTCCATCTTCCGCTTCACCGTCTTCAGCATGCTGAACGCATCGCGCTCCATCTCGTCGAATCGGAACTTGATGTAGCGGACGGTCCCCTCGAGTCGGGGGACGAGGACGTTCTCGATCGCGCTCGCTCGCCGCTTCGTCTTCTCGATCTCCCGCAGGAGCCGGCGGAGCGCGTTCTCCTTCTCCGCGATCTCCAGGACGACCTGGTAGATCCCCTGGAACCGGACGACCGACTCCTCGATCGAGGTCGGGAGGTCGAGGAGGGACGTCGCGGAGACCGGGGTGTAGGTCTGGCCGTCGAGCCGGGGCGTGCGCACCCCCATCACGTTCTTCGTCCCCACGGCGATCGCCGGGAGGTCGGGGAGGAGCATCGAGATGTTCTCGAGCCGGGTCGGCCCCTCGATCGTTTCGGCCATCCGGATCGATTCGTAGCCGCGCGCGATCCGCTCTCGCAGGTCACCGCGCAGGCGCATCGCCTCGCGCGAGATCGAGAAGAACTCGGCGATCAGCGCGGAGCGCTTGAGCTTCAGGAGCTTCAGCCCTCGGCGGGCCACGAGGATCCGGCGGTGGGTCCGAAGGAGCTCGAGGCGCGTCGGGCGGACGTTCTCCAGGGCCATCGTCGTTCGGACCTCCTACGTCGCGCCCGCGACGGGAGGATGTGCTCGGTACTGCTGGACGAACTCGGGGCGGATCCGCTTCAGTTCCGAGTCGGGGAGGTCGGAGAGGATGTCCCAGGCGATCGCGAGGCTCTCGTCGATCGAGCGGTCCTCGTCCGGCCTCTGGTTCACGAACTCCTTCTCGAACCGGTCGGCCGCCCGAAGGTAAAGACGGTCGGTGGCGCTGAGCGCTTCTTCGCCCACGATCGCGGAGAGGGCTCGCTGGTCCTTCCCGGTCGCGTAGGCAGCGAACAGTTGGTCGGAGACGCCGCGGTGGTCCTCGCGGGTCCGGCCCTTCCCGATCCCCAGGTTCATCAGCCGGGAAAGGCTCGGAAGGATGTCGATCGGAGGGTAGATCCCCTTCCGCTGGAGGTCGCGGCTCAAGTAGGTCTGGCCTTCGGTGATGTAGCCGGTCAGGTCGGGGATCGGGTGCGTCACGTCGTCCGCGGGCATCGTGAGGATCGGGATCTGCGTGATCGAGCCCTTGCGGCCGTGGATCTTCCCCGCGCGCTCGTAGAGCGTCGCGAGGTCGGTGTAGAGGTACCCGGGGTAGCCGCGTCGGCCCGGCACCTCCTCGCGCGCCGCCGAGACCTCGCGGAGCGCCTCGCAGTAGTTCGTCATGTCGGTCAGGACGACCAGGACGTGGAGGTCGCGTTCGTAGGCCAGGAACTCCGCGGCGGTGAGCGCCATGCGGGGCGTCACGACCCGCTCCATCGACGGGTCGCTCGAGAGGTTCAGGAACGCGACGGTTCTCTCGAGCGCCCCGGTCGACTCGAACTCCCTGAGGAAGAAGTTCGCCTCCTCGCTCGTGATCCCCATCGCCGCGAAGACGACGGCGAACCCCTCGGTGGAGTCGCGGAGCTTCGCCTGCCGGACGATCTGGGCCGCGACCAGGTTGTGCGGGAGGCCGGCGCCGGAGAAGAGCGGGAGCTTCTGCCCCCGCACGAGCGTGTTGTTGAGGTCGATGGTCGAGATCCCGGTCTGGATGAACTCGCTCGGCTCCTCCCGGGAGTAGGGGTTCATCGCGTTCCCGACGATCTCGAGTCGCGTCTTGCTGACGATCTTCGGACCACCGTCCCGTGGCTCGCCCAACCCGTTGAACACCCGGCCGAGGAGCTCGTCGGAGACCGCGAGGGTCGCGACCTCGCCCATGAACTTCACCGACGTCTTCTCGACGTTGATCCCCATCGTCGCGCCGAACACCTGGACGATCGCGAGGCCCTTCCTCGAATCGAGGACCTGGCCCTGGCGGCGCTCTCCGTTCGGAAGAGCGATCTCCACGATCTCTCCGTAGGCGGCGTTCGCCACGTCCCGCACGAACAGGAGCGGACCCGAGACCCGGTCGATCGTGCGGTAGTCGATCGGCACGTCGATCGGCGGATCGGCCTTCGCGGATCCTCGTGCCGCCACTAGCTCACCCCGGGCGCCGTGATCGAGTCCACCGCCTCGGCCATCTCGAGCTCGAGGCGGTCGAACTGGGAGGCGACCTCCGCTTCGGGGATCCACTTCATGCGCGAGAGCTTCGTGCGCACCGGGATCTTCTGGAGCTGGGCGACCGTCGCGCCCTTGTCGATCGCGCTCTGCTCGCGGTCGGAGAACGCGAGGATCGCGCGGAGCATCCTCAGCTGCTTGCGGATCGACGTGTAGGCATCGACCTCGTCGTACGCGCTCTGCTGGAGGTAGTCCTCTCTAAGCATCCGGGCGGCGTCCAGGGTCGCCTTCTCCCGCTCGGGGAGCGCGTCGACCCCGACCAGCTGAACGATCTCCTGGAGCTCCGATTCCTTCTGGAGGATCTCGAGCGCCTTCTGTCGCAGGCTCACGAACTCCTTGGCCAGCTCGGCGACGTACCACGGTTCGAGGTCCCCCACGTAGAGGGAGTAGCTCTGGAGCCAGTTGATCGAGGGGAAGTGGCGACGCGCGGCGAGCGACGCGTCGAGCGCCCAGAAGACGCGCACCGCCCGGAGCGTGTTTTGGCTGACGGGCTCGGACGTGTCGCCGCCGGGGGGCGAGACCGCGCCCACGACCGTGACGGAGCCGGTGCGTCCCTCGGGGGAGAGCGTCACGACCCGTCCCGCCCTCTCGTAGAACTCCGCCACCCGCCGCCCCAGGTAGGCGGGGTAGCCTTCCTCCCCGGGCATCTCCTCGAGGCGCCCGGAGATCTCCCGCATCGCCTCGGCCCAGCGGCTGGTCGAGTCGGCCATCAGCGCGACGTCGTAGCCCATGTCGCGGTAGTACTCCGCGATCGTGATCCCGGTGTACACGCTCGCCTCCCGCGCCGCCACGGGCATGTTCGACGTGTTGGCGATCAGGACCGTCCGCTCCATCAGCGGGCGTTTCGATTTGGGGTCGACCAGGTTCGGGAACGTGGCCAGGACCTCCGTCATCTCGTTGCCGCGCTCCCCGCAGCCGACGTAGACCACGACGTCCGAGTCCGCCCACTTCGCGAGCTGCTGCTGGATGACCGTCTTGCCGCTCCCGAACGGTCCGGGGATGCATGCCGTTCCGCCCTTCGCCACGGGGAAGAACGTGTCGACGACCCGCTGGCCCGTCACGAGGGGAATGGCGGGAGGGAGCTTCTGGGTCACCGGACGGGGGATTCGCACGATCCAACGCTGGCTCAGGAAGACCGACGTCTTTCCTGCCGCGTTCTTCACGGTCCCGATCGGATCGCGAACGGTGTAGCTCCCGCTCGCGAGCTCGCTGAGCGTCCCGCGGAGCCCCGGCGGGACCATGATCTTGTGGAGGATGAGGCCCGTCTCCTGGACGGTGCCGAGGACCGTGCCCGGGGTGACCTCCGCGCCGACCTTCGCGGTCGCGGTGAACGCCCACTCCTTCTTCTCGTCGAGCGGCGGGGCCAGGAACCCTCGCGTGATGAAGTCCCCGACGCTCTTCTGGACGACGTCGAGCGGGCGCTGGACCCCGTCGTAGATCGACTTCAAGAGGCCCGGGCCGAGCTCGACGCTGAGCGCCTGACCCGTGCTCTCGACCGGATCGCCGGGCCGGATGCCCGTCGTGTCCTCGTAGACCTGGACCGTGGCGGTCCCCGCCACGAGCCGGATGATCTCGCCGACCAGTCCGAGGCGGCCGACGCGGACGACGTCGTACATCTTGGCGTCGTCCAGTCCCTCCGCAATGACGACCGGTCCCGAAACCCGCCCGACGCTCCCGGTCATCGCTCCTCGTCAGTTCGGCATCGCGAGGCTCACGCCGAGGACCCGCTTCGCGAGCGTTCCGATGCTCTCGACATCGAACTCGCCCGCGGGGGTCGGGACGAAGACGACCAGAGGTCGGAGGGAGGCGTCGGCCTGTGCCCGCTGGGTCTCCGAGAGGCGGGGACGGATGGATTGGCTGGCGACCAGGAGGTTGAACCGTGCGTCGCCCATCGCCTGCAGGAACTCCCGCACCGCAGTCTCCGGGGTGACCTCCACCACGTCCGTGAGCCCGATCAGGCGGAAGCCGATCGCGAGCTCCCGCTCGCCCAGAACGACCGTGCGGCCCGGCTCTTTCGCGACTTCGGGCACGGCGCCCTCGGCGGGGTTCCAGCCTATTTAACGGCTACCCCGGCGACGCCGCCGGAGGCGACCCGGAACGCGTCGTGCGGCGCTGCGAACCGCTCGTGCGCCGAGGTCGCGGCCCATCGCTCGGGCGAGCCTGCGCCAGAGTCCCGCGTCCTCGCGAGCGTAGGCCCGGCCGAGCGAGACGATCGCGCCTCGGCTCGGGCGGTGTCTCATCCGCACGAGCTGAAGTCCGGTGAACTCGAGCCTCGAGCTCCCCCGCCCCGAGGGGACGATCTCGTAGAGGAACTGCGAGTGGAGGTTCGGTCCCGAGACGTGAGTGTTCGTCCACGAGCGCCTCTTGGGGTAGAGGCGGACCATGCGCGTCTTCGTCTCGGTCCGGTCGCCCTTCGGGATCGAGTCGGTGAGGAGCAACGCATCCTCCGTGAGCCATTCGACCTTCCGGACCCCGAGCCGGCCGCCGAGCGCGAGGTCGCTGGGGCGGAAATCGGTCGCCCATCGGTACGCGATCTCCGGTCGCGCCGGGAGGCGGGCCGAGAATCGGTACGGGACGGATACGACGGGCATGCTCCTCTACTTGAACGTCGAATGGTGGACGTGGTTCTCGTCGTCCGTGATCAGGATGCACTCGCCCTCGCACTCGAAGAGGCAGGCTTCGCACACGATACACTCAGGGCCGTTGACCGCGAGCGACTTCTCACCGCGGAACTGGAACTTCGCGGCGACCGCGGGGTCGTCGACGACGTCCGGCATCTCGTCGCGCGGGCGCAGCTCGAACACGTTCACGGGGCAGACGTCCTTGCAGTGCGAGCATCCGGTGCATTTCGCGATGTCGATGTCGACCTGCACCATGCCCGGGTGGGCGACCCAGGGCGACGGCCTATTAGGGTTACGGGGGCCGTTCGCCCTCGTCCGCCGCTGGGTACGGGAGATCCGCATGCCGTAGCGGCCGGGGACGGGACCTTGGCCTTCTACGTCGTGATCCGAGGACCGTTGGGCGTGGGCAAGACGACGGTCGCCCAACGACTGGCCCGGGAGATCGGGGCCGGCTACATCTCGATCGACCGGATCCTGGAGGAGCGGGGCCTGTGGGATTCGGGCGCCCTCGCCGAATTCCTGCGGGCCAACGACTTCGCGGTCGAACAAGCCCGGAGCCTCCTTGCGGACGGCACCTCCGTGGTCCTCGACGGGAACTTCTACTGGAAGTCCCAGATCAACGACCTTGTCGCCCGGTTGGACCGCCGCCACTTCGTGTTCACGTTGAGGGCGCCGCTAAGCGTCTGCGTCGAGAGGGACGCCCGCCGGAGCCCCCCGCACGGACGCGAAGCGGCGAGGGAGGTCTACGCCAAGTCGACTCGGTTCGAGTACGGGGTCGGGATCGACGCGACCCGGGGCGTCGGGACCGTGGTCGGCGACATCGTCGCGCGGTTGCCCCGAGACTGATCCCTCGGGGCGCGGCCGTCGGGGTTCCGGGGTGCGAGGCCGCAGCACTTCGCCGCGGGAGCCCTCCCCGACGTAGGTTCGTAGGATGGCCGTTCGACCCGTTCCACGGCCCCTCGCCCTTGATTTTAGGCTCCGAGGAGGGTACGGGGCCGGGGCTGCCGTGGCGGAGATCCTGCTCGGAACCAGCGGGTGGGACTATCCGGAATGGGTCGGGAAGGTCTACCCTCCCGGCGGGGCCTCCGACAAGCTCCGCTACTACGCGGGACTGTTCTCGATCGTGGAGGTCAACTCCACGTTCTATCGGCTGCCGGCACCGTCGGTCCCGGCGTCGTGGGTCAAACGGACCCCTTCCCGGTTCCGATTCGCGGCAAAGTTCCCGCAGACGATCACCCACAAGCTCCGCCTGGTCGCTACCGAGGAGGAGATGGGCCGGTTCCTCGCGGTGCTGCGGCCGCTGAGGGAGGCGGGGAGGTTCGTGGCCGCCCTCCTCCAGCTCCCCCCTTCGCTCCCGTTCGAGCCCGGCACCGTCCGGGCGTTCTACGAGGCGCTCCCGAAGGACCTTCCCGTCGCGGTCGAGTTCCGCGAGCCGTCCTGGCTTCGCCCCGAGTCGTACGCCCTGCTCCGGGAGTTCGGCCTCGCCCACGTGATCGTCGACGGCCCGCACCTCCCCATCTCCCTCGAGGCGACCGCCCGGTTCGCCTACGTCCGCTGGCACGGCCACGGCGATCCGTTGTGGTACGACTACACGTACTCGGCGAAGGAGCTCACGGACTGGGTGCCCCGGATCCGGGAGCTCGAGGGCAAGGTCGGGACGATCTACGGCTTCTTCAACAACCATTTTCGCGGGGACGCCGCGGTGAACTGCCGGACCCTCTCCGAGGAACTCGGCCTCCCGGCGCCCGAGGGGCCGCGAAGGCTCCTGTAGAGGGTGGGGGCCGTCGCCCGGTCGCGGGCCACGAGCGCCGGGCGCCTCCGGCGGGGGCCGATCCTCCGCTCGGAACGGACGCCGGCGACCCGCTCGCACCGGTCGGGAACGCGTCGTTCTCGGGCCCGTTTCAATCTCCCCCGAGCGGCGGCTTTAGAGCGGTTTCGGCGTTCGATCCCGATGGGGTCGATCGACCGTGGCCGACATCTTCGCCGTCGAGCCGCCGCTCGCGCCGGACGAGGCGGAACCGTTCGAATCGCTCGAGCCGTTCGGGTCCGGCGCGCCCGCCTCGCCCCACCCCGCCTCCCCGGTCCCGGTCCGGTTCGCTCCCCGCTCCCGCCGGGTCCGCCCCGCCCCGTTCCTTCCGTCCAAGCCGTCGCTCTTTCCCTGGCTCGCCCGCCGGTTCTCCCCGGGCGAGGCGACCGTCTGGGTCGGTTCCCCGGTCGCGGTCGAACCGGTCCTCGAGTCGCTCTACGTGGGGAGCGCGCTCGCGCGCGGCCGGATCTCCCTCCTCGAGGGAGGGAACCGGTTCCGCCCCTATCACCTGGGCGAGCTCGGCCGGGCGTTCGGCCTCGACGCGGCCGAGCCCCTCCAAAGGATCCGCCTCGCTCGGGCGTTCACCGCCTACCAGACGGTCGCGCTGGTCGACGGGTGGGCCCGGGAGGCCCGTCGGCACCCGCCGACCCTTCTGGTCGGCCACGACCTTCCGGCGCTGTTCGCGGCCGACGAGATCGCCGAGGACGAGCGGGACGCGCTCCTTCGCCACATCGCCCGCGCGCTCCGCCGGCTCCTCGATAGGCTGCGTGCGCCGCTCCTCCTCACGCTCGGCCCCGACGGCCTCGACCGGTTCCCCGGTCTCGCGGACGAGGGCCCGCGCTGGTGCGACCTCGTAGCGTTCGACCGGGGGCCCCACACGCTGAGAGTCCGTTCGGTGAGGGACGACGCGCGCCTCGCGCTCGTCCCCCGTGCGCCCGGCCAGCGGGGGATCGAGGAGTTCGGCGAACCCACTTCCGAGGAGGTGATCGCATGGGACGTACCGCCCCGACGTACCGTCAGGCGCTCGAGGAGCGGATGAGGCGATGGGACGCGTTCGCGCGCCTGCTCACGACCCCCGAGGAGCGCGCCGCGTTCGATCTCGTCCGGACCGGGGCCCGTCGCTACGCGGCCCAGGCGACGTACGTCGGGAGCCCCGACCTCCTCGAATCGATCCTTCTCTCCGTCCTCACCGACCTCGCGGTCCGGATCCGGGCGGAGGACGCGGCCCGGCCGGCTCGGCCCTGACCGTGGACGGGACGGTCCCAACGCCCGACGGTTGGCTCCTCGACATCACGGAGAGCGGCGACGGTCGCTCGGTCGCCCTGTGGGTGAAGGAGCGTCGCTCGAACCGCGTGCGGCGCTCCGCCGTGGAGTACCGTCCTCCGTTCCTCGTCGGCGGCCCGAAGGCCGAGCTCGTCGACCTCCGCCGGACCCTCGCCGGCCGGCCGGACGTCGCCGAGACGCACCTCGGGGCCGGCCGGCCGTCGATCCACGACCGAAGGGTCCGCCCGCTCCTCGCCGTCACCCCCGCGAGCCACCGCGCCCGTCGCACCCTCGCCCGGGCGATCGACGCGCTGGGCGGCTACGCGCGGTTCACGCTCTACGACGTCGACCTCTCCGTCCCGCAGCTCTACCACCTTTGCCACGGCCTCTACCCGTTCGCGCCCGTCGTCGGCCACGGCGTCGACCTCCGCGTGACGGAACCGCCGGAGAGGATCGACTACGCGACGCCCCCGATCTCGGCCGCGGAGCTCGAGGTCCGCATCGCGGGGGAGCGGCGCGGCCGGATCCCGCCGCCGGACGGACGGGTGGGGTCGGTCCGCCTCGGCGACGTGACGATCGAGGGACCCGAGGACGGCCTCTTCCGGGCGCTCGTCGACGAGGTCGCACGGTCCGACCCCGACATCCTTCTCACGGAGGGAGGGGATGCGTTCGACCTCCCGTGGCTCTACCGTCGCGCGATGGCGTGCGGCCTCTCGCCGGACGAGTTCGTCCTAGGCCGGGAGCGCGCCCCGTTCGGCCCGTCCCGGCCCGCCCGCTCGTTCGAGTCGTACGGCCGCATCCACTACCGGTCCGCCTCGTTCCCGCTCCCCGGGCGCTTCCACATCGACCGGGAGAATTCGTTCCTCTACTACGACGCGGCGATCCCCGGTCTCGTGGACGCCGCCCGCCTCTCGCGGCTCTCGCTCCAGACCGTCGTGAGGCAGTCGCCGGGAACGTGCTTCACGGCGATGGAGATGGCGGTCGCGCTCTCGCTGGGCGCGCACGTTCCGTGGAAGAAGAACCGACCCGAGGGGTTCCGTCGCGGGGACCGCCTCGTCGCGGCCGACCGGGGCGGGGTGATCTTCCTTCCGCCGGTCGGAGTCCACGACTCGGTCGACGAGTTCGACTTCGCGAGCCTGTACCCGCACATCATGGTGAAGTACAACCTCTCCGCGGAGACGCTCGATTGCCGGTGCTGCCCCGCGAGCCCCCTGCGGACCCCGGGGCTGGGCTACCGTTCCTGCACGCGGCGGGTCGGACTCATCCCGCGGACGCTCGGCCCGCTGCTCGAGCGTCGGCTCGCCTACAAGGCGAAGCTCCGGACGCCGGGCCTCCCCCCCGACGAGGCTCTCCGCTTGAAGCGCCGGGTCAAGATGCTCAAATGGATCCTCGTGACCGCGTTCGGCTACCAGGGGTACCGGAACGCCCGGTTCGGCCGGATCGAATGCCACGAGGCGATCAACGCCTACGCCCGCGAGCTCCTCGCCGATCTCGCCGCCGCCGCCGAGACGGCGGGCTACGGGGTCGTCCACGGGATCGTCGATTCGCTCTGGCTCCGCCCCCTCGACCGGGAACGGTGGCCCGACCCGGAGGAGTTCGCCCGTCGTATGAGCGAAAGGTTCGGCCTTCCGCTCGGCTACGAGGGACGGTACCGCTGGATCGTGTTCCTGCCCGCGGTCACGCACGGCCTCGGCGTCCCGAACCGCTACTACGGTCTCTACGCGGACGGCGAGTTCAAGCTCCGCGGGATCGGCGGACGCCGGCACGACACGACCGGCCTCGTCCGCCGGTTCGAGACGGAGGTCCTCTCGCTCTTCCGTGGAGCAAGCGGAGCCGAGGCCGTCCGGGGGCTCGTCCCCCGCGCGCTCGCGCGCGCCG